>Ga0194117_10006302_pt1 | contig 10471 bp, 9 predicted proteins | sample TA2MahsurfametaG_FD_160579 | JGI IMG/M metagenome (GOLD analysis project Ga0194117, IMG submission 160579) | Freshwater microbial communities from Lake Tanganyika, Tanzania - TA2015009 Mahale N1 surface | ecosystem: Environmental > Aquatic > Freshwater > Lake | place: Tanzania: Lake Tanganyika...
AGCTACATTATCAATAGGCAAATAAGAACAATTAAATATACGAGCATTATTAATGTCAACGGGCTTACCTGCAAATTGCATAGAGCGCATTGATGGAAGTACTTTTTTATCATAAACAAATTTATAAACTTCTTTAATTTCATTTTTTAATTTTGGAAATTTTTTAATATGCATTTCTTTATTTCGATCCACTAATTCTTCCCATGTTTCTCTTCTGTTTAACTCTGGTCTAAATTTCGCATACTTCATGTAAACGGTAATATCAGACAGAATACTCTGTTCTACGTTCATTTTTGTTGTTCTTTTAAATGTTTATAAATATTTCTTGATAACCCCTGCTATAACTGATTTAGGTAACACTCCACTAAAACGATAAAGTTGTTGTCCATCTTTTTCTAAGACAACAGTAGGTACTGAAACTATACCTTGGTTAATAGCAGATTCTCTGTTTTGGTCAACATCGATTGTTTCGAATGTAACTTCTGTAATTTCATTCTTTAATTCCTCAAATACAGGAGCAAGTTGTTTACATGGGCCACACCATGCAGCCGTATATCGTTTAACCGTTACCATAATTTTTACTTATTGTGTTTATAAATATAGTATATACTATTGTTCCTCTTCAAATTTATGAAACTTACTTCGAAGAACATACCTATCTTCTACTCCTACATCTGAAAAGTCATTTGTTTTTTTATTTTTATTTTTAGTTTCAAATTCCTCATCATCTAAGGGTTGATCGTATATATTTATAAATCCGTTTGCTGTGTTTATTTTGGATCCAAATGTTAATCCATCAGCACCATATCTATTTTTGATGAAGTGCCAATTGCCTGTTCCATTTACTTTATCTTTACGCCCACGAGCTAAAGATATAATTATATCTCCAATCATAATTTTATCATAGGATCCAGCAGCATTTTTAGCTTGTAAGATATCTTCATCAGCGCCTGTTCTATTTGCTTGTGAAGGAGATATAATAGGAATATTAAGCTGTTTAGCTAATCCTTTAGCATCAGTATAAACATCATCTATTTCATCTTTACGTTCTTTTCTGTTTTTAGTACGTAGTAAATCTAAATAATCAACTATAATTAAATCGGGTTTAAATTCATTTTGATGTTCTAATTGCTGAAGATGTGCCTCTATTGTATCTAGAGATGCACGTTTAGGAGCATATTCTTTAATCATTATTTTGCCCTTAATCTTAGTAATTGATTTTTCTACCTCTTTACGATAATCATTTAATTTATCTACATCAATCCCTGAAAATATTGAATCATAACGTTTACCTACATATCCTTCGGATAATTCTAATGTATAATGAACTACATTATATCCTAATGCCGCAGCATAAGCACCCATAGACATAACGCCCCATGATTTGCCTCCACCTGGATTACCAAATAATAATACTAAATCACCTTTACCATAACCACCTTGTGTTAAGTCATTAAATATTTTCCAAGGAAATGGAATAGCACCACGATCATCATCACGATATCTAGTTTCAACATCTACTAAATAATCTAATCCAACATTTTTATTTTCACCTGCTTTCATAGCATCATTAATCAATGCTCTGATTCCATCATAATCTCCCATGTTGAGTAAATCAACGGAGGTCATGATGGCTTTTTTCATTTGTTGGTTTTTGCAAAAATCGCTAAACTCTTTTTCAACCCATTCCAAATCACTAACATCAGCCATTTTATAAGCCTCACGAAGTGAATCAGTGAGAGATATTCGAAGTATTTCATTTTCAATTTTTTTAATTTCAATTGATAGTGTTTCAATAGTAGGATAAGTGTGATATTGTTGAAAATATTTTGAAACATATTCTACTGTCCATTTATGAGCACTAGATTCAAAGTATTCTGGATCTAATGAATCAGCAATATTGAGAAGGAACTCACGCTGTGTTAATAGTGCTCCTAGCACTTTAACTTGAAACGCGTTTCCGTATTGGTTTAACTTTTGTAATGTTGTCATAACTCTTTAATATAATCTCTTATAATTGCACATTTTTCATAATCTTCTACTTCATAAGCTGAGTACCACATTATATCCTCTAGTAATTTTTTAATATCACCATTATGTCTTCGATCTAGTATATCTTGTAAATTTAACATTTGATCTACAGGTAAATCTGAATTATATATTTCAGGATGTAATATGGATTTATATATCAACTTAGTCATAAAATTAAATCTACTTAAAAGCATTTAAAGATCCAAAAACTATATTTAGCCAGTTTGATGTATTTGGAATACTTTCACCTAATTTATCTCCAAGATACATAGTCATAAAGGCATAAGGGTTTAGCTCATAAGATAATTTAAAACTATTTTGTATAATATTTATATTCTCTTCTGATATAGGCATAGTTTGTAGATTCATTAGTCTGCTATTTATCTCTAGCTGATGTTTTCTTTCAACTATACGAGCATATAGATCATGTTCCTCTATTTTACTATTTGCCTTATCTAATATCTCTGTTAATGTTGTAGGTGTATCATTAGCTAATTCAGGAAACATCTTAATTACCTTTTTAGGTCCTAAACCATCAACACCAGGTAAATTATCTGAATTATCTCCCATCAATATTTTATAGTTAACGAAGTTATAGCTACTAACATTAAATTCATCTAGCACATCTTTTGGTTTATATATTTTCTTTTTAGTTGGAGAATATACTTGAACCTTATCTGATACTAGTTGAAGGAAATCTTTATCAGCAGATAATATTGTTACCTCTTTAGTTACAGAATATTTTTCAAATTTACCTACTAAATATCCTATAACATCATCTGCCTCAATCCCATCTACTATAATAATTGAAATTGGTAAGCATTGAAGATATTGGATCAATCTTGCCATTTGATTATTAATAGATTCGTTTTCCTCATCTTTAGAGCTAAATATAGAGTAATTAGTCATTCGAGATTTATTCCTTGTTGATTTATATTCAGGATATAAATTTCGTTTAGCATTAGATCCTCCAGCTCCATCAAACACAATTATTACTTTAGTTGGATCTAGCATTTTAATAGCATATCCAACTGATTTTAAAAATCCAGTTAGGCCACCAATATGATGACCATCTGGATTAATATGATTGATCATTGTAAATGATCTTAAAAAGGTATTTAGTCCATCAATAATCAGAATGGAGTCTAAAACTCCACGCTGATCATTGTTGACTTTAGAGAGTATGTTTGCGTATTTATTCTTCGCTTGCATCGTTGTCGATTTCTACTATTGGTGATATTTTACTGCTTTCTTCCCATTCGCTATTATCTTCTAGTTGTACTAGATCAGATACATCAATGGCTTCATTAAACCATTCATGAGCGTAGGTTTTCTTGTACTCTTTAATTGCCTCAGGGGTATCAGGTATGAAACCATGAGGAGTTACAAGTACAGTTGATGCAGTAGCAATACCATAATCAGCATGAATCTTATCGATAGCGATTTTAGTACGTTTAGCAAACTCAACCTTTTTACCCTTATGTTGTACACTAATTTTAGAGGTACCACTATTAGTAACATTACCAAATGTAGCTACGATTGTAGCATCCCAATACATAGAATTACCACCTTTATTAGTCATACGAGGTTGACTCATAGGAGTTAATGCTGGTTGTACACCTGTTTTATTAATTACAAATAATGTATTAGTGTATGGATAACTTTCTTTACGTGATAATGGAAACTGTTGATTGATAAAGTTACCAAATTGTGTAGCCATAGCGCCTGCGTTCCACATAGGGTTATTATTACCTTGTTTAACGCTCATTTCGCATGGAATTGAACCTACTGAATCCCATAGGAATAGTAGATCATGAGGTAATTTACCATCTTTTTGTTCACTCAAGATATCAGCAACGAAGGCTGCTACATCTTCAATAGTATTTAAAGAAGATCTATCTACATATAGGAAGAATCCTCTATAATCTACTACCTCACCTGTTGCATCATCTGGAATTGCATCACATTGAAACCCCATTTTTTGAGCATGTGAGAAATCCCATTTCATTTCAGTAATGATAAATACAGGTAATATACCTTGTTTTTGGGCCTCAACTGCTGCCTCAATTAACATAGTAGTTTTACCAGTATCTGATCCTCCTCGAGCTACAAATACATGACCTAAAGGAATACCAGGAATTGAAAGTGCATCACGTAATGCTGGGGAGAAAGTTAGCCAGCGTTGTTTTTTAAATTTGGAAGATTGATCTAAGAATTTAGATTTTTTAAATTTATCTAAATCAAAACCACCTTTTAAGGAAGCAGATACAATCTCACTTAGTGAGCTTTTCTTTGCCATAAATTAATTAATTAAATAAATCGTCAAATTTGTCTGTATTAGATGTTTTTGTTGCATTGGTATCAAGCTTATAAGTAGGCTTGCTATCAGCAAGAAAATCATCTTCCTCTTCTTCATCGTTTTTAGAGGCAATTGGCTCTTCAGTGTCCTCTTCAGGATTTAACCACTTATCTAACAATTCCTTTAATTCATCAAATGAATAATGTTTGTTAATTGTAAGGATATCTGGTTGTTCTTCTAACACCTTATTTACCAAAGCACCATCTTCAGAAACTGGAGTTGTTTTTGGTTTAACACGGATGTTACATTTGATACCTTTACGATTAGCAACCATATCTTCAACTGCCTCAATAGTGAAATCACGTCCATCAGTGATGTCTGTATAATCACCATAATCTTCATCAGCAGCGATACCTAGGAGTTGTTCGTAAATCAATTTACCAAATTCCCAAAGGCGAGCACCTTTATCTTCTTCGCCACGTACAATTACAGGAGCAAAGTAACGGAGTTTTGGTTCAATTTTTTTAGCTAATTGCCAATCTTCTTTATCAGATGATTTGCGGAGGTTTTTAGCAAACTCAACGATAGGGTCCTTCTCGTTCCAGTTAGTTAAAGCTAGAATTGGACCTTTAGCAAAGCCATAGTGAAAATACACTTCGCGGAACGGATTTGCTTTATCGAATTTAGAGGGGAGGATTCTGACTTGATGTTTACCTGGTTTTGGTTTCCAGAAGATCTTTGTGTAGTCAGTTTTTTCGCGTTTTTGACCTTTGTTTTGAGAAGCGGTCAGCTTCTGTTTGATTAGACTTAAGTCCATAATATATGTTTTTAAATGAGGTGGTCTATGACCACAATAATTTTGAATCTATGATTCTTCTTTTGGTTCTCAAAACTTACTTACTAAGATCAACAATCTTATGAATAGCCGTATCTAAACGTCTAATATTAGGACCGCTAGTTAATAGTATGCAATTTTTATAATCATTCCAATTAATAATGAAATTTTTATCTAATTTACCTTCATTTAATGACATGATTAATGTATTCAGGGCATTAATAGTGTATAATGTATTACTTTCTTTCTTGCGATGAAGTAATATTGTATTAGCTAATGGAGATGAGGTCATGTTGCCTGTATCAATATTATATGTACACATCAATTCATCGCTTTGTGGTGACTCAAGGATGAATATTTTATTAAATAATATTGAATACCTGCGATTAATCGCTGCTACAGTGTCTTCTAACTCTGCAGGTGAGGTAAATGTGCAGAATAATTTGTTCAAATCTAAAAATTCATTTAATTCCATAATAAATATTTATATTTTAGTTAAACCGTGATATGATTTGCCTTGTTTCACAGTGACAGGGTAATGAATAATATCTTTAATTTCAGTTAATATATCACCATCTTCTTTAGCATAATCAAATAGAAATGCATCATAGGTGTATAATACTAATTTAGTTTTTTTGTCTTTTAATTCATGTAATATCGCCTCTAACAATATGGTATTTGTTATGGTTTCTGCGTTTTGAACGATATAATTTAATAATTTAGCAGGTGTCATATCAGGTAGCTCAATGCGTTTAAATATTTTATTTTGCGTTGCTATATAGCCACTACCTTTAAAATTATCCCATAGCTCATTTGTAAATGTTGCTACATCCTTAAAAAATGGTTTATCACGATATTCGCTCCATACACCACCGTATAATTGTTTAAATGTTAATTCTTTAGCCTCTTGTGCACTTACACCCAGTAATCTACTTAAATATTCATATGTGCTTTGCTCTATTGGAAAATGAAAATTAATCATCTCACCAATTAATCGTGGGTGATACCCCTGAATATCTATCTCAATAAACTTATCGTTTGTTGGTCTATAGCATAGGCGCTCGCCATTATTTTTATTTAAAGCAGCAAAGTTAATACTATTATATGTGTTTGATGGACGACCAGTAGTGGTGTATAGATTGTATTGGCTATATATTTTACCCTTGTATAGATTAAATTCAGGATATTTTAAATCATCACTATAACAATCTATAAAGCATTGTTTATCTACTTTAATACCTTGTGATTCTATACTATAGAATACTTGTGTTAAAGAATCATTATTAAAGGCAAATATAGGACTATTTTCATGTGTAATAATAGATGTTACTACCTCATTAAATATATTTTCACTTTCCTCATAGTGCTTACTAATAGGAATTAGCTTATTTACAATAGGTAAATTAGTATATTTACTATAATAATAATTTATAGCAGATATATTTAACGCCTCAGTTAAATTAGGTATAGCAATAAAGTTAACATCATACAGTTTGTCTGGGTATGGGAACCAGTACATAGCCTGCTTCTTATCCATAACCCAGAGTTTACCTGTATTTTTGTTAAGCCAGTTAAGAGTAACACTCATGTCCAGTGAGAATGATTCTGTATGGCTTAAACATAGAATATATCCTTTATGATCAGATAATGATCTGATATATATTAAACTTAGTGGGCTTAATGATGGGTGAAAATTGTCATTTTGTGAGATGAATCTCACAAAGCAATCATTAAATGGTCCTAATTTATCTAATTGTTCTTGTTTTTCTACTACGTAAAACATTTTTCATAACCTTTATCCTTAAATATAAGACTAAAATTTTAGACAGACAAGAAAGCTTTTACTCCTGGTACTTGTTGTTCTGCTTGATCTATTGTTTGAACTATTCCATTATATTTTCCTATAAATGTAGTTTGATAGATAGGATTATTTTGAAGAGATATATAACCATTTTTATCAGTTTCCTTTATTATATTATCATTATGCTTTTTATAGAAGAATTGAATTAATCTAGTTGATATTGCTTTTGTTATATCTGTAGGTAAAGAAGTAATTGATTTATTTGTAGGAAGATTTATTCCTGTTATTGCTCCGTAATTAAATGTAGACGGATTAGTTAATAAAGGATTATTATTTTCGTTTTTTGCTTTTATTAATTCAATAGAATTTAAACTATATTCTTTCCCAATAAACATTTTTCCACTATATTCATAATAATATCCTTGATAAGAACTATAATTATCTGTTCTTAATAACTCTCCACCTTGAGTATATTTAGTTACTATTAGATTTTTAGGTACCATATTAGATAGAAATTCCGTAATTTGTTAAAGCAGCTATTGCATCCTTTACAATTTTTAATTTTTGTTGATAGTCTCCTGTAGGATTAGTCTTACCACCTATAATTGTAAGTTTATTTCCAGGACTCCACCAATTTAATATATATGCTTCTGTTATTGCGTCTGCTGTAGTAGCAGTCATAAGAGCTCTACTAGATTGTTTAACTTGATTTATCATAAAATTACCACCGTTTTCTACAGAACTAAAAGAAGCAAAATATCTAGTACAACCAGTCTTCCCCTCTATATCATCATGAACTCCTATTATATCACCTGCAGGATCTTTCCATTGTCTAGGTGCACCACTACCACTTTTAAGATCACCTTGTACTCCAAAATAATTAAAATTTCCTCCATAGATAATAGCACTAGGTGACTTTGTCATTAATCCTTGTTCTAATGTTCCTATAATTAAAGCACGAGCAAGAGCTTTTAAATCTGAAGAGAATCTTGCTTTTAATTGGGTTACTATTTGAGTTTGAGTTAAAGTACTGCGTTTATTAGGTAATACAGTAGGATAGGAAGGAGTATAACCACAAAAACGACCCCCTCCTCCTGGTGGTATTCCTCCCCCTCCTGTTGGTAATCCAAGCCCTAAACCACTATTAATAATAACATCAACTGCATCTTTTATAAGGCTACCAAGATTTGCTACATCGAAACATCCACTTAACCTTGTTAATATAATATTTAAAGCATCTACTTTAGTTACCCAATCATTATTTTGTAATGTATGAGATATACCTGTAATAGTTTGGGCTAATTTTACCCCAGCTGTGATTCCTCTATATCCTTTAGGTATTACATCATCTGGTTTTATTTCAAATAGATTTCCTATTATTAGTCCTCCTATTCCATCCATTTCAAATGAGAATTTAAATGGAAGAATATTTCTATTTGCGCTAGGAGAATTATCTTTAATTTGAAAATATACAATTAAATCACGTAAAGCATTTTTAGCTCTAGAAATAGCTTCGCTAAAATTTATATTATTTGTTTGTCCTGGTGGTATGGTGGCTCCAAATGTAGCATATAATACTATTATACTTGATAATAGAACTGCTAAATCTTTAAGTGTAGGAGCTTTATCATCAGGGTCTGTTTTATCCCCTAATATTCTATCAGTTATCCCATTATTAAAACTAACCATAGTTTTATTTTGAATAGCTCCTTGTCCACCGCCTTGTGCTTGAGAACCAATAGCAATAATAGCTGATTGGTTAGGGAATATCTGTGATTGGAGATTATATGATCTTACAATTGAATTTAAATTATGTACTTCTAGTCCAAATAAAGGTGGTGGTGCACTTCTTTCAGTATAATTAATATCTATTACTCTAGCTACATTATTATCAATAGGATCAACATGTATCTCAAAGTTATTTAAATTACCAATAGATACTTGAATACCAGACATTACTCCTTTTACATAACTATAAAGATTAATTTCATTTTTTTCTTTAGTATCACTAGCCTCTAAACTTGTATTTAATGATTGTCTGTAGAGATAATCTAAACTAACATATATGTTTCCTATATATCCTAATTCAGCATCTATACAATCTTGTGGAGGGGCTGGTAAGTTTGGTGGGTAAGACTTAACAAAGAATTCTTGTGTTAACTTCTCCATTTGTCCTATAATACCTACGGCCTCTGCTGTATTAAGAACAATAGCAGCAGCTGTTTGTTGAGCTTGAGTAAGGGTACCAATAGTTATTGCCCCTATATCACCATTAAGATCATATATAGTTTCTTTATAAGAAGTTTTTGCTTCTGAATCAAAGACGACTCTAGAAGAAGGAGTTGTTATTTCAGAAATATTTTCAAAATATAGAGATGGGTTTCGGTTGGCTAATATTGTTGTAAGTGGAGAAGATGTTCTACCCGTTAATGTTACTTGTACTTCTAAAGGAACTCCTGCTGTTGCCAAATGCTTTTGCATTAAATATATATAATATAAGCTTACTAATTTTCTTGTATATTGCTTATAATTTTTTAGAGGACCTATTGTTTTTGTATCTGCTCCTTCCTTAACAAATTGTTCATATATTAATCCAGCTAATCCCTCTCCATTAGCACTTCCTCGTGGGTAGTTAAATGTTCCAGTAGGAGTACCATCAGTAAGTTTTCCGTTTTTAAAAATATTATCAATAACTGTAAATAAAATACTATTTTTTATTTTCTTTATTGAGGTTAAAAAATCATCTTCTATTACTTCATTATTACCTCCTCTATCTACTGAAGCATTTATTAATTCTTGAGCAATTGTGTCTGCTTCAGTATTAACTGTAGCAGCAGCTCCTGAAGTAGTAGTAGTAATTTTAGGAGAAATTTCCTTATACCACAATGGGCTTTTAATCATACATACTGTAGGATCAATAGATATTTGGGTGGGATGAGCTACACATTGTAGATTAGCCGATCCTACTCCACCAACTTTAGTTGATAATTTTATTAATGATTGATTATCCCCTTTTGCTTCAGTTAATATAAATTTATTTATAACATCAAATGCTGCCTCTAATGTAATAAATGTTTTAAGAGGAGAACCAGGTTCTATAAACGAATTAAAATCTCCATAATTTGTAAGACCTTTAAATTCAAGAATGTTATATTTATCTCCAACTCCTGGAGCTGTTTTATTACCTACTATAGCTGATCCTAATGGTGATAAGGTAGCGTAGGAATCTTTAAGTTTATAATTTAACTCTGCCCATACTCCAGCTAATGTGTTTTTTTGGTAGTGTTCTGCAAATTTAGCTGATGGGGTGTTACCTTGGGCGCTACCGCTAAATAGACTATTTAGGAATCCATTTCCCTTACTACCTGTATCATACATCTTAAAGCGCTCTAAATCCTTTCTTACATAGTTTACTTTTATAGATTCAATCACTTCACCTGTAGTAATAATTGTTGTTGAACAATCATATCCACCATCTGCTCTAGCAGACCAATTATAGTTTTTT
>Ga0194117_10006307_pt1 | contig 10467 bp, 13 predicted proteins | sample TA2MahsurfametaG_FD_160579 | JGI IMG/M metagenome (GOLD analysis project Ga0194117, IMG submission 160579) | Freshwater microbial communities from Lake Tanganyika, Tanzania - TA2015009 Mahale N1 surface | ecosystem: Environmental > Aquatic > Freshwater > Lake | place: Tanzania: Lake Tanganyika...
ACCCAATTCTAATATACGTTTTCCATCAAAATAATCTTTTGGATATTTTGATAAAACAAAGTTAATTCTATTTTGTTGCCAATCGGCATGATAAGTTGTTTGTTTCATAATTTGGTAATTTTTATTTAATTTAAAACAATATATTTTTTTTGCTGTAAGGGAAGGATTCGAACCTTCACACTGCGATTCAGTAAAGAACAAATAGCCGGCTTGTGGTCAACCCATATTCTTTACCTATTTCGTTATCAGTACCCACGAGACGAGTGGGCGTGTCTGCCAAAGGTGCTACCAATTTCACCACCTTACAATATGCGGAGAGTCAGGGATTCGAACCCCAGATACCGTTTCCAGTATGACGGTTTTCAAGACCGTTCCATTCAACCACTCTGGCAACTCTCCTGTTGATTAAAAAACTCTTTCGTTTTTATTGGTATTGTCACTATGTTTTCTTCTTGCTTCTTCAGCATCTTTATATACTCGAACCCAAGTTAAGAATATATCAACAGGTGCCAATGCCCAACACATTAGTAATAAAGCGAGTGTATCTAAACCAGGTGAGATTCCTAATCCACCTGCACGAACATCTTTATTCCATCTGCGTGCTGCCATTAAAATACAATACGCTAATGTAATAAAATAATAAGTTAAAAATGCATTCATATTTATTTTTTTTTGTTTAGTTGACCCTCAGAGATTCGAACTCCAACTAGATGGACCAAAACCATCTGTACTACCGTTATACTAAAGGTCAGTATTTGGAGCGGAAGACCAGGCTCGAACTGGCCACCCCAACCTTGGCAAGGTTGTGCTCTACCAAATGAGCTACTTCCGCAAGTGGACCAGAATGGAATCGAACCATTGACCTCAACATTATGAGTGTTTTGCTCTAACCATCTGAGCTACAAGTCCAAAATCGTTGAAATAAACGATAATTCAATTTATCATCTATATCAACGATAATAAGGTGCTGGTGGTGAGATTGGTTACTCACACGGTGTCCTTTTCGGTTACACCACCACTTCGAATTAGGTACGTCTCAAGGCTGTACACACCTCTTTCCGCCACACCAGCGTATGTGGAGAAGAAGGGACTCGAACCCATAACCCCCTGCGTGCAAGGCAGGTGCTCTACCAATTGAGCTACTTCCCCATTACATTATCGTTCTATTGACTTATTTTATTTGTTTAATGATTCGTAAATTTTCTCTTTTTTAGAGAACTTTGATTCTAATTTGTCCAAACGTGAATCAATTGTTCGATAAATATCGTTTACAACTATATCACGTTCTGATTCTAATTTGTCCAAACGTGAATCAATTGTTCGATAAATATCGTTTACAATTGTATCACGTTCTCTATTTTGATTTTCGTTTTCTTGACCTATAATTCTTCGTAAATCATCTATACTTGTGTACAATGATTGAAATTGGTCTTTATTATCTTTGTTGGTTTTGTTCACCTTAACAAAGGCCATAACAGCAACTACCGCAACTGCGATAACCACCACTACGGACATTCCTAAAATAAATGATAATATATCCATAATTTGTTTCTCCTATATGTCAAAGAACGATAATGTGTGCCTCCAATGAGAATCGAACTCATACTCGCTTTTTCTGCGAACAGGATTTTAAGTCCTGCGTGTCTACCTATTCCACCACAGAGGCATATTTTTAAGTACTGTAAAGATACGAATAATTTTTATATTATCCAAATTTTTGTTGGGAAAACAGGATTCGAACCTGCGGCCCCTTGGTCCCAAACCAAGTGCGCTACCTGCCTGCGCTATTTCCCAATGTTTGTTATGTTATATAACTTAACCTTTCTGATTTTGTTTCCATTATCTTCTGGATTAATTAATATATCAATCTTTTTTGTCCATCTACTTGCCATCAAATCTCTGATAGTATATATACCATCCAAATTACCAGCACCTTTTACTCTTACCTTTTGTCCGAATTTATACTTTCGTTTTAAGTCTCTACTGATTGCTATCACCTTTTGCTTTTTAGGATTAATGCTGTCCAACTTATAACCACTTGCGGTAATTAGTGGAGTTGAATCAGTTTGTTCTTCGGATATAGTGTAGGTTGTTACAGTCACTATATCATAAGGTAATTTTTTCTTTTTTATTAATTCATCCACAATCCGTTCCTCCCTTATTGCTGAGTTAATCATATTATGTGGAATGAATAACAAAAGGAAGCATGCTATTAAAGTTAGATTTCTCATATTTTACTTTTTTTATACTGTAGGCCCACGTGGAATCGAACCACGAACAACAGCTTAGAAGGCTGTAGTTATATCCATTTAACTATGAGCCCAAAATCTTGCGGACCGGACGAGACTCGAACTCGCGACCTCTGCCGTGACAGGGCAGCATTCTAACCAACTGAACTACCGGTCCTTTTTTGAGCCAGAGACAAGAATCGAACTTGCGACCTACTGATTACAAATCAGTTGCTCTACCTGCTGAGCTACTCGGGCTTTTGATGATAAGAGAACGTCCCAGCCGCATCTTTCTCTTATCTAACATACACTAACGGATAAATGCGGCTTGACCGGTTATGCTGATGTATGTTATTGTAGCCCGTACGAGAATCGAACTCGTATTTTATCCGTGAAAGGGATACGTCCTAGCCGTTAGACGAACGGGCCATACAATACAAATATACGAAAATTAATCCATATATCCAAACGAATTATGCGGAGAGTGAAGGATTCGAACCTTCGGTACAGATTAACTCCGTACAACGGTTTAGCAAACCGGCCCTTTCGGCCACTCAGGCAACTCTCCTTTGGGGTGAACGATGGGATTCGAACCCACGACACGAAGAACCACAATCTTCTGCTCTACCAACTGAGCTACGTCCACCATATAAAGAGGCGAGTACAGGATTTGAACCTGTGTAAGAAGTTTTGCAGACTTCCATATAACCACTCTAACAACTCGCCATAATATCCAATCCCTAAAGTTTTATTAGCACGAGTAGAAGGATTCGAACCCTCAACAACGGTTTTGGAGACCGGTATGATACCATTTCACTATACTCGCAATTGTTGGAATGACGGGATTCGAACCTGTGACTCTTCGCGTATCAGACGAATGCTCTAACCAGCTGAGCTACATTCCAATTTGTGGGCGTAGATGGACTCGAACCACCGAACTCGAAAGAGAAGGGATTTACAGTCCCCCGTAATTGCCGCTATACGATACGCCCTATTGTGATTCCGTTGGGACTCGAACCCAAGGCCCATACATTAAAAGTGTATTGCTCTACCAACTGAGCTACGAAATCAATTTTGCGCTTCTTCTTGGGCTCGAACCAAGGACCTAATGATTAACAGTCATTCGCTCTAACCAACTGAGCTAAAGAAGCGTAAACGAAAAAACCCTAACCGATTTTATTCAGTTAGGGTCTTTCTAATTAGTTCTATTATGCCTATAAATGTTTACCCTAACTTACTTAATTCTAATTGAATTAAACACACTAATGTCAGCCCATCTTTTAATGATAGGTAAAATACATTCAGTATGTAAGTTAAGTGTACGCATATATGCTTTTCTAATAATAATTATAATGATATTTAATTTCCAACATTTACTAGCTTAAATAGGGAGTGCCGAAGCACCCCCATCTAAGTTGTAATAAAAATTAAGATATGAAACGAACAACCTTTCGGCTGTTGTAGAGCGGTGGAGCGAATTGAACGCCTCCTCTACACTGGTTGTGTAGTGTGCTACCGTAACACTTACACCGCAAATAAGGTAAAACGCTGAGAATACACGTTGGGGTAACTGACTTTAGAAAGATTATGGATTGCTTTCATTTCCACATCCTTTTGAGATGTATCAGCTAATGCAGGTTAGTTAGGTATAACCACTCCTAAAGTTGTAACTTACTCTCTTACTACTCTCCTTCTTCAATCCTGCCGAACTGATTAAACCTTGCGAGTTTAGAAGCTTTTCGTAAAAATCATAACCACCTTGCAGGCGTTTACGGCAACGAACAACTCGTTACTAAGTATGCACCTTTCGGTCACAACTGATAGGCACTTATGCTTAATGTATAATTACTGATTTTGCAATCAATTTATGCAAATAAGTTGGTTTGTAGAATCTTCAGGTAGCGGCCTATCACCAGCTCCCCCATCTTTTGAACGAGAGAATACTAAACTACCCAATGTGCTATCTCAGCACCATACGTCAAGTCATCTTCATCAATAGGGATTGGTATCCCAAATTGAAGGATAGTAACAGCACCACCTGTACACAGTCTTATCTTACGTCCTTTCGGATAGCTTGATGTTAAGACCACTTTGGTATTGAATCACGCAATAATAAAAAGGGATTAGCTTTCTACATCTTACAATAATTCTATGAGTTATTCTTATTGCTGTTCCCAGCTCAACCGAAGGTTCTACATACCCCCAGTCATTCCAACTCTTCTGCTACAGTGTTACCCTCACATACAAAGCCAGAATGATATCCCACTTGCCTACTCAAGCTCAATAAGGTTACCCCTACCAAACCGCAAATGTACTAAACCAAGCACATTCACTTTATCCTACTTTCGTAGTTTATTTGACGACCATAGGCGGCCGTTGGTCACTATGTACTTCAAGAGTACTATGTGAAATATTTTCAATATTTTAAAGAACTTTTGTTTTGAACAAAGTAAAGATACAAAATCTTTTTCAATCTACCAAAACTTTTTTAAAGTTTTTTTTAAATGTTATTACGGTATCCGGCTTTATAGGCTGATGAACATCCGAATTCATCAATTATGGATTTTTGGTCCACCATCACACAATCGGTTTTATTGTTTGTTGGCTTCAACCATAATAACTTTGTAAAGATACGAAAACTTTTTGAATCGTCCAAATTTATTTTTCAAAATGTGGATAACTTTTACAAGTCATTTAAACTCAATAGATTGGGCATCTCTGAAATTATAAGTATATGTAAATATACAAAAAAGATATGAGAATACCAAATTTATTTTAGATTAAATTTAGTTGAGATAATCTATTAATTATTGTAGCCTTTACAGATTCGAATTCTGTTGATTCAATTTCTCTTGTAATAGGGATATTTTGATTAACTGCTGTTTCGGTTGTAAGTCCATCTTCGTTTGTTGCTCTAATAATTGGACCTTCCGTTTGTTGTGCTTGATTTGTTCTTTTTACATTAAATTTTTCATGAATTAATGCTCCATCAAAATGAACATCGCTTTCTAATGTATCAATACTTAAATAGAATCTATTTGCCCCATAGTTTCCAATAGATGTTATCCTATTATTCTCAGCATCAAATTCTCTAAATTCATTAAATCTTTCAAAATATTGTTTTTCCATAATTTATTATTTTTTTAATTACCAACTTTGATTGGGAAATCCAAATCCTGATGCGCTTGTAGCAAATACGTTATTAATTTCACCAAAACCAAAAAATCTGAAATACATAACAGCCTGAAATATCCACCCAGACATATATCCATAATCTCCACCACCCATTTGTTGAATATGTAATCTAGTATCTCTACCAACACCACCAATATAATAATTTCCGCCGCTACCATAATTTCCACCAAAACCCCCACTACCATTATACCAAGCATATCCCCCATTATAATTATCATAAACAGATTGTGCCATAAATGTTGGAGTTGCATAACGGTCACCTATACCTATTGCAGCTACACACCATCCCCAATCAGCTCCATGTACATACCATTCAAGACGATATCTACTCATATAAAATCCGTAAGATGCTGGGTATCCTACATAAACTGCGTATAAAATAAACCTTTTATAATATTGCACAATTGCATATCTATTGCTCCAAGGTGAGTTAGCGTAGACATCAGCATCATATGGTGCTGCCCACATAGTAACCGTACCATTACCACCACCGGGATTATATCCAGAACTTAAATATGCAGCTGTCCACATTATTTGCCCTACTCCATTGAATCCCCATGCACCACCATAATTATTTCTTAATCTATAAGAGTAATATCCAGCATTGTGATTAGCATCTATTTTCCAAACATCTGCTCTACTATACCAATAGCTAAATGTATTATTTCCATTAGTTTGCTCATTCGTACCACCCCAACCATCATATCCAGAATCCATTCTACAACATGCAGGATTTCTGGAATCCCAATACAAATATGATGTGCCAGGTTCATGCATTGTACGTTTACCACGTACCCCATTCATAGATGTTTCTGAAAAAAAGTTATCGGCAGCCCCATAACTACCATTTGGATTACTAGCAGCTCTACACAATCTATTTACCGAAACAGGACCATAATAAGCGTAAGAACCTCCTGTATTTACTCTTAATTCGTATAGAATATCACTAATTGCTACTTGTCCACTTGGTATTGCCATTTTTTATAGAAGTATTTTTAAAAAATCTGTAATTTTTATTCTTATTTCATACGCTTTTTCAATTTCTTCCAACCAATCTTCATTAGGTTTGTGTTGATTCAAATAATCTTTGTAAACGGAAATTGGTTTTAAAAATGTATATAATCTCCCTTTACCTCTCACCTTATCTTTGAGAATTTCTGCAGAATCTAATATTTCCATATAATGTATGTAAGCATGTACATTAGCTCTTTCTTTTCCTTGAAACATATTAAATATTGCATATTCCTCACCAAAACCACTTCCTCTAAATTCTACATTATAAGGAAATGCTTCAAGTGCGATTTCCATTTTATCTACCTCAAATCTGAGTTGCCTATCTAAATCTTCAAAATTTTTATATTCAGATTTATGGTCTATATAATCGTGTATAAATCGCATTTCCGCAAGATAATGATAGTATTGAATGGTTGTAATATTTCCACTTATCATTTGTTTATAAAATGGTAATGCATATAATTCAGCTTTTTTTGAAGCTATTAGTTGGTCTACTGTCATACTTTAAGATTTTTTTATGAGTTTTACCAAAGATGTTGCCGCTTTAAAAGCAGGATGTTTTTCATCGTATGCAAGTGCAGTTTGAACTTTAACCAAATTTCCTGTCTCTGGATTTTTTACTCTTTTGTTAAGTACATCTTTTGGTAATAAATCAATTAGTTTAGTTTCATCATCAGATGCTTTTGGTTTTTCAGGATTAAATACAAATGTTTTTCCACCTTTTAATTTTGAATAAGCTTGCTGTATTTTATTTGGTGAAAACCTACCTATGTTTTCTACTTTACCATTTTTGAATATAAGGGTTGCATTACCTTTGGTTTGTTCACCACCAAAGATTACGGCATCTTGTCCGTATTTTTTACCTAAACTATGTATTTGTTTTGCTGAAATATTAGGAATAAAAAGTGATTCTTCTACTGCATCTTTTAATAGATTTTGCGGGCAATCAAAATATGATAGATTACCATCTTGACATTCAACCCAATGGCCTTCTACTTTGAAAAAACCATGTCCCATAGCTCTTACTTCGGCCTCTAATTGTTTGTTTAGTTTTTTATTTTGATTAGGTGTATTAACATATCTGTATGCAGTCATCATTCCCCAATTCTTTACATTTTTTTTACCTTGAATGTGTTGGAGAACTCTACCTAACGATGCTTCATCTAAGCGAACTATTTTACATTCTTTTTCCACTCATTATATATTTCATTAGATAAATATATTGAATCGTGGAAATGGATTTTTTCTTGCACCTTTTTTAATCTTTCGGAAATACTGTTAATAGCAGTTTGCCTGGCCCATTTACCCATATTATTTACAGGTATTTGAGCTTCATAAGTGGCTAATTGTTTCTTCAATTCCGCTTCCTTAATCTTTAATTTTACTATTTTTTCATTGATTTCCATCTATGTAAAGATACGAATAAAATCCGAATCTACCAAATTTATTTTATCCATACCAGTCAACAGGAAGAGAGTTTATCCCTAATGGTTTCCCATTTAATCTGTACCCATGCATATGATGACAACTAACAAGAATTTCCATCCAATCAACCGATTCCATATCTAAAATATTATCTTTATTCTGGTCATCAGTAGCATCATTATCTGGATGAGAATGAATTGGTGCTAATGATGAAGAATAAAATGATTTAAGTTCTGAAATGGATGATACTTTTGAACCAGCCCGGCCACCATCTGCTTCTTGAATTTTATTGTATGCTTTTTGAGTTTCTTCAGCTGAATAACCCGGTCTTACAGGCATTACAAACTCTTCTTTTCTTTTTGTAAAAACACTCATATTATTTATCAATTTTATTTAAACGTTTCGTAAGCAAAATATAGGATAACCAAAAACACCCTGAAATTGAGTAAAAGACCACGTCTGCTCCCCAATACGAGCCTGTTATATCCATCATTAGCTTGAATAACGCATCGTACCCCAAAGGCAGAAAGAACATTGCCAACATTAAAGATGTATCTCTGTAGAGCAGTAATCTGTTCTCTTTGTTTTCTAATTTTTTGATTGTTTTTTTCACTGTCACCGTCGTCCATAATTGGTTTATTTTGTTAAATTTGTAACTATCCTATTAATTTATTTTTTACGATTTGTTTAAATATATATTCAGAAACTTTTCTATCAGATGGATAATGTACTCCACTAAGTTCTCTTACTCTTTTTATTTGGTGGTAAAAATCATCTATTTGCGCCGCTGCTTCCGGTTTCATATATCCAAAATGGTAGAGTATAACTAAAAAATCCATAGTATGGCCGGATGGATATGATGCTGTATTCGCATCGGTCAGTATAATAGGATAAATCGGTAAGTTTAGTTCTTTCGCCAATTGATATGGTCTTGGTCTATTAAATTTATCTTTTAAATAAAATGTAATTGGGTATATTTCATCACTCCATTTTATAATTTGTTCTTTAGAAATATCCAATCCTAACTTTTTCCCAACTATAACAAATAAATCATAGTGATTGTTTTCCATTAATTCACAAAACTTTAAATCATTTTGATTTGCACTTTTTAATTTTTCAACTAAATAATCTAATTCGTTACGAGTTTCTTCTGATGAATTGGTTGGAAATGGATGATTATCTAATACATCCTTAATAATACCCGCTTCCATACAGGCTTTAAGAACACCGGCCACATCTTTTTCTACTTTATCTTTGTGTTCTTTTGGTTGATTACCATATTTTATATCATCTAAATTCATAGATATAAATATGTATTATTTTTTAATTGGTTTTTTTACACCAACTTTACGCACAGGTTTAGATATTTCTCTATTTTGAAGCTTTACGATTTCGGCACATTTTTCGTATTCCTCTATTTCTATCATATGTTCTAAAAGTTTTTTTATAGTCAAATCTATATCCAGCTTAGATATTATAAAATCTACATTTACAGGTGATTGGTCAGAATTTATTCTTCTTCTATTTTTTTCTTTCCCCATATCTGGATGAATTTGTAGGATTATTCTATCATTTTCTTCAGAATCTACAAACTCAAATACGTTTTCGTATATTGAATTCATTATTATACATTTGTTTTCATCCACCCATGTCTCTATTGGAATATTAAAATCTATTTTTATTTTCTTAGGTTTCATATTTGGGGAAATAAAATATTTTCCATAAAGTAACGAGCTCTATCCTCCCCAATCTTAGCTTTTAGTGCTGAGAATGTACGAGGATTTGTTGCCTGTATCTGACAATAAATATTTTGTTTTTCTATAATCTTATTAATATCTTCCGATTCACGCTCCATCCACAATATAGAATTTAGATACCAATCATATCTATCTAAAACCCAGTCACAAAATCGTATAAATTCGTTATCGGATTCTGGTTTTAGCATAATAAATTTATCAGAGAATACCGTAGCCCATTTGGGTAAAGGTTTCCTTTCTTTAAAATCTATTCCGGTATCAAATGGGTAATCCTTTAGGATAGGACTCAAATCCATATAGCATCCAGCAATCATACTTTTTGATGCAACAACATCAAACCCAAATATAGGCTCTGGACTCCATTTGTGTGGAAAAGTAGTGAAGTGTAATACTTCTATATTTTTATCGTAATATCTTTCAATATGGGCTAGGCGAAATAGTGAAGATTCATAACGGTGATTTACCCACCCAAAATCTTCGGTATATACAGGCCCAACTTTAGGTGCGGCTAACACCATTTTTTGAAGCTTATTAGCTAGCTGATTCAGATACTCGTTGTAATTCATCTAAAATTGCTATATTAAAATCTAATGCTTTGTTTGCCTCATCTCCCCATTCATCTTTTTGGATAGCTCTAATACTACCTGCTATTTCTCTTACATCACCATTAAATTCATACATTCTACCACTACCAGGAACTTTTGATTTCATCATTTGTCCGCCAAACATAATAGCTAGGTAATTTAGATATATGTGAGGTAAAAGTTGTTCTTGAGTAAGTGAGTGTAGGTATTTTTGATATGCCTTTGTTGATTCTAAAGGTTGTATTTGTAGACCTTGCTCATCTT
>Ga0194117_10006309_pt1 | contig 10463 bp, 7 predicted proteins | sample TA2MahsurfametaG_FD_160579 | JGI IMG/M metagenome (GOLD analysis project Ga0194117, IMG submission 160579) | Freshwater microbial communities from Lake Tanganyika, Tanzania - TA2015009 Mahale N1 surface | ecosystem: Environmental > Aquatic > Freshwater > Lake | place: Tanzania: Lake Tanganyika...
AAAAGTAGATCTCTACCTTTCTTGATGCACAATAAAATAAAATCGGTAACTGAATTGATGCGAAGTTTAACTGTGGAGTATAGTTATAAATTATTATTTTGTATAAATCTAAGATGAATATCAAGGCATTCTTCGGCCTCCTCTTGTACTTTTTCATTCTTAATATGCAATTTATTGAGGTGAGTGCTTTAGATTCTTATACTATCTTAGGGCTTGATCAATTCGCCTCAGATAGTGATATTTAGAGGAAATATAAAAAACTTAGAAGCAAATATCGCAATAATCGAGCCAAAAAGAATCGCATCAAAAGAGCATATGATAATATAGTTGTCTAGAGAACCTTTAGTTCAAAAAATAGAGTAGAAATTGAGTAATAGCCAGCACCAACAATTGCCAAACATGTAGATTAGTCCTATCTCTACGGTTATAAGCTAAATAATGAGTTTGATGACGGCAGATACTTTAAACAAAATTTCAATGAAACTCAGTACATTTTGGATAGGATGAAAAATTCGGAATAAAATAAAAAGACAGCTAGAATTATTATTATGATTGGAACTATTTTCTTTAAACTTATCCCTTGCTTTTTGATCTTTTGCTTCTGTAGGAATAGAGATAGAGCGGGATCAGCTTTTAATGATGTGCTGGCTAGAGCAGGTGCAGGCTATGCTAATTTTGGCAGAAGGAGAAATAGACTTTGATTTTAGTTTGAATCTTTATTATTAAGTGAAATACAATAAATGACAACAATCATATTGCTGTAATCTTATGAATTTCCAAAGATTCGAGCTCAACTGTCTCACTAGTCTCTTTGCCGACAAGATCTTCCTTGGTAAATTCAAAATACCTTTCTCCTAAAATCATAGTATTAACTCTGATACTCAAGCTAGAGTTATTTCTGATGATTATTTCATCATTTCCGAACTTTAACATACTACTGTCATAGGCAGTTGAAGGGTTTTTTGTTCTTTGAGATTTCCTCATGATTTTTTTCGTTTTTAAATTAAAGGCAAGAGCCTTTGATTCTTTACCAACGGAATCTGAAATCACTCCAAAAACTACATCTTTTTTGGTTTTCATTATAATGGCAAACAAAAATTTTTTTGGAGGGATTGGGATATATTCAGAAAAGTTTTTAAAGTATTAATCGTATTTGAAAGATAGTTTTGTTGATATATATTTTGTTCCAAAGAATTTACAGCATTCTTCTATCAAAAATGTTCTTTATTTAGGCATTTTTTCTAGTATTTCCGACACTGTAAAGGAAGTATTTAAAGATGAGCAGCTTCCATGCTACCTGATGAAGGAAATGACACCATCAATACTTTTGTTTTATAGTTTCTTCTCAAAAACTTCCTCTGAAGTTCTCGATATTTTTTCGAGTATTTAATCATGTTATTTTCTAATTAATCGTTATTTTTAGCTCATTTAACTTTTTAGCTTTTCTTTTTAAGCTTAGAGGAGATTGTTTTTCAATTGGGATGTTTTGATTTTTTGCTATAACTATTTGATTTTGGTGTTTAAAATCTACACCAGTTCCTGTTTTAATAATGCTTCATTATTCGCAATTTGAAGCTGATCTCCAGATAACTTAATTCTTTTTTATAACTGCTTTTCTTTCACTTCATTTTCTTTATATTCTGTTTATATTTTTATTATCGATTCTTGATGGAGAGTCTTTTGTTGATTGAGTTCAATTTAAAGTGATTTTATTTTTAGCTGTAGAGCAACTTGCGCTTACAGCTATTAATTCCTTTGCTTTTTGAGAGATGCAGTCTAAATCTTAGATATTTATAGTTCTTAACGCAAATTATAAATTTAAATTTCTAACTATTTATTTTTCTATGTTGTTTTATCATAAGCTATATTTCTGACTTTGAGTTGATTTTCAAGCTGAAAATTATGATTTTTCAATTATGACAATTAACTTGATTTTGATTACCAAGACTTATGTTGATCTTAAATATCCTGTTTTATCTTATCGAAAATTTAATTAAGCAAAGATCCGTAATGATTTGGATCATTCTTATCCTAAGTTATCTTTTACAATATGTTGATTGGAGCAGATGCTAGTTTGTTCCTTATCTTTTTGAGATATTCATGATTTAACTTACATATAGAACTCAAATGTTTTGCTAAATTTTCCGATTATCTCTTTTAATCTTAACGTCTATTAGCCAAATTAATCAATGCTTGAACCTACTTGGTAAGTTATTTGATGTTGTGGATGGATTGTCCTCGATGGTTAGGCAATAAATTTGTGATTTATTGAACTATATCTTGTATATGGTTGATTTATTATTTTTTATTCTTTAGCTGTTAATCAATCGTTTTGTTTTGAATTATTAATCCTTCTTTTTAATATTTTAACTATAATAGTTCGTTTTATTTTGATTTCTGTATGCATTTTGCATTTAAATATATTTCTTTTATTTCTTAGTCTTTATTACTTAACATAATATTTATTTACGTCTAATGCTTAGTTCTATCTTTTTATCTCTATTGTTTATAAGTTTAAAATAGCTCTTTGGATTTCTATTCATAAAGTGTTTTCATGTTTGAGAGTTATATAAACTTATTGTTTTTTTCAGTTATCAGTTATTTTATTTGATTCTGCATACTTTTATTTTATGTTTACAGTCTTTATATTTTAAGTTTGAACTATGAAAGAAGGGTGTTAGTTGTTTGAATCTTTCTTGAGTTTTATTATTTAAATGATTAAAATAATTATAGTTTTTGTTAAAGTTGATTTTATAAATCTTATTTTTGTTGTAGCAATTTTTGTTAGGATTGAAATCTTTTATCTAAAATATTTTGATATTCATTTTTAACATTTTATCGCTCTTATTTCAATTTTAACTCGTAATTTGCTTTCTAAGATTTCGCTTATTATAGATAAATATTCTTAAAATATTAAAAGTTATTTTCAAGCTTGATAACTTCATTTTGTTTTTGTTGGTCTTTTTATAGATATATAAATTCTAACCCTTTTAAGTTTTCTTGATACTTTATTAACAGTTGATCTTTCATTTTTATTTCTTCCTATGCCTTCGATAATTTATATTAAAGTATAATTTTGTTTGTTTTTAGACAATTGATTTATTGTTGTAGTTATATTTATTTTGTTGACCATTTTGTTGTTTCAATAGTCTATTTTATTTAGTATTAATGACTTAGTATAAGTTTACGCGATTACAATATAAAATCTTTCATTTGCTTAAAAGTCTATTCTCTTTTGCTCTCGACTTATTTGATATAATATTCTCTCTTTTTTTCAGCCTAAAGAATAAATTGCAGTTGATTTCTTATATTTTTCTCTTTTTGGTTAAGCTAATCCAAGTTTTTCGATTTATTCTGTTCAGTTATTTTTTATTAAGGCTATTTTATGTTTGTTTTAGCTTATTCTTTCAACTATTCTTTTGGTTCTTATGTTACTTATGTTTGTTAATTGTTATTAGGTTTAGAATTATATTACTGAGTTAACTTATTATCATTCTTTTAGTTCTTAATCATTTTTGAAGTATCCGTAAACCTGTCTTGCTATTGCTATCTTAAGGACATCTTTTGTTATGTCTTTTAATTGGTTTCGTTCATATATCTGAATAAGTATGATTTATTGTAATTATAAAATACTCTTACAATTTCAAAACATAAATACTTAATATCTAATTATTATCTTTATCCTCATATCCAATTATAGTCCTCTATTTAAATTCAGAACGTGTGATAATTTAATTATTTGACATGAATAACTACGTAAATCTGATTAAAAATTGGTACCAAACAGGCCAGGAACTAGTCAGCTCGTATACTGATAATAGTAAAGATAAGGCTGCTTTTGTTAAAATCGATAAAGCAGCCACCATCTACGATGCACGATGTTTCCATAATACTCAACTCGATACCGCGAAGTGTATCAGAACTCTTACCAACCTCATTTATCTCTTTAACCAAGGAGAACACTTTAGTGAAGATTAAGGAACACAGTTGTTTTTCGCAATTACAAAGCTTTTGCAGAGTTAGGATTAAGCTTTACGAAGAATAGTGTATGTGAGTGTCAAGGAAATGCGAAAGCAATCATCTATTTATATCGTAACTTCATCCCTTTTGAAAGATATTCATCACAAAAACTCCAATTTTAGAAGAAATTCGCTTAGAACCATTCCTCTAATTATCGATGCTTCTAATCTAACTCAAATTTAAAGATATATCAAAGCTTTGATTGTTGATCCTGATGTTGGAGTTTCAAGTGCTGCCTTGCTCTCAGGTATTCAGATGTTTCAGACAAACGAAGAGTTAGTCAAAAAGTGGGGAACTGAGATTAATGAAAAACTTAACTCAAAAGATCCTTATGTTCAATGCCATGCATTGATGTTAATTGGTGATATTAAACGAAAAGATACAAATTCTTATAAAAAGATATTGCTCTCTTTGATGAAACAAAATTTGACTGGACTTGCAGCAGTACAGTATTTGAGAATGATGAGAGAGCTAAGCAAAACTTTGGAAGTTGATTCTGTTGAAGCTAAAGAATTCATAAACTATCTGAATAGAGAAATCAGAAGTAAAGAGGATATGGTCCAAATCTAGGCGTGTAAATTAGCTTGCTAAAGTTTACTGCTCAGTAATAAAGAGTTGCTTGATGTCGTAAAAACTCTAGAAACATTTTTGGTAAGTGATAGTACAGTCAAAAAGTACTCAGTTTTGAAGATCTTCAACAACTTATTGAAAAATCAACACAGAAAAAGTCTTGTAATAAATGTGAAGTAAATCTAAAAGGTTCTCAATGATAACAATACAAGTTTATCTTCAATCGCAGCTTCTATCCTTTTGAGAATATGTAGTGAGGCCTATCTTGAAACACTTTTCACTAGAATATAAAAAACTATGTCCGATATGTCAAATGAATACAAAAGAGATGTTATTAGATCTCTTACAAATGTTTTGAAGACTTATCCTAAAAAGTATGAGTTAATCAACAGATTTATGCTTAATGTTATGAAGAAGGAATAATCAGAAATTATTAAATCTGAGGCGATTGAAGTCATGAACTTTGAGATTACTGAGATTGGAGGTAAAGCTAAAACTGACTGCATTAAAGAACTCACTAAATTTTTGTCAGCAACTAACTATCATAGAATTCATTTCCAAATTCTTGGTATTGTAAGTAGAGAAGCAGGTAAAGAAGATATCAACAGTGAAATCTTCAAGAATTTGATTTCAGAAATTTATCTGCAGGAAGGAGCAATTAGAGCATGTGGACTCTCTACTTTGATCAGGTTGGCAGATCATTAATAAAAACAGAAATAAGCATTATAAAGAACTATTTCTGAATTTAAAAATGATGCAAGTTTGTAAGTTAGAGAAAGACTTGCTTTTAGAGAACAGGAAAAACCTTTAAGTAAGTATGAACTTGACATCATCTAAAACTATCTTTCACATAAATCAGATTAAATATAAAACAGCACCGATTACAATCTTTTAAGCCTCGACAATATTAAAAAATGGGGTGCAGAAGCTGGAAATACAATCATTATAGGCAAGGCTGTCTCTCCAAAGGTTGTCGAAGCTGAAAAGGCCTAAATTGATGAATTACAGACATTCAGAGAGGTATTCTCTAATCATCCTACTTTCCAAAGTAAATATAAAACTACTTAGGTTATGGCCCTTTACAAAAAATCAATAAATCAATAACTATAAGTGACAATGAGAATGATCTGGGTGTTACATTGAGACTTTTCCTTTTCAATGAGGCTTTTATAGCAGAATTCAAAATAAAGAACAACTTACAATCAACTATTTTATAAAATGTAAAGGTTGAACTTAAACATTCCGGCTAAAATTTTGAAGTGACTCATTACATCCCTGCAAAATCAATTAAATTTGGTGAGAGTGCTGAAAGTTTTGTCGGTATGAGAAAACTCGAAGATTGTGAATAACTACTACCTTAATAGAAATTTTCAGCTATAGCCAAATTTACAGTGAAATAAGTGAGTGGATAACAAATAAAAGCTACATATCAGGACTAATTCAGTTTATAAAACTTTGAAATTAAACTTTCATCATACATTGCTCCTTGGATTTTTGATCCATCTAATTTCTCAAAGAATTGGTCTTAAATGAAAGGATTTGAAGAAAATGGAACATTCCAGTTGAAATATGCCTCTACACAGGCAGCATAGCAATAACTCACCAAACACTTTGGGCTGAAGAAAATATAGAATCCTGAGGCTTCGAATAATCCGAATCTAGTGACTGTCTACTTATCTGGCTGTTACTTAGGAAAAACACACATTCTGATGGTATTGATGTTGGCCTTCGATACGAAAATGGGTTGCATTTTGAAGATAAAGATCAAATCAGAAGATGAATAGCTTACGAATAGTTTGATTGAGTCGATTGATTGATAAATGATAGAAAGAATGAGATGTAATTAAACTTTTATTATAAATAAAAAATGCACAGAGTGGGATTTGAACCCACGCGTATTGCTACATCGCATCTTGAGTGCGACTCCTTAGACCGCTCGGACATCTGTGCTCGGTATAATTTTTGTATGCAGATTTCTTTTACATCGCATTTTGACTACATTTTTTTTACACCTGGTTTATCGTAATATTTTGAGACTTGTTATTAAAGTAAAAGCAATGATAAAAAGTTAAAGACTCTACAAATATATTATAGTATTTATCGAAATAATGAGTTGATATAAAACCGGGATAATAATAAATTTAGACATTTATTTGCTAATACAAATCATGAGCGCGAGTAAACCCACAGAATGTTTTCACAGAATAACACAATTTCAAGCCCATAGATGCTGCCATATTCTAGCTTCCATATGCGAAAAAGAATGCCAATAAGTCCACAAAAGTGATAAGGAATAGATACTGATAGTGAGTCTATAAGTGGTGCAGTAGCAATACAAAAGAATAATCGAGATTCTCGCAACCTAAAGAAAGAAGTATCGAAACTATATCATAGAAATATATCAATAAATTATAAAATAAATCCAAAAACACATGGAAAATAATGTGAAGTAAATGGAAGCAGAAATACAGGCTGAAATGTTAAAGTCCCTAACTATTGAGAAGACACTGTTTGAAAAATTATAAAATAAGAGATATGAGAGGGTTAAATGTTATGAGTTGATAAGTATGATTGAGTAGACTCACCCCTAATAAAAAATAAAAAAAAGCGCGCTTATTAATATCTACTAAAAATATAAAAATCAAACCAATAAATTTAGGGAATCACTGTTTCAAGGCAAACCTATATCTCCCCTCCCGAATTCATAAAAAAAGCAATTATAAAACAAATCACCTATTGTTCAATAGAAGCAACCCGTGCAGGTTAGCAAATAAAAAACAATATCAACAAACATTAAGACAGTTGATAACTCAAGTTCGTTAGCAAACAATAATAAGTATCACGCGTTGTACCTACAAAAGAATAGAGAGCTAAAGTAACTCTAACAAATAAATGAGAAATTAAAGTACGAGAAGAAAGTTTTAGCTACTGAGAAGAGTAATCTTTAGAGAGAGGTATCGAAATTGCATTTCTTAAAGGTGAATAATAAGAAGAAAAAATTGATATTGAAGACTTGGAATATAGCTCAAGTCATCACCAAAAAGATCAAAAGAGTTAGGAATGAAAACCAAAATATTTAAGTTTAAAGCTAAAATAAAGTCAATACTTCTGTAGGTGTTTAAAAAGAACCTATGAATATTTAAAAGGAGTCCGTGAATGTTTAAAGGGAAGAGCGCATGGTTATTTAAGAGTAGCAATCTTAACCAAACTAACAACTATAGTCAAATAACAAACCAAATATTTAATCAGTTATTGAAAATCATCATCCAATTTAAAATTAACAAAATAAATCAAATGAACCTCTTAAAGACAAACCATAACAAAAACAAATGATATTGGATTAGGACGAATAAGAAGATTAAAGTTTATTAGCTTTTTTAAGAAAAAGAAAACTAGTATGATTATATAAATGTTATTACTTAATCAACTTGCTATCAACTAAACTGATTATACTAGATAATTATATATTATTTGAATTAATTTGTATAACAATGGAGCAATACGACCAGTAGAACCTCGCAAGTGTATACGGAGATCGCAAGGTCCAAGAAATGGTGATGAAGAGATACAGGACAATGAGAAATGAAGGCACTCTATAATCATTAGAGGATATTTATGCTAAATTACCAGAATGTAGAATTGATAAGTAAAATTATCAATTTACATTTGATCTCATCAAAAATGAACTTGAAAATAAAATGATCGTTCGAGGCAAACTGAAGAAAATGTAAGTTTTAATTTAGCTAGTTTATAGATGTAATCTTAAAAGATAGCGAGTATTGAGAGGAAGAATTTTAAAAATGTTGTATTTGATGACGAAGGTACCATTTTTAGCTAAAAGTTGCAGTCGAGATTGCCCATTTTCAAGTCAATTATCTATCTGAGATACCAAGATAATGACAAATGGAAGGAACTCATAGGTGAATAGCATGCATTCTGCTCAGATCAATTGAAGATAGATTTCAATAGTATAAAAGCTGATGTCGGAAAAATCAAACTTTTCTTCGAGTAATGATTCTGATTATAAAGAGATGATAACTATTTGACGAAAATGAATTTGTAGTTCAAAAGCCTTAATGAAATTGAACTGAAAGATGATATCTTTCCATACTTGGTTGAGATGTAGAAAAGGGCAGATGTTTTAGCTAAAATTTCACTTTATAACATGTATAGTTAAGAACATAAAAAACTGAAGCAGGCTTGGAAAAATGATGAGAACTACCAGTAGATGCTTAGAAATTAAAAGAAAATGAAATCTGATATGGAACCTTAGAAATCCAAAGAGGATAACCAGTAGCAAGAGGAGATGCTTTTAAAAAGGCAAGTCAAAAAGATACTATTTAATTTATAATAACGGGCTAACATTCTAGCCAATGACCAGTTTAGGCAGCTAAATGGAGATAAAGCTATGCAAACAAAGAAAAGTTTATAAAGACTGCTGGCTCTGGTCTAATCATAGAAAAATCCCAGAAATCAATTGAAAATTTTGATAGCTTATAAGCAGAAGAAGTCTTGGTGAGTCCAAAAAATGAAACTTGTTTTGTATAATTAAATTTTATTTCATGAATTAAATTGGCCTCTTCCAAACAGATATCAAGATATAACACGGACATGATAGTCCCAAATCCAAAGATAAACGTCCTGAAAATATTAGTGTCTCCAGAATATTTTCAAACAACCACAAATGGAAAGAGTGTAAAATCATTGGTAAAAACATCTCGATTAGGAGTTACAGTGCAGCATGTTCATTCAAAAACAGGTATATAGTATCTAACTTAGGATGTATCTGTATGGAGGCTACCAGATTTTGAATGGATGTTTACACGATTTTTATTCGATTTCTTTGAATGAAGAGTAACCTACTTTCATCTGGTAGGAAATAATACCCAAAGGAAATTGTCATCCTGGAAATCGGACTAAACATGCTCTACTTGCTGGAAAAGAGAAGATTTATTTGATTGGAGGGTTATTGAAAAACGATCAAGCTTCCAACGATATCTATTAATTTAATCCTCAGTCGAAGTAATGGAAACTGTTAAAACCTGAAGGAGTCCATTTGCCTCCAATATAGTCATTCAGTGCTGTGATGATACACAATAATAATGAGGACAAAATTGTTATTGCTTTTGGATTCAACTAAGTTAAAGCTAGTCTATCAAACGCTGTTTATCAATATGATATTGCTAAAAATAAAATTTCCATCCTTTACGAAGGATCTTAAAATGGCAAGCCAGGTATTTTTAATTTTTATATAGATGTTCCAAGTCCTAGAACAGGTTGTGCTATAGCTACGGATAACTCAAATGTTTATATTTTTGGAGGAAAAGATTAGAGGAGTCGGCTCAATGATATTTGGAGTTTTAGCTTGACAGATTTCAAGTTTCATCGGTTAAAAGATGATGGAGAGATACCAGCAGTGCGTAATGGACATACAATGGACTACTACTAAGGGAAACTGTATGTATTTGGAGGTATACATGATATTACATGGTAGCTGGATGATCTCCACATCTATAACCTCAAAGTAAAATATATCTAAAATAGACGAATAAATGGATGACACTTGAACATGATTCACCTCGAAAGATAGAAAGAAAACATCATTAACATGAATTACATGATTAAAAATAAGAAGAGATTAACAAAACAAAAAAGAAAAGTTGGTATGATACTCATAGTGCAGGTATAGTCAAACCTAACTCTCCTTCCAAAATACTTTTAATTACTCATCATGAAGAAGCTCTCAATAGATCTGAGAGTCCTGGTAAAATGTTAGACGAACAGAGGAAAAAATTATTTTATCATAAGAAAGCATAAATGCTGAAAAATTTTTAGATCGATAAAACTTAAAGATAAAAATTGCTCATTCTGTA
>Ga0194117_10006310_pt1 | contig 10461 bp, 7 predicted proteins | sample TA2MahsurfametaG_FD_160579 | JGI IMG/M metagenome (GOLD analysis project Ga0194117, IMG submission 160579) | Freshwater microbial communities from Lake Tanganyika, Tanzania - TA2015009 Mahale N1 surface | ecosystem: Environmental > Aquatic > Freshwater > Lake | place: Tanzania: Lake Tanganyika...
AACTGCCGGAAGAAGTCATTGAGAACGCCGGTGAAGGCCCCGCTCAGGTAGACCTGCGTGCGATCGAAACTCGCAACGCAATGTCCCGCCTGATGAACGCCTATGAGTACACCGTATCTCAGGCTATCACCGTGACTGGCGCCCCTGGCGTCGGCTACAACCCTTACGAGCCAAACACTGGCGGTGGCACTCAGGACGGTCTGGGTTTCGTAAGCTGGAACGCCTTCAACACTGCCTACGGTAGTGCTTCTGGTCCTTCCGCTTGGTCCTCGCTCACTTCGAACCCCATCGAAGACGTTCTGACTCTGAAGCGATCTGTCGCTAACCAGATCGGCATCCGCCCCAACTCCATGGTTGTTGGCACCGCTGTGTTCGACCAGCTGCTGACCAACCAGGCGATCCTTGAGCGTATCAAGTATACTACCGCCGACAGCATCGACACCGACATGCTGGCTCGTTACTTCGGTCTCGAGCGCGGTCTGCGCGTGGCTGAGGGTCGTTATCTGGCCACCGACGGTAGTCTGCAGCCTGTATTCCCTGAGAACGGACTCCTGCTGTTCTACAGCCCGAATGGTCCTTCCGACTCCGTAATGCCTGCTGGTGGCGCTAACGCTGCTACCCCGGCCTTCGCTTACACTTACCAGCTGACCGGCACCCCTGCCGTTCGCCCTGAGTATTACATTCGTGAGCGTCGCGTGGTTCGCGCTGAAATTACCGTTGAGCGTGTTATCAACCTTGTGGGTCTTGGTGCTACTGGTCTTATCGGTTCTGGCGCGATGATCACCGACATCCTGTCCTGATACAGGAATACTAAGGAGGTGTTATCATGGCCATTCTTCGCCCGATTACAAAAGCGCAGTACGAAGTAAGCTTCTCTGCAATCGGTGGACCAACTTTAACAGCGGTGTTCACCCAGTTCAGCGGAATCAATGATTCCTCAGATAGCAGCACCTACGCTAATGGGACAGGCAATCGTCTGTACCATGTTGTTGGTCCCAGGACAGCAGATAATGTAACTCTGACTGCTCCATATGACCCGACAATCTTCAAAACTCTCGAACAGTTCTGGCTTGATTACAACTGTAATCCCGTCACGATTACTGTCACACCTCGTGACTGTATTGGTGAAGGTGCTGCTCCCGCAGGTGGTCAGTATATTTGCTATGAGTGTCAGTTTGTCTCGATCACGACGGCTGACGTCGATCGCGAAAGCGGCGATGTTCAGACGATTGAGGTTGAGTTCACAGTCAATTACTTCGAGAGGACCTAAGGGTTTACTTAGAGTAAAACTTGCTATAATGCCTTCAGAAATGAGGGCATTTTTTTATGCTTACCTACAAAGCAACAAACATTAAAACCGGCCGTTACTACTTTGCAGGTAGGGTAAAACCAAACAACGCACTGTGACGATCTGCTGGGGCAAAAAATGAAGACCACCTTTAGTTCGGGAGTAATTGTAACTTCGCAGTTTCTAAACGGATTCCAACAAATTTATTTTGATGGACAAGACTTAGACCACCACTACCCGCCCCTTGGCCTCAACTCGCTCGTTCGTACTGGCCCGAACGGGTTGGACTCGGCCTATGTGACTCTGACTACTGACCAACCCGAACTCAATTCCGCAGGCCTACTCCTTAGCGGTGCTCCCATTAGCGGGGATAAAGTAGTATACGGAATGTGGAACTTCGGGTACGACCCGCTTCAGGTCGGCAACCCTGTCAACATCCGCGAGAATGCACCAAAAAGCTATACGACGAACGATAAATATAACTATGCGGGCGGGGATCCCACACCCACCGTGCCTCAGAAATTTAACGCCCTTGCTAACCCTGATCTCATCACGAAAGAAGTCCTTGAGACTTGGGTCAATTATTTACTTGACACCTTAGAGATTAATAACGGCGTATACTATTCCGGAACCAACCCCGCTTGCCAGAACTACAGCGTCGGAACCGGCAACTCCGACACCATTTGCCCTGATTAATGGAGTAAAAAATGGCACGTTATGCGCCGCTCCCATCGGTTAGTATTGACCCCCGCAACGAAGCTGAGATAGTTCAAGCCGCTTCGCAACGGGTTTACCAAGCGTCAGGTCAAACTCTCAATGACTTCTCTGCGGGCAACCCGTTGGCGGCGTTGTTAGAGGGGATGAGTTTCTCTTACGGAGAATTCCTGTTCTGGGCCAACCAACTTCCGCAATCCATTCTCATTGAGTGGTTGGGGCCGTTTCTTGGCGCGATGAGACGCCTTGGTACGCCTGCAGTAGCACGATTAACTCTAACGATTCCCCCGTCTAACACGGTAACTACCATTCCGGACGGAACAGCTTTTACCACCGACCCCAACCTGACTGGCGGAGAAAGCTTCACATTCGTCACGGATACGGAAGTTGCTATTCCCGCAGGCGAGAGTATTGCTTACGTTACGGTATCCTCTCAGTACGTTGGCGCCGTATATAACTCCCCTGTTAACTCCATTACCGGTACGTCGGCGATTAACGTTGATGGATTGACCTCCACAAATACTCAACCTGCCACTGGCGGTAGCGACGTTGAGACATATCAAGAAGTTCAGGAACGTTTCTTCACCCTTATTCGCCGCCGAAACCCAGTCAGCGCAGAGGACTGGCAAGATTTCTTCATCGATTTTTACGGAGTCGGTACGCAAACTTCCGTGCAACCGAACCGCCCCAACCAAGGCACATACAACTATGTAACTGACTACTTAAAACCCAACGGACAGGTTTCTTTCTTTGTGCTTGGACCCGATGGTGTAGAACTCAATGAGAGTCAGCTTGAGCGGGGACAAAACGTTGTAAACTATTCGGTTCCTGTTGAAAATCAAGGGCACCTTTACCCGATTACTTTGAGCCAGGTTCAATACGATCTGACTGTTGAGATTGATGCGAATGGTGAATTTGGAATTACGGACCCTAACAACTTGAAGAACACGTCGCTTAACTTCCGCGACAGGTTGTTCGAGATTTTGCGACCTGGAAATGTATTCCCTTCGACTGTTGACCCCACTGTTAGTGACGTTGACGCTGCGTTTTATAGCACTTTTGATTCCTCCGTTCGGTTTACAGACCCTCACATTAAGGTGAGTGCAGCATATAATACTCCTCCTTTATTGGATCCGGCTGCGGCCACATACACCAACGTATATACGTTTGATCCGACCCAGTCTTTACTTACTCAAAATGACTTGGTAGGGATAAAATTGCCAGTACCGACCTATTATCCCGTCCTGACCGACTTCACTCCTTACTCCACAACCAAGCGCGACCAAACCATTTACGGTAACTTGGTTCTGCAACAAATTCTGTTTTTGGTTCCAGGAGACTACCTTGAGGGTCAAGTTTGCTATTGGGACCCTTCCGTTGGTGGTGATGCAGAGATTCATGTTATCAATGAGAACTTGACTATTGGATCTCAGATTGATGTGGCTGCCTTGATTACGCAAGGCAAAATCTCTGGCGTAAAAAACTACACCCCGTGGGTTGTTAATAACTCTTATCAAGAAACCACAAGCGGAGGCGTCTACGACCCACAAATTATCCTGTATGATTACGCTGCCGACGAGTATATTCCGCAACCCACCTCGTTGATCCCCCAGAACAAACGCCCTGGAACTTTTATTTGGGTTGTTGGTCAAAACTTTACGCTCCAGCCCGCCACTAACGATGTTACAGGGGCTCAAACTGCTTTCAAGCTTGGTTCTTCGGTCACTCCAAAAATCTTGCAGCCGGGAACTTCTTACTCGGTTGGTGAATGGGTGTATACCCCTCAGATTGGTTCTGGACCGAATCCAGTTGCAGATCCTTACTATAACTACGTGGACGTAAGGCTCGGGGTTGTTGACAAATATGCCTACGTGGAGAAGGCATTTACTTACAACCCTAACGGTCAAACCGTAAGTATTTATTTTGACGAACTTGTTGAGCAAACCATCGTCAAGGAAATTGTTGTGCAAAACGCTGATGGTGGTCTACCGATTTACAAATACAAACCTCGTTTCCCCGCTGGAACATATCTCGAGTACCGTCAAGACTCAAGCGCGGTTGCTGAGTATTACATTGCCGCAAAATACTTCACCCCGACAAGTACCAACGCTCAAGACCTTGTCAACCAAGGGTTGGTATTTCCGCTGTATATTAACAGCGTGCAGTATGATTCGTTGATCTTGGAACTTAACAAATCAAACAGCCCAATCAAGAAGCCAACCCGTATGTTCCGGTTCTTCAAGGGCGACCGAACTTTCTTCCGCCAAGGGTCTCAGGTTATTTCCTACACAGCCATCACTAACGTCCACCCACTCTTCGAGTTTTACATTTACTTACAAAGTGGAGTCTTTGTTGAGACCGCCCGATACTTACCGTCGCAGTTTGAGGTGATTGAATATGTACCATATTTTGATCCCGCTTATGTGATCTATTCGGAGGACACAGTTCTGGCGGATGATGGGCGCAACATGTATCGGGTTATGCTCGCATTCACTCCACCGGAGACAGTCGTTAACTGGACAAACACAACGGTAGTAAACACTGCTCGCAATGAGGAGTATATGGGCAACTTGCTGCGTTATGTTGATCAATACGTTTGCGAGGAAGCCATTTTGTCGCAACTTGGCCGTGACATCTCCGCCATTAAGTTAGGCATCGCGCAGATTACCATTATTCCGAAGAACAAAGGGCGATTCGCCAACTCTCAAGAACAAGTCAAGTTTGTTTGGGAGAACACCTCGACTCTTGCGGAAGTGCCTCAACTTTCTTGGTCATCTGGAACGACTTACCCGTATTTCCCGCCTGACTACAACACAGGTACACTCAAGTTATGAGCCAACAACTAATCACTGTCAACGGCGGTGTAATACCGGAAGTTCAGACTACGACAGCGCCCTCGCGTTTGAATGTGCTGTCCCCGCAATACATCGAAGTCAATAACCTCCAGAGTCGCCCGACCGAGTGGGTTCCCTCTGGCCGACCAATTTACCGTCGTCTGCCGGCAACATCTGAAACTTATCAGATTGACTTCTTTAATGTTGTCAACGAGTCTAACATTCTCGGTAATACCTCTGTTAAAGAGGGTATTGAGGAAGTTGGATATGTTTACGTGCCGTATGGTCTCAGCATTAATGGTCCTGTCTCCATCGAGGTAGTTACTTCGAACAGCGAGAAAGATTTGCTAATCAAAGCGGGATCCGTTGTCTGGAAATATGGCAAGGTGGACGTTTTACCTACGATCATAAATATCGAGGTTGTGGACATCTTAAGTGGTAAGTATGATGTTGCCTATCAACTGATTTACGACGATTCACCAATTCCACACCTTTACGAGGTTTCTGATTTTGCCTTGACTGGCTTGCCCCTTAACGTTACATCAAGCACAGATTCCGTAATCGGATGGAGGTATCCGGCAGTTAATGCGTTCTTGAACACTAAGAGCAATTTTTGGGCCAACGAAGACACTTATTTTCCTTCTTACGCTCAACCTGCAACCTCATACCTGCAGTGGGAGAGCGAACTGAGTCAAGCGTATAAGACAATTACTTTACGTTGCCCGTCCGGAACTGCTTACAAGGGTACGGCCACATTGTCTTATGTTAACAATAATGTCCTAACCGAGGTTACTACAACCTCCATTTCTTCGGACTCAATTGGTCAGTTTTTCACTTTTACAGTAGAGGATCCAGTTTTGCAGACAGGTTGGAATGTTACGTTCTCCTCAACCAAAGTCTCCATTCAGACGATTACAGTTTCAGGGAACTTAACCCTGCTGGAGTCGCAAGCATCGCTCTCTCCAAGAGCCGCCCTTGTGATGTACCCAGTTGGCACTCTCCCGGCAACTGTCGTCAACGGTAACGGAGAGCAAATCCCCGCTGCTTACTGCTTACTGGCGGAAGTCGATATTGATGTTAACTTCAAAGTTACTCGCGTTCGAGACACTCGGAGTATTATCCACAGAGATTTTGTTCCGGTTGCTAACTGGCTAACTGCTCCTTTCGACGAAGACTTGATCGACCTATACGAACAAGTTTCTGCCTACAGTCCACTGTGGATGGCACCAACAAGCTGTCTGAAGCAAGAATACGCAAAACTTTCTACCGATAAAATTATAGTAGAGACTTAATATGACTCAACAGAATCCTGTCTTTGACATTTCGGAGTTTGAACTTCGCAACTACACTAATCCCTATCTGACTCCAACTCAGTCAGCGAGTGTAGTGGATACAGAAGTTCGAGTCAACGAACAGCTGGACTTCTTAGCTCAGATGCTCGGATGGAATGGACCTAACTACTGGTTTAACTTGGCCTCCACAGTCAATCAAAAGCGACAGCTTCTGGGAGGGACTTTTGGCGTCTACAATAGTTACATTATCCCAAAGATTTACGAGATTCGGAACTGGGACAATAAGATTGTTATTGACCGTCTTCAGTTTCTAGAACCCGGACGTCAGACGCGAGTTGCCAGGATTTTACTTGGCGATAATGTTTACAAATTGCGTTCAGTAGAAGTTGAAGGGGATAAATATGTCATCTCAATCGGTGAGCTTACGCAAGAGTTTTTTGATCTCATCGCCTCTAATGAGCCATTAAGAGCGGATATTCCCACTTATCGTCCAGCGCCTTTCTTTCGACCCAGCATCGGCATTTCGGGAGACGCTTCCTTTGTCTGCGGCAATTTCGGTAATACCCTCGTTCTATACCCATCCTACGACACTCAGAAAAAGTTTCCTACAAAGTTTCCGATTCTTTTCGCGGGTTCTACCTATTATTTCAACCAACCCATTTACTTGTCACTCTCAAGCACCCTGACTCTGGGTGTTGCTCCAGAATACGATGCAGACTTGAATCTCTGGTACCTTCAAATTCCTGGCAGTATTGTCAATACAGTTGGGATTACAGCCTACCTAGCCTGGTCCAACAGTAATATAACACCTGCTAACAACTATTCTCTCGAGGTAACGATTCAACCCTGGATGGACCCCTCCGATTGGAAGTCGATTAGTACTCTCGATAACTTCAGGGGTGTGTGGGGAAACAAGGGTGGTGACTTACCGTTTAACTTTGTATTTGATGCTCTTAGCATCCACGGTTTTAGTGAGCGGGATTCTGTTTACCTCCCGGATGTATCAACTTCTCTAAATTTTAACGAGATTGTCAACTACATCTATCACCAGAAGACCACGGTTTCGGAGTCAGCTCCGGGATCTGCTCAACTCGGAGACCTGTGGTGGAACGACGTAACAGGTGCTCTTGCCGTTTGGTTGCCTAGCGAAAATAATTGCGAGGGTTGGGTTGAGATTGACTATCGGCAGCAACCCCGTCAAACTCCGGCACCGCAAGTTGTTTATCCCAACGTAACAGCATTCCAAACCGGATCCCCAACATTGCCGGTCGGGACGATTGTCCGTATCGACGATATCTCAGGATTATCAATTTCCGACAATGTTCTCGGTGTGCAAGGCACGCTGACAACTCCAGGCTGGTTGGTATTGCATCGGGAATCCACAGCCCCGTACTGGACTCCAGATGAGTTCGGCTACGCAGATGTGACAAATTTTGAACAGGACGCCGAGCTTCTTCCCTATAAGGTTCCCGTCACCATATACGACGCCACAGGTCTGGCTCCCTCAGGCGTCACTTACCAAGTTAATAACCTAAGTATCACGATTGCAGGGGATTATGAAGTTCTCCTGGTGAAGTACTATACGAACACAACGTGGGAGATTTATCCGGATTCAATTCTGAAGTACATCGCCTACTCGGCCCTGTTTGGGTCGCCTCTTCAAGGTCAGATGTGGTGGGACTTTGCTAATACCGATCCTAATACTCGCGCCGCTGCGATTTATTACCAGAGCGCGTGGATTGGAGTTAACACTCACGCGCAGAGTGGGGCGCCAGCGCCAACTCTGGATCTTGGTACAGTATTGTTTTATTGCGATGGCACGTTAGTACAAGATGGCATTGCTTGCGTAACCGATGATTACATCTTTACTTTTACTTCCGACCCCGTGAATGGTAAATATGACGTCATTTACCAACCCCGAACTTTTGTCGGAAGAGCGCAACTACCAACGATTACCATTTCCGACTCACTGACAACTACCTACCGCGCAGATATTACCGATTTGATTTTTAGTGGACTCTCCTATTACATGAGCCCAAATGTTTACAATGCTGTGACACCTTTGCGTTTATGGAAGGCTCAAGCTCTTCAGGTAGCGGAAACGGTGGATCATTTGGAGGAAAACAACTTTATCAATCCGTTACTGGCAGATCTAAACAATGGTCCCGGCCCTGAAAACTGGGAGAAATACTTTGTGCGTCTGCCTCTGGAATACGGTCGGAACGAGGCAATCTGGCAAAAAGTTGCTCTCATTTGCCAAGACTTTGGTTACTGGGGGTCGAGTATCGAGCCCGAGCAAATGCGGTGCCCGCCGGAAGACGATCTCCCTGCCATATACGAGGAGTTATTCCTCTATGGTCAGTCAGTGCCGGACTATACATACGTATATTCAGAGCCATACTGGTACTCAAATGTATCTTATTCCGTTTCGGTTGAGTCCGGTATCTATCAAAACTCAGGAGTGTACCCTGCGACCGACGTTCAGTTTGACGAGTTTTCGGAAGCCGAGTTAATTGAGTATGAACCATTCCATAACCGGCAGGCAGATGTAACCTCGCCTGTGGCGGCGGGATATGGGGACTGGTTAGGCGAGTACGTTAATATCAACCCGTGCGTAACTCTTACTGGTTTCTTGACAACAGACCTGCTCAGCGGGGCTGTCAGTCCGATTGCGGCTCCAACCTGGGACGCGTCTATCTATAAATTTGCACCAACTTGCGAGAATATGAAAGAGAGTTATGCGGTGGACGCCAATCATTACAAAGTTTCCTACAGTTATTTTGTTGCGGATGCCTCTGCGGCGGAGGACCCTTTCTTTGACATTTCTAAAGAAGCATCCTGGAGGTACCCTGTAACCCAACCTAAAACTCTCTACCTGACACCTCGCTAACGGGTAAAACCTACAAAACGAAACCAGAACCATGGCAACTAGACGAAAAAGCACCGGGTTTACTGACCTCGGGCAAGAAGAAACGGTGAGTGTCGAGCAGATGATCGAGGTGATTATGGATGAAACACTCGAAACTGTTGCCCAACCCAAAGAAGAAGATAATCCAGTTGTAATCACTGAGACGCCATTTGTGGCTCCGGAGATTATTCCTACAGACGATGCCGGTCCGCGTTTCGTAGAAGAAACCGCTACCCCTCAGTCTCAAGTGGTAACACCCATCGCTGCCCCTCAGATTCAACCGCCTCCGAAGCGTCATCCACGGAACGTTCCGAAGTTTTCTCGCTATAACTAGTCATGGTAACAAGTCGCGATCTTCGATGCCTGCCCTGGATTCAAAGGCAAGCGGCCATGGATGGGGCTTTTGACTTAACTCGGCAAACTGCGGGGTTGCCTCGGGGGACTGTTCGTGGTACGGTAGTTTCGGTAGACGACCCTGAAAATCGAGGGCGTGTCAAAGTAATCTTTGACGATATGAACCCAGACATTCCTCAGGTGTATGGTGCTGGCGAATACTCAAAAGAACGCGAAGGCAAAGAGCCCGATAAGTCCCACTGGTTGGACGTTTCCCCTGCATTCAAAGGGAAGCAACCAAAGGGCATGGTCGGGAAACGAGTAAACATTGCTGTCTCTAACGGTCAATACCAATACGCTGTGTTGCAGGATGTAGTGTACGATCCGCAAATGCTTGCTAAAGGTAAAGGTAAAGATTTGGAGATGCCCAACAACTCGTCGATGACGAGGCTTCCCGTGTACTCTTCGGGGGAGCTTCCTCCTGCAACGGCTGAGAATGTTGGATGCGTAATTATCGAGGATGGTGGATATGACGGAATGCAGTGGCTCTCTGTCTGTCTCCAGCGTTCCGGAGGATACACCTGGGTGAATCTCATGGACCGACTCCACATCCACGACAGCCAGGCTAGCGACAGTGACGGTGACAGCGAAGGCACAGTAAACGACGACACGCATGCCACTACCTGATTATGGCAATTCGTAGACCCAGCATCGCATCGCCCGAGTGGTTATTTCAGGACTTTCTTTACCAGGAGTCCGATCTGCTTGGGGCACCCGAGCTACGTTACATTCAAGTGAAGTGGGACGGGGAAGTCTACGAGAGAGTTTCACAGTCTTTTGACTACAGTGACCCGCCGTATGTCGGACCGGAGCAACGAGGTGGGAGCATCGTGGCACAGATTGACTACGAGGTAAATGCCTCTACACGGCTGGTTACGATATACGCTTGGACAGTCACGTGGAGGGACGAGTGGCCTCTGCGACTGGCGGTTAACTATCTTACGCAATGTCTATATCCTGCGGTCCGTGGTTACACCGTCCGTGTTGTTGGTAATGAAGTCTACAACCAGGCGGGAGAGCCGATTGAGCAAC
>Ga0194117_10006313_pt1 | contig 10457 bp, 7 predicted proteins | sample TA2MahsurfametaG_FD_160579 | JGI IMG/M metagenome (GOLD analysis project Ga0194117, IMG submission 160579) | Freshwater microbial communities from Lake Tanganyika, Tanzania - TA2015009 Mahale N1 surface | ecosystem: Environmental > Aquatic > Freshwater > Lake | place: Tanzania: Lake Tanganyika...
TGGCTGTCCCTACCGGCCATTAGTTTGGGGTTGTGGCTGTGGTTACGGCCAGCGAATCCAACGGCATCGAACGCATAAAGTCCAAGGTCGCCTGTATATAGAGGCTCCATTGGGCATCACCGGAAGGCAACGTCACCTGTTCGCCGTATTGTGCGACCCAGCGGTGCAGGACTGGGCCCAGGCCTTCTTGACGATAGCTCATGGCCCTGATCGCCGTAAGCCACTCGATAGCCTGCACGGTCATGGCGTTATCCAGCATGGGCCTGAGGCGATTAACCCCGTTGGCGCCCATGCTCACATGATCTTCTTGGCCGTTGGAAGAGGGCAACGTATCCACCACCGTGGGGGTGGCCAATTGTTTGTTCTGCGACACCAAGGCGGCGGCGGTGTATTGAGCAATCATCAATCCGGATTCCACCCCTGAATCTCTTGCCAGGAAGGGGGGCAGTCCTCGGGTCCCGCTTAACAATAGAAAAATGCGACGTTCCGCCATAGACGCCCATTCGCTTATAGCTAAGGCGGCATGATCGAAGGCCATGGCCAATACCTGTCCATGAAAATTCCCACCGCTCAAAACTTTGCCCAAACGGTGATCCACCAGTGGGTTGTCGGTGACCGCATTGGATTCCACAAGCAGCGTGGAGGCCCATGCGTCCAAGACTTGCTTGGAGGTGCCGTGGACTTGAGGAATGCAACGGAACGCATAAGGATCCTGGACGGCAGGTCGAGGAATTTCCCGTAACAATGATCCTTCCCGAAGCATACGCATTTGCTCCGCTGCCCGCACTTGCCCCGCATGGGGTCTGATTCGATGAATCATTTCGTCAAAGGGCTGGTCAGAAACCAAGAAGGCTTCGCAGGACAAGGCCGCGCACAGGGTCGCCCAATGATCCAAACGCCTGGCCTTCATCAGGGCAACCCATCCGGAGGCGAGCATGTATTGAGTGCCGTTTAGCAAGGCTAATCCTTCTTTGGCACCCAATTGAAGTGGTGCACGGCCTAGACGCTCCAAAGCCATCCGACCAGGAATCCTGCTTCCTTGATGATCGCATTCGCCCATCCCCAACAAAGGCAAGACCAAATGAGCCAGCGGCGCCAAATCCCCCGATGCACCCAAGGAACCCTGGGTAGGAACCACCGGTAACATATCTTGGTTGTAGAAATCCAACAAGGCCTCCAAAATTTCAGAACGAACGCCCGAATACGCCATGGCCAAGGAATGCACTTTAAGGGCAAGCATCAAGCGAACCACCTCCGGCTGCGCATCGGAACCGCAACCGCAGGCATGCGATAACACCAGATTATGCTGCAATTCCTCCAGGCGGTCCGGGCCGATCCGGGTATTGCACAAAGCCCCAAAACCGGTATGAATACCGTACCAAGTCACGTCTTCGCGATGCAATCCCTCTTCGAGAAAAGCCCGATTGGCACGAACCTCTTGCATTCGGTCATGGGGCACCTGCAAGGTGGCTTCACCCTGGGCCAATGCATACCAATCTTTTTCGGTGAGGCTGTTGGTTAAGGCAATAACCGAGGGGCGTGGCTGCATGGTTCCTGGGGGTTTAGCGTGATATTCTAGAAGAGGGCTAAGCCTGCTTCAGGGCAGAACGCAGAAAAGCGGCGTCGATTTGCTCCGGTTGAACCTTCATTGAACGATCCCCCTGAATCCATTGCACCATAACCTCTCCTTGAGCCCATTCCCTATCTCCCAAAATCACCATGGCCACGGTTTCTGTGAGTTGAGCGTATTGGTAGGCTTTTTTGAATTTCCCGGTTCCTGAATACCAATCCGCAGCCAGACCCAGACCACGCCAACGCGCTGTCCATTGTTGAGCCACCAATTCCATGTCAGGACTTGTAGCATAACACAAGATATCCAATCCTCTGCCCACCTCCTCGCGGAACAAACCCAATTGTTCCATGCCTTCCAGAATACGTTCTGCGCCGAAGCTAATGCCCATTCCCTTCCAGTCCGGGTAACCGAACATCGCGGTCAATCCGCTGTAATAACCCCCACCGCCCAATGAACCCAAGCCGAGGGCAGGACTTACCACCTCCACCACAGGCCCGGTATAATAGTCAATACCCCGGGCGAGGCAAGGATCAAAGGTCAATTTCGAAGGGCTCGTCCCCAAACGCTCGTAGGCCTCCACCATTCGCTGCGTTTCGTCCAATGCTAACTCGGTTTGTTCTCGCAAACCAGCATCACCTATGCAGTTCGGGTCCTGCATCCACCGGGATACCGTATTGAGGTAAGTTTCCCAAGACATCACGGAACCATCCCTGCTCGAAGCTGGCAACGCCGACTGCAGATGTTCTACAGCATCGGAGCGCATGCCCAATAGGACGAGCTCCGGTCCTACTTTGTCCCAACCTTGTTTGTCCAGTTTGTCCAGTAGAATCCCCAATTCTGCCCAGCGACCCGAGATTCCACCATAGGCAGCTAACAAGGCCAGCAATCGACGATCGTTGACCTTGACCGCAAAAGAATGAAAGCCCAAAGCTTCCAAAACTTCTTGATAGATCCGAAGCAATTCGGCACGATGAAAGGTGGAAATCTCATGTCCCACGATGTCGGCATCGCATTGCACAAATTCTCTGAATCGGCCTTTCTGAGGACGATCAGCCCGCCAAACAGGTTGAATTTGATAACGCTTAAAAGGCCAAGCGATTTTGGAATGGTTCATCGCCACAAAGCGAGCCAAGGGCACCGTGAGATCGTAACGCAAGGCCTTTTCGGCAATTAAGGGGACCAGGCCTTTGGGATTGGACCTTTGGTGCATCCATACCCCTTCTTCGATTCCTTCGGCAAAATTGCCTGAGTTCAGAACATGAAAAATCAGTTTATCGCCTTCGTCGCCGTATTTCCCGGTGAGAGTCACCAATTGCTCCATGGCAGGCGTTTCCAAAGGCCCGTAGCCGTATCGACGGAAGGCCTCGGTAATGATTCCGAAAACATAGTGCCTACGCCGCATCTGGGCAGGTCCGAAATCTCGGGTTCCCCTGGCCAGGGTTGCTGCTTTGGGTTCCATAACCCCGTAAAATTAAACGGTAGTGGTTTTGATTTTCTTGAGGATATCGTCCACAAACCCTTTGAACCGGCGATCCGTTTCCATCAGATCTTCTACCGTCTGGCACGAATGGATTACGGTGGAATGGTCCCTGCCGCCGAAATAATCCCCAATCGCCTTGAGGCTGTATTTGGTGAGTTTCTTGGCGAAGTACATGGAGATTTGCCTGGCCTGTACCACTTCCCGTTTGCGTGTTGTTGCCCGCAATAGATCGACAGGCAGATCAAAATATTCACAGACCATGGTCTGGATGGAATCGATGGAAACCTCCGTCTGGGTATGCCTGGTGAAATTCTTGATTACAGTACGAGCCAGCTCTAAATCTGCTTGACGATTGCTCAACGTAGTGTAGGCTATAAGCGAAGTCAACGCGCCTTCCAGCTCCCGGACATTAGAATGAATGTTATGGGCGATGAACTCCACCACCTCGGCAGGTAATTCAATACCGTCCGCATACATTTTGCTCTGCAGAATGGCCAACCGGGTTTCGAAATCCGGCATCTGTAGGTCGGCAGAGAGTCCCCATTTGAAACGGGAGAGCAAACGATCCTCCAAACCGCGTAGATCTTTGGGGGGCCTATCGCTGGTGAGGATTAATTGCTTACCGTTCTGGTGGAGATGGTTGAAAATATGAAAGAAGACATCCTGGGTTTTCTCTTTGTTGGCGAGGTTGTGCACATCATCCAAGATCAAGACATCCATCATTTGGTAGAAATGGACGAAATCATTGGCCGAATGACTTTTGAGGGCATCCACAAATTGCTGGGTAAACTTCTCGGAGCTGACGTAAAGCACCGTTTTGTTCGGGTACAATTGACGAACCTGGTTACCGATGGCCTGGGCCAAGTGGGATTTGCCAAGACCTGTTCCACCGTACAACATCAAGGGATTGAAGGAAGTGGCCCCTGGTTTGGAAGCCACTGCGAGACCTGCAGACCTTGCAAGGCGGTTGCAGTCACCCTCTACAAAGGAATCGAAACGATAACGCGCATTCAGTTGTGAATCCACCTGCACTTTTTTGAGGCCGGGGATGACAAAAGGATTCTTGATGGACTGTCCGATGTTCACGGGCATTTGGACTTCGGGCCCGCTTTGCTTCCCGGACCCACCGGGCATTTGTATAGTGTAGGGTCGGGCTTCGCCTTGATGGTGTTCCATCACCACCGAGTATTCCAAACGACCGCTGTGCCCCAGGACCCGTTTGATGGTCTTGTGCAGAAGATTCACGTAATGCTCTTCCAGCCATTCGTAGAAAAACTGGCTGGGAACCTGGATGGTCAGCACATCGCCCAACATTTTGCTAGGAAGAATAGGCTCGAACCAAGTTTTGAAACTCTGAAGACTGATATTGTCCTTGATGATGCTCAAGCACTGCAACCATGCCTGGTCTTTGTCAAGAGGATTGGAAGATGAATGAGGTTGTTGGCTGGGCTCCACGTGCGGTCTGTCTTGGGGTTGCAAATCTCATACGAATTTCAACATGGAAGTCGCCAAATCAAAACAGGTTCTCTAAAAAAAATGCATCAAAATCGTAAACCCCTGAATATCTGACTCAATTTTTGGGGATGTCGATGTGAATTTTTTGGGGGTCGAAAATTTGCTTTTTTCAATTGTTCATTATGACAATGACTATCAGCAAATTAATTTAACGTTAACGATTATGGTTTCGTTGAAAGGGGGGTCGGCCTTGGGAACCCCGACGAGGTCCCGCGTAGGCTGGTTTATCCCCACCTCGACCTGCTTGTTTGGCGGTAACCTTCAAGCCCCTACCTCGAAAGCGGGCACCGTCAAATGAAGACTTGAGCTGATCCAACGAAGCCTGTTCACCTTCAATGGAAGTCCATGCATCACCCAAAATAATTTTGCCCAAATCTGCTTTCTGCAATCCGGAATGATCGAGCAGAAATTGCAGCATACTTGCTTTGTAGAAGCCGTCCTTGATGCCCAGGTTAATTTGTATCCCGGGTAAATCTTCGGCGTATTCTCGTCGGGGCCGGTCGCCGTTGTTGCTGGCGCTTGCTGAAGACAAGGCATTCGATTGCATCTCGGCGTCGTTTTGCAAGGAATAGTAATGAAAGAGGCGTTCAAATTCCAACCATACAAGCTTTTGAATCAGGGCATCGCGATCCAGGCCGTCCAGCATGGGCTGCAAGTCCTGCAACAAGGCGCCGATTCGATCCAGCTTGGGATCCGCCTTGGCAATTTTGTCAAAAAAATGCCGAAGCTTAGTCTCGGCAATTTGAGAACCCGAAGGCACGGTCCCCTGCTGGAATTTGAATTTGAGTTGCTTCTCCATTTGGCGAAGTCGCATCATGTCCTTGGGGCCGAGAATCACCATGGAAACCCCTGCCTTGCCAGCTCTGGCCGTACGTCCGCTACGATGCGTGTACACCTCGGTATCATCGGGAATGGAATAATGCACAACGTGGGTTATATCCCTTACGTCAATCCCACGGGCGGCTACATCGGTGGCCACCATCAATTGCAAGGATCGCTCACGGAAGCGGGCCATCACCTTGTCGCGCTGCACCTGGGACAAATCCCCGTGCAATGCCTCGAGGTCGTAGCCTTCCCGAATCAATTTCTCGGTCAATTCTTGAGCCTCGGCTTTGGTACGGGTGAAGACAATCCCGTACATTTCCGGATGGGCGTCAATCAGGCGCTTGAGGGCTTCGTATTTGCGCGAGAAAGGAACCTGGTAAAACCAATGCTCCAACCTGGCGGGAGGTGCTGTACCGGCATCGCTGCGCAGGGTCTGCGCGTTCTGCAAGAAGCGGTCTGCCATTTTCTTGATTTCGGCGGGCATGGTGGCCGAGAATAACCAGGTACGGCAACGACCTGCAGCATGGGTCATGATATAATCCAGGTCATCGCGGAATCCCATGTCCAGCATTTCATCCGCTTCATCCAAGACAAGCGTCTTGACCGTGGCGAGATCCAAGGCCTTGCGTTCCATCAAGTCCATCAAGCGCCCAGGGGTCGCCACAACCACTTGCACCCCGGAACGAAGTTTGCTGATCTGGGTATGGATACCGGCTCCGCCGTAAACGGCAAGGATTTGAATACCGGACATGCGGGACGAGAATTTATGCAAATCCGAGGCAATCTGCACGCAGAGCTCCCGGGTTGGGCTAAGGACCAAGGCTTGGATGCCTTTGGCCTGCGGGTCCAAATGTTGCAACAATGGCAAACCGAATGCAGCCGTTTTGCCAGATCCGGTCTGGGCAAGCCCGAACAAGTCGTGATCGCCTGAAAGTAGAAGAGGGATGGTCTGAGCCTGTATGGGCGTGGGGCTTTCGAAGCCGAGGTCTTGTACTCCGAGCAACAGCCCCGGAACTAGACCCAGGTCGGCAAAGCCCGGTACGGTTGAATTCATGTGGGCGCAAAGGTACGTTATTATTGCAGGGTGAAAGCCTTGACCATTGCCGTGGACGGTTATGCCTCCTGCGGCAAGAGTACCCTTGCCAAAGATTTGGCCTCTGCCTTGGGCTACCGGTACATCGATTCCGGTGCCATGTACCGCGCCGTGACCTGGTATTTGTTGGAGCATCGCCTTGCAGCGGAAGAAGGCCCATCCCTGCAGGCGGCTTTGGACAAGATCGTCTTGGACTTCGTGGCCAAGGATGGATCCACTGTTCTGACCCTCAACGGCCAAGAGCCGGGACTCGCACTGCGCTCAATGGAGGTCAATAGCATGGTTAGCCCCGTTTCGGCCTTGCATTCGGTACGCATTGCCATGGTGGAACGGCAACGAGCATTCTCAACCCGGGCAGGGTTAACCATGGACGGCCGGGATATCGGAACCTATGTGTTTCCCGAGGCCGAACTCAAAATTTTTATGCAATCACGACCCGAAATTCGAGCGGCTAGGCGTTTGGCCGAACTCCGCAAGGCCGGTGAACTGCAATGGACCCTGGATGAAGTCCTTACCAACCTGCGCGAACGAGATACCATGGACTCCAATCGTGACTTTGCACCCTTGCGACGCGCCGATGATGCCGTTGACCTGGACAACAGCGACATGAACCAGGAAGAGCAATTGGCCTGGGCCCTGGATCTTGCCTTGGCCAGAGGAGCCGTGCGCCCCTAAGCCGCTACAAAGAACTTACCCTTTACGCTTTCTGTCGGATTCCTTCAAGAAAATTTTGCGCATGCGCATGGATTTGGGGGTCACTTCGATCCATTCGTCTTCTTGGATATACTCCATCGCCTCTTCGAGCGAAAAACGCTTTGGAGGAGCAATTCTAGCATTGTCATCTTTGCCGGCAGCCCGCATATTGGTCAACTGCTTGCCTTTGATAACGTTCACCACCAAATCCCCGGGGCGGATATGCTCGCCGATGACCATGCCTTCGTAGATGTTCTCCCCGGATTCGACAAAAAACACCCCACGATCCTGCAATTTGTCCAAACTGTAGGCCGTCGCCAACCCGGTTTCCATCGAAACCAAGGAACCGTTGATGCGACCAGGTATGTTTCCTTTCCAAGGCCTGAATTCCATGAAACGATGGGCCGAAATCGCCTCCCCCTGGGACATGGTCAACATCTGAGAGCGAAGACCCATCAAGGCTCTTGCCGGCATATCAAATTCCAAATGAATCCAATCCCCTTTAGGCTCCATCACCATCATCTCCCCCCTGCGCATGGTCACCAGTTCGATGATTTTACCCGAAAACTCTTCCGGAACATCCACGACCAATTGCTCAAAAGGCTCATGCTTCACCCCTTCGATATGCCGAATCACCACAGTGGGCTGGCCCACCTGCAATTCGTACCCTTCGCGGCGCATGGTTTCGATCAAGATGGACAAATGCAAAATGCCACGACCGTACACCAAATAGGAATCCGGGGAATCCGTATCCTCCACCCTCAGGGCCAGGTTCTTCTCGGTCTCTTTGAAGAGGCGATCTCTCAGGTGCCTGGACGTCACCATTTTGCCTTCTTGCCCGAAGAACGGGGAATTGTTGATGGTGAACATCATGCTCAGCGTTGGCTCGTCCACTTTGATCAAGGGTAGCGGCTCAGGCGCATCAACATCGCAGAGGGTATCCCCGATTTGAAAATCCTCCAGACCCACCACCGCACAGAGGTCACCGGCTTGGACCGATTCCACTTTGCGCCTGCCCAATCCCTCGAAGACGAACAATTCTTTGACCTTGCCCCGCTTGGCAGAACCATCGCCGGCCAGCAGAACCAAGGGCTGACCCTCGCGTATGGCGCCACGGTGCACACGGCCTATCGCAATTCGTCCCACGAAGGAGGAATAATCCAAGGAGGTAATTTGCATTTGCAAGGTCCCCGGGTTGGGAATGGGCGCAGGCACATGGGCCAAAATGGCGTCCATCAAAGGCGCAAAGTCCTGGCCCACGGTTTTCCAATCGTTGCCCATCCACCCTTGTTTGGAAGAACCGTACACGGTCGGGAAATCCAGCTGCTGTTCGTTGGCCCCCAAGTTGAAGAACAATTCAAAAACAGCATCGTGCACCTCGTCCGGGCGGCAATTTTCTTTGTCCACCTTGTTGATGACGACGATGGGGTGCAGGCCCAGTTCCAAGGCCTTGCTCAGCACAAATCGGGTCTGGGGCATGGGCCCTTCGAAGGCATCCACCAACAAGAGCACCCCGTCGGCCATTTTGAGGACACGCTCCACCTCCCCACCGAAATCCGAGTGACCCGGGGTGTCGATGATGTTGATTTTGACGCCTTGGTATTCGACCGAAACATTTTTGGAGAATATCGTGATCCCTCGCTCCCGCTCCAGGTCGTTATTGTCCAAAATCAGCTCCCCTACCTCTTGATGAGGTTTGAAAAGGCGGGTGAATTGCATGATTTTGTCCACCATGGTGGTTTTGCCATGATCAACGTGGGCGATGATGGCGATGTTTCGAAGGGCTGTTTCCGGCTGGGAATTCATAGAGGGGATTTAAAATCCAAATAGGAGCCGCAAAGGTATCATATCCGCCCTCATTCCTTATATTTGCGTCGCGTTAAGCGTTGCTTAACTCGGTTCGGTAGTTCAGTTGGTTAGAATACATGCCTGTCACGCATGGGGTCGCGGGTTCGAGTCCCGTCCGGACCGCTCAGCCCGCTTCCTCAGGAAGCGGGTTTTTTGTTGGAGGTCCCAGGTAATGATTTGTTCATCCTTCCAAGCTCTTTGACCAATGCCCCTAAGTCTTCCTCGTACCCATTTCCGCGTTGTGGCCCTTTGCGCTTTTTGGTGTCTGTTGTTAGGATGGATGCACCGAACTCCCGGACTCGAGGGCATGATGACCCACCAAGCCTTGCGCAGCACCCTGGACTATCACCGAAGCCTGCCGGTTTTTGCGACCCGCCCGTTGACATCGGGAACGGTGGCGCTGTTCAGTCTTTGGACCGCGGTGGACGAAACCCTGGTCTTGGCCCTGCTGAATCCTCTGTTGTTGGCCCTGAGTGCCGTTATGCTCTATGCCTTGTGCCTTCGGTGGGGAGCAAACCATCGCGGGGCTTGGATGGCGGCCGCACTGTACCTCTTTTCCTTCCCGAACCTCTTTGCCTTTGTTCCGCCGATGTACACCTTCGACGAACCTCTGCAGATGTTGACATTGTTTGCCGCAGGTTGCTGTCTTCCCCGTCCCGCGGCATGGAGGCCGGATACAGGGGCATGGCCCTCGTCCCCAACCCATAACATTCCTTACGCTCTCTTGGCTGGCCTTTGGATGGGGCTATCGTGGTGGGTCCGCGAAAGCGGTCTACTCCTCTTGCCCATTTTGGCCGGGCTGTACCTACCTCAAGCAAGTAAGCCAGAACGTATTGGTCTGGGAATCACCGTAGTGACGGCCTTGGGGGTTTTGATCTTGGGGCGATTGACCACCGAACCTGCTGAATCAACCGGGGACCTTTGGCAATGGCAAGCCCGGTTCAGCAATCTGCAAGCCAATTTCCGCAACATCGATTACAGCATCGAAACCCTGGTGGGGATTTTTCTGGTCCTGGCCTGGCCCCTGATCCTCCTGTGTCCCCTGCTGGGCCTGCACCGCTGGTTGACTATGGGATTTGCAGTCAGCCTCGTTATCAACACGTTGATGGTGCTCCTGATGGCCAAAGCCCGGGAGGCCCGGCTCTTTGCTTTGCCCCTTATGTTGGTCTGGCCCCTGCTAGGCTTGCGTCGATATGCTTGGCCCAACCTGAAGGGATTCTTTGGTCCACGGAACGGGCTCATCCTGGTTATGGCCATCGCTGGAACATTGCACCTGGCCTGGAACCTCTACCAAAGCACGGTGGGCCCCAACAACGCAAACTTTTTCAGAGAATACCTCAGCGTGTACGGAATTAGTCTAGCGCTGGCTTGGTATTGGTCAAGAACCAGAACGGAACAAACCTAAACCCAGGCCCACCATACCCACCGAC
>Ga0194117_10006318_pt1 | contig 10447 bp, 8 predicted proteins | sample TA2MahsurfametaG_FD_160579 | JGI IMG/M metagenome (GOLD analysis project Ga0194117, IMG submission 160579) | Freshwater microbial communities from Lake Tanganyika, Tanzania - TA2015009 Mahale N1 surface | ecosystem: Environmental > Aquatic > Freshwater > Lake | place: Tanzania: Lake Tanganyika...
CTGCGAGAGCCAAGGGGCTGACCACCCAATGTGACAAAAAAGAGTATTTTTGAACTTTAAAAGTGGAGACCAGAACCCACTATAATAAACGGGGCGTATTCTGAAAAGCCAAACGAGTAAGGATGTTTAAATATTTAATGATATGGAAAATAAAAAATTAGAAGATTTCTTAGACGTTTTAGAAAGTTGTAAGGAAAGTCCATTTGATGAAAAGAAAATTCAATCTGAAATTTATCAAATTTTAAATGAAATTAAGGATTCTTCAGTTTGGGATATGCTAAGGCTGGCTTGTTCTGTTAATGAGATTTCATTTTCTATTAGTGAATCAGGTGAAGAAATAGCGCGAAATATTGTTGACAGAGCAATTGAAAAAGCTGTTCGAGAAAAAAATGTTGATGATTTGACCACGATAGCTGACGAACTAGAAATGTCACTAGAGTTTGATGACTTGGCTGAAGAAGTTAGAGAAATAATTAGGAACATATAATAAAATAAATCAAACCCAAACGAAAAACAAGAAAAATTAAATGCCGGGTTGTTCGATGTCGGGGCTAGTGGGCAATTCGTTTTTATTTTGTACAGATTTTTCTAATATTTTTTAATTGATTTTTCAAATATTATAATTCAATTTCATGGTTAATTAGATTATTTTATCCATCTACATCATTTCTTTTTGTAATTGTAAAAAGAAGAAAAAATAAAAAGCATAATAAGAATTGGCACGGCGATTGAAATAGTTTTATAAATTATTACATATTGCTTATCGTTTAAAAAGGGCATTAAATCTTTAAAAAATGAAAATAATCCTAAACAACCAATTGCTCCAAGAAGTGTAGATTGTAAATTCTCTTTTTTTTCCCTTTCTTTTCTCAATTTCTCTTCTTTATTATTTTCAAACTGTACCAACATATCATGAATTTCTTTTACAGAGGCCTCATTATCATCTAATAACAATTGGATATCAAAAGCTGCATGAAGCTTTTTATAAAATAGTGCAATCTCATCGTAAAAAGAAACAGAGTAGATTATTTGCTTAAATTTAAAAAATCCCACTTCATTTTTAATGAATTTAATATTTTCAATAACATTGTTATTTTCTTCATCATTTATAGCGTTTTCCAATTTTTTATACGAGAAATTTGATAGTTTTTCGTTCAAACGAATCATCGCCTCTCTTTGATTAATTGCCAATAAAAATGATGGAAAGAATCTATTGAAAAGATCAGAGTGGGAAGTTTCCCTCGATAAATCCATAATTGCCGCTCCCTCCATTAAAGTGCAAAAAGAAATCCCCGAATATGTCCTTGTGACTAAATTCAAATTTGTAATAGAATGCGAATCCAGATTTGACTTAATTCTGATTGCGCGATAAAGCAAAATGTCTAAATCTTTATCATCAGAAGTTGCCTCTCTATTCTTATCATTAAATAGATGCAAAAGTATAGGCTTTTCAATATTGAATTGAATTAGATTATCGAGGGATGAATACAAACCTTTATTAATCAATTCATAAATGTTGAAGCTATTAATCTCAATATTTTGATAAGAAGTAATTCCATCCCTAGTAATGATTTTCCAACGATCTAAAATAATGTTTTTTTCATTCTTTAATATTAAAAATTGATTGTTTTCTTTAGCTAAGTATAAAGGTCTATTGTTTCGGTGCTCAAGTTTAATCTCTATGGGGTCGCTTTCATTATGAAAGAAGGTTTTCTCTTTCGAACCCATAAATTCAAAGGTTATACCATCCGAAGTTGTCGAAACATGTTGATATTCCCTCCTTTTAGGATATATTTTTAATTTATATTTTTGATCTTTATCATTAATAAAGCGAAAGAATATACAGTCAGCAAAATCAACGATTCCATTATTTGTTAAAGAGGTGATTTCAAATCCAAAAACAAAATAACCGATTTCAGCAAACTCATTTAAAATTATAAAGTTTTTATCAGTAAATGCCAAATTATGATTCTCATCTATATTCAGGTAATTATTTTGAAATTTGTAATTTAAACTTTCGATTCTATCTACGTTTTGATAGTTTAATTTATAAATGGTTAAAAAGGCAGAGGGATCTTCATTTTTTGAAGAACTATTATTTAAAGGATTAAATATAAAATTTTCAATATGTTTATGATATTTAATAGAATCAAAAAACTTGAAGTCGCCTTGATGTGATAAGGCTGTTAATTTGTTTTTTATGTCTACCAAATCTTTTTTTGAGAAGTTAAATGGTATGGCAGTAACGGTTAAATGGGTTTGCATGGGATTCTAATTGTATTCTTTACTCAGGTAGGCGTCAAGGATGGCTTTGCGATACACTTGGTTTAATCTTCTGATTAAGGGACTTAAAGGGCTGAATTGAATTCGTATTTGCAATTATTTTCTTTTTTCATTTTAGCTGTTTGTCAAAATGTTCGGCAATGTGAAGGAGGATGTTTTCTTTAAATATGTATTGCTTAATGACTTTGTGTGCACTCTCTACAACTTTAGGATACGGATAATACTCGGACCCAAGATGTTTTTTGATAAGAGACTCCTTAAGACCGAACAATTTTCCAATTTGGAGGACCTCTCCTGTGACTAATCCTCGATCTTTAATATCCCCGATTATACCAATGAGTTCGCTAACCGCATAAAAACCGCCTTTCAGAAAAAACACAGGGTCTCGTTGTTTTGGGTTGATAGGTAATTTATTATATTTAAGGGCAGACTTTTCCTTGTTTATGAAATGACTCAAGGCCTTATCTCCTGTTTCATTATCCAGCACGACCTTTCCCAACAATGCGCTAGAGTAAATACCTAACCAACGGATTTTCCTCCTGAATTCATGTATACCCAATTCAATTTGGTTTAAGTCAATTTCAGAACTTTTCACATTTTCATGTATTTCCGTGGCTTCGTCTCTTAATAGCTTAGTAATCTTCTTTTTTTCTTTTTCTGAACCGAAATAATCGAGTTTTTTTAGGGCGAGATTGAAATTTTTCAGGGCCTCATCTGAATATACAAGTCCGTCAAATTCTCTTTTCAGCCATCCTTGCCTGATCATGCGGTCTTCCAATATCCCAAGATTCAGATAAGCCATGTTTGTGAAATAATCTCCAACCACTTTTGGAAACCTCCAATGTTTATTGCTTTCCAGCATGGCGTTCCAATAATCAAATTTTCCGATGGCATCTTCGATTTCCTTAAACTCAAAAAGAAAATTTTCGGCCTGCTTTTTATCTTTTCCTATTTTTGAATCAATCCGAGCCAGGCCCTGAAGCTGAAAGCAAGGAGTACGGCCATCATTACCATGCAATAAAGCCCCAATATGAATGGTTTTACGCTTTGCTCCCTCTTTCAATGATTTTTTTAACAATTTATCAAAGTGGTTAATATGCTTTGAATAGCGTTCGTGGGGATTGTTCATGGGTGATTTTTTCAATAAAATTATGAAAAATAAATAAAGATAATTGTATTATTTTCATTTTTGAATCTTCTATCAGGAAACCCTACCAAAGAAATCTCAAAAGCTATAGCTGACAAATTGCCGAGGGAATGGAGTACTTTTAGTCTACGAGCATAGGCTTTGGTGGGTGATTTACCTAGCCATGGCCCAATTATAAAAATTAAGCAACTATGAGAAATATTTTCGTTTTTTCAGTTTTACTATTCTTCCTGGTCATTGGTAATAATTTTGGACAGGCAGCAGATAATTTCAAAAAGCCAAAAATTAAACGTGTAAGCGAGGCATACGGCTTCATTAAAGGACAGCAATATTCTTTAGATCTTATTAAAAAGGAATTGCCTCAATTCAGAATGAGCATTTTAAAGGCACAGACGTCTTTTAACTCAAACTTTGGAAAAGCTAAGGAAGAAATAAAAAGGTATTTGGCCGAAAGTTTAGGTCAAAATGACTTCAACCAATATGAACAAACTTTGGTTATTGAATTAGAAAAGATGTTGGGGGACCAAATATTTACAGAAGAAATTGCCGCAAATTTTATTACTGAGGTTGAAAATAGAGCAAAGGGGAATATTGTTTCAACAGTTTTAGAAACGCTGCTTTCATTTCAGTTTTTGGATAGGCCACAGGATGAATTTACGTCAGGATTTACTACCATATTTAAAACTAAGGGACATCTTAAATCAAAAAATACAGACTGGCAAATCAAAGTTCCAAAAAGTTGGAAAGCCGAAGAAGCAGACAGGCCTAATATTATTCAAAAATTCACAAGTGATTATGGAGCAGGTAACCAAATTATTATGCTTATGGTTAAAGATATGCCGCAACAAAAAGGGCAGATAATTACTATGCAGGAGTTAAATAGATTATTCACCGAAAAAGAAATGAAAAACATGCTTCCAGATGGAGGAAAATTTATTTCATTCACGAAAATGACATTTGACAATCACATTGGCGGTATGATGGAAATCGAACAGATCAGGGAGAGCCTTGACTTCAAGGTAAAAATAAGAATGGCACAGTTTATGTTCATACGGGACAATAAAATGTATATTCTTCAAGGCATGGTTAGCACAGATGAAACGCTTACAGACTTATCCTTAGAAATGAAGAAATATATGCCACTTTATAAACTTGTAGCAAATTCCATTGTGGTAAATGACCAATATAAATAGCCGAGTTACTTCTATTGATTAAAAGGCCATCGGTTGACTGTGGCTTTTTTTGTTCATTAAAGATTTACCCCCTTTTTATAAGGGCCACGAAACCTAAGGTGAAGGGTATAGATGCTTTTCCATTTGACTGCTCCTATTGGTCATCAAGTGATTTATTAATTATAATTAATGCCGCAATAACTCCTGGAACCCAACCGGCTAAGGTCAATAATAGGACTATTAAAACCGATCCGCAGCCTTTATCAAGTACAGAAAAGGGCGGAAAAACTATAGCCAAAATTACTCTGAGTAAGTTCATAAAATAATTATTAATTTCATTTTAAGCCAAAAAATCGTTGGTTCGCCGAAATATACTCCGTACCCAATATTTTCAATAAATAGTGTTTTTTTGTCAAAATTAGGGATTTTAACCTAAAATTAGAAAACTTTAATGAATTTAGATTTAAAACTAGGGAACTTTTCGTATATTCATCCCTAATTGATTTTTAAGTCAATTAAAGGCATTTAAAAATTGTCTAGAATGAAAAAAATAATCTATTTATTTCTATTAATATTGACGGCAGTGACTGGATATTATTTTTATCCTGAACACCAATTATCAACAGGCCAAAAAGCTAATAAGATTGTTATTTATAAAACCAAACATCAATTGCTTCTATTTAATAAAGGTGAACAAATTGCGTCTTATAAAATTTCCATTTCGAAAAAGGGTTTGGCCAAGAAAAGGAAACTGGGCGACAACCTTACTCCGGAAGGAAAAAATTTTAAAGGCGTTAAAAGAGCCAACACCAAATCTTCCAATTACAAATACCCTAAATCTATTGAAGTTGGTTATTGGGGTCAATGTTGTGGCGTACTGATTCACGGACAAAGTGAAAAAATAAGTTGGTTAAGGAAGTTTCATCGGTGGCGTGACCGTACTGAGGGCTGTATTATGGTAACTAATGACGAATTTAATGAAATATACAATGCAGTTGATAACGGTGTTATTATTGATATTTATCCATAGTTTTTATGAGATTTGAACGCTTCCTTGAAAAGCTCATTTTTGCAAGTCGTTGGTTGCAGGCGCCCTTGTACTTAGGCTTGATTTTTGGTATGGTTTTGTTTTTATTCAATTTCTATAAAGAAATTATTCACTTGTTTGAGGCAGTAAATGAAGGCCATAAAAACCAATTACTGATAGCCGTTCTGGAAATGGTGGACAGTACCATGGTTGCGAGTTTGGTCATTATGGTAGTGATAGGCGGTTATTCCACCTTTGTGAGCAAAATGAACCTCGAGAACCATGAGGATCGACCTGAATGGCTTCAGAAAATAAACGCCGGCACATTAAAGGTCAAACTTGCGGCCTCCCTGGTAGGCGTGTCTGGGGTGAACCTTCTTATCGACTTTTTCAATGTCAACAATCAAAATTATGAGCAAACGAAGTGGCGGGTTATCATACATTTTACCTTTCTCCTCTCGGTTCTAATCTTGGCATTTTCCGAAAAATTGTTGGACAAGAAATAGGCCTAGAATAGTTGATTTTAAGGGTCAACCCCTTCATTTGCCTCAAAAGTGGGTTTTTTGAACGATTGGGGGCCTCCAAACCGCAGATTCTGGAGAAATTTTAAAATTTTTTGTCAGGAACTGTCGAGAGTTAATGAGACTTTATGTATATTTAAAGGGGTATTTTAAGTTTTTATGCACAAATTTTCCTGCCAAATCGCTAATTCAATGATTTTCAAGTTTTTACTTGAAAATCCCCTCAGTTCTTCCATTGCTTTTGATTTCTAAGGCAATTGTATCATGTTTTCCTCCACCCTGTCCACTATTATCACTGTTTCCCTCGTCATCCTTATTATTTACTTTATTTTTAAGCGTATCCTGAAATTGATTTTAATAGCCATTTTGGCCTTTTTGATATATTTAGCCTATCTTAAATTCTATAAGAATAAGGAAATCCTCAATGTCAACAGGACCGAAAACGCGACCTATAGCCTACTCTATTAGTTTTTCAGCCAGCGCAAATTTCTACCAAACCAAACATTATGCATAAAGCCTTTCTTTTGACGCTAGTTTTACTGCTTACGATTATCTCGGGGGGGATCTTGGGGAAGACGCCGGAGGAATTGATTAGAAATGAATGGCCTAATACTGTTAATGCGTTCGGAAAGAACTCTAAAAATGTTCCTTCCCATTATATTTTTGTTGTGGACATCTCTGATGAGCGTTTTGGCGAAGATATTGTTAAACAGATTGAAATATTCACCGAGGCACTACCGAAAAACGACAAAATAACTATTATTCAATTAGGCCCATCGGACGAGACCAAGGTATTAGTTGTTACTACTGACATAAACCAAGAAATTTTAAAAGAAATAAAAAATAAATTTCAAAAGTTAGTATCCGAAGATAAGTTTGGAACAGAAGGTTCTGATGGATTTAAAATGATCAAATTAATTCTTAAAAACTTGAAAGCTCCAGGAACGGGTAAATCAATTCCTTTCGTTTTTATTTTTTCAGATTTGGAGTATTATCCATATAAGAGTTTTCCAACGTCAAGTCAGTGGATGTCTCTTTCAAATGAATTTCAAAAGTTGAATTTTGAGTTTACTCCTTTTATTAAGGCTTACATCTTGGACAACCCAAAAAAAAGTCCAAGAGGGGATTATAAGCCATTTTTAAATAGAATATTTCCAGATATGGAAATCGGAGATGTTGATGGCCCTTATTTGTTAAAAAAAGAGTTTACGTTAATTCAAGCAGAAATTTTCAGAAAAAAAATGTTGGAATACGTTAATTCCCTTGTCTCTAAGCAAAATGCAAGCATTCAACTGCAAAACAATGGAGGTCAAATTGAATTGAAAAAGAGTGATTCGCTTGTGTATCACAAACTAGTACTAGATTATGTTTCTAAAAATAAAGTATCACAAATTTTAAAAACGGACAAATTATATAGTTTTTTACCTCCATTAGAAACACAAATTGAAGTATCTGGAACTTTAGTGGCTGAGAAATATAATAAAGAAATTCCAGAACTTACGGATATTCAACTCAAGAATCAAAAGGTTGTCCTGTTGACAGCAGATTCTCTCATCCCTTGGTGGTTGACGGATACTATCGCTTTGATATTATTACTAAGCATTTGGAGGTATATTTGGACAATTATTCCGCCGGCGAGATTAAAAGGAACTATTGATTTCTTTATGCAAGGTAAGTCAACGGTTGTTTTGGATTGTGGTGGACGATACAAGAAGTTTTCAAATAATGAGGTAACTTTGTTAAAAAGTGGTTTTTCACTAGAAATTCGAGCGACAAAGAAATTCTTTAAGGGAAAATGCTTAATTTTAATTCCAGTAAATGGGGACCTACTGCTCTCGAGCAGAAAACAGAAGAAAACTGCTCGCGGAGGTAAAAAAACAATTGCTAGTGTTAAGAGTAGATGGAATATTGATGGCATAGAAATAACAATGCCAACTGTAAAGTAAATGGTTAAATAAAAATAAAATTTAAAATGGCGAATCTATTTATAGCTATGGGCGGTTCAGGATTAAAAACCGTTCGTGAAATAAGAAATAAACAAAGAGAAGGAGATTATTTCCTATTTGTGGATACTGACACGAATGATTTGGTTGGGTTTGCAGAACGGGAAAAAGTTGATTTGGCTAACGTTAATGTAACTGATTGGTTGCAATCTGAGCCAATGACCAATATTTACAGAAAGAAGGCGGATGAATGGTTAGATTATAACGCAAAAGCCTCGATGAAAAATGGCCCTTTGAAAGATGGTGCATCTGCAAATAGACCTCAAGGTAGACTAGCAATTGCTTCAATTGCTGAAAACTTCAAAAGTAAACTAAAAGATTTAGTTAATTCAATCCATGATATCAACAAGAATGACCCTGATGGTCTTCGGACATATATTGTTTTGAGTGTTGCTGGAGGAACGGGTAGTTCTATTTATCTGGATTTAACACAAATCATTTATGATGAATTATACTTGCTTAAGCAGAATAAATTTAGTAAGCCAATAGTGGTGTTTTATATGCCTGATGTTTTTGTAGGGCTTCAAAAAAATGCTAATGTAGATCGCTATAAAACAAATGTTTTTGCATTTTGGAAAGAATTGGATGCTATACAGAGAGATTATTTTGAGTCAATTAATACAAATCTTATTGCTCAAAACGGAGATACATCTACTGCAAACGCTTCTGCATCCCGAAGCACTAATTTTTCAAAATTCGCTATTGTTTCGGACAAAGCAACTAATGATAATAATCGCGTTCCATTTCAAGCCTTTCAGTCAGCTATATTGATAGATCACGAAAACTCTGAGGGTAAAATAACAGATATTGGACAGAGGTATAAAGACGTAGCTCGTTTACTTGAAATGATTTCGGTAAGAGCATACGGCGGGAAGATCAGCAGTGCCTTGGATAATTCCATTTTAGAAAACGCAGTTAAATCTCTAAATAGCAGATTACCATGGGTGAAGCAATATTGGTCTGCAGGGTATGCTGAAATTCGAGGAGGTAGTGAATTATTTGAGGAATATGTTAAAACAAACTTAAAAGCGATTGTTTACGAACAATTTTTAGGGGTAAGTAGAGCATCTAAAGATGGTTTAGAAGCTTTAGTAAATCCTCTCTTTCAGGATAATTTCCTGTGTTTCATAGAAAATGACAATTTTTCAGGATATAATAATAAGGCAAGGGAAGAGAGCAATAAAAAGGTAAATCTTCATGCACTTATTGATTTGTATTGGATGGAAAAGATTGAAGGAAATCTTGAAAAGCAATATTTGAGTGGGGTTGAAATGCATGATGATACCTCGGCCGATGGCCTAAAGAGGATTTTTGATAATGACATCAAAGGAATTATTTCTGTAAAACTATTAGAATATTTAAATACATCTGGTTTTCAGGTTGATGGTGTTGTGAGAAAAATTCTCGGTGAATTATATGAGAGTTCCACAGAAATTGCCTTAACAGAAGGATTGAAACACTTGAGTTATGTATTCGAGGAATTAGATACAAAAATTGATGACCTTTCAATGAATTATAACGCAATGTTGAAAGACTTAGCCAATCATAAAGTGAATGTTGTGGTAGATGATCAGGACATAATTAATAGAAGTTTAGCAGATACAATAGTCAGTCAATATGCTACTATAAAAGAGGGACCTAGTATTACAGTTTTAAGAAAGACACAATGGTATGAAACAGAGTTGACCACATTAAAGAAGTTAATAAAGGCAGAATTTATTTATCAAGCTGAGGAATTAGCTCTTAAATTGAAAACGGAAATATGTGATAAAATCTGTTTGGGTCACATCGGAGATATGCGGGTTCGGGCGCACCTTTCTAAACTTATTTCCTCTCTTCAAACCAAAATTGATTTAGAGGTTAAACCAAAAAGTCATAAAAATCTAATTTCAAAATACCTTACTTTCAAAAACAATGCCCTAACGTCAATTGTGCCTGATGTTTCAAGATTTTCCGAAAATCAAACATTTGAAGACCCTAAAGTAAACGTTTTTAAAAGAATATTTGAAAACGAATGCGGTCTTGCAACTGGAATTAAAAATGGAAAAACCTACTTCATTGTTAAAAAATCGGATAAAAGTGACGCAAACTCAAAATCGATTGAGGAATTTGTAAGACTAGTTTTTAAGGATAGTAAGTATTTATTAAATAATGTTCAAAGTGGAGAAATATCCGATCAAAAATTTATTGAAGAATTTGAGCGCAAAATAGAAGAAAATCTAATTTCCAAATTAAAAACTGAATTAACTCAAGGCCAATCTCAGGAAGGAAAAATAACGGGTTATCCAAAAAAA
>Ga0194117_10006324_pt1 | contig 10441 bp, 17 predicted proteins | sample TA2MahsurfametaG_FD_160579 | JGI IMG/M metagenome (GOLD analysis project Ga0194117, IMG submission 160579) | Freshwater microbial communities from Lake Tanganyika, Tanzania - TA2015009 Mahale N1 surface | ecosystem: Environmental > Aquatic > Freshwater > Lake | place: Tanzania: Lake Tanganyika...
TCTTTAGAGCCATGGTGGCTGCATAGTGTTTAATACAAAACACCATATCTGTCTCTGGTATAGTAGCAGTTTTCTTACATAAGCATAAATCTTTTAGACCATTTACATATTGACATCCTCCTTTGTCTTCAAATTTTACATTACACTTTTTCTCAATATTTGGAGCATTGCTAAGTACATAACCTGGTATATTTTCATATACAATACCATCGTATGTATTAGTTTTTTTTATGTCATCACTATTAACACCGAATACCAATGGAACATTCGTATCATCATAACTAGGCAACAATGTTGTTTGTATATGTCTACAATATGGACACTTTATATAATAATTTTTGTCACTTTCATTTAACATTTTAACATCGCTTTGTGATAACAACTCCCACTTATACGAATGATATTTGTATTTTTGATTACATATTTCTTTAAATAATGGTTTATAATTAAACTTATGTCCGCATTCCATAGTGACAAAATTATTATCCAATTTATTACCACTAATTTGACACATGTTGCTTTCTTCGGTCGTTTCTTCATTAAGCATTTTTTCCAATTCTTCTTTGAAATTAATAATATATTTAGTATCCATTTACATAATTTTACCGAATATCTTTAAATATATTTTATAGATTTTATTATATCATGTCACCAACCAACTGGGGTCCTAGCACGTGGATTTTTATGCACACATTGGCATGTAAAGTGAAGGAAGAAAGTTTTCCAAGCATCAAAAATAATATAATAATGATGTTGATACAAATATGCAACAATTTACCATGTCCAGAATGCGCACAACATGCGAAAGAGTTTTGGGCAAAAGTTAAAACACAGAATATTTTACTGAAAACAGATTTAATTAATTTATTGTTCGTGTTTCATAACATGGTTAATAAACGAAAAAGACATCCTCCATTTAAGTATGAAAATTTATCCATTTATGAATCTAGAAAGGTCATTGAAACTTATAACCTATTTTCTAGAAATTTTAATACAAGAGGAAATATGAATCTAATAAATGAGTCGTTTCATCGTAATATGATGCTGGCAAATTTGAAACAATGGCTTATGACAAATATTCAACATTTTAATGTCTAAGGCTAGTTTATAAAAAATTGAGTTTTTATAATATCAAGTTTTTATATTAACAATAAATAATGAACACCGATTTAGAAGCCAATTTATGTGTCAATTTAGAGCCAATTATTGCTAATAATGTGCGAGTAGAAGATAATAATATTGATAATGATAAATGCTTTAAGTTTATTAAATTGCTTGGCACAATATTAACTCTTTCTACTTTTATAGCGATTATTGGGGCACTAGTTATTTGGTACGCAACTAGTTTATAGCCGATGTGAAGAACCATCTCAGTGATAGATAATTTGCATTCTTTACATTGATACCATTTGAACCTTTCATGTTTGTATTTGGACCATTTTTTACTAATTTTTGGATTTCACTTATACCCAAAGCATAATTGTAATACCATAAGTTTGATATGTAACCATCAAAACCACCATTTGGTGCTACATATACATCACCATAATTCTGTTTTGGAACACCATGTAGATTATGACTTTTAATTATTGAACCATTTATATACACATCTAGTGTATTATTTTGACAACGAATAATGACATTAACCCACTTATTTAATGGAATATCATTAACCATTATTTCTTCATTTATCACATTAAATGTATTCATTATTACAACTAAACTATTCGTATTTGGAGCAATATACAATCCAGGAGCATTATTTGGGAAATTTAATCCTTGGACTTCTTGATTTTTTGCGTCTGGGTTTTTCGCATAATCATTGCCCTTGTAAAAAACACAACGATATTTGCCGGAATTATATGTTAAATCTTCTATATAAATCCAAACAGACCATGTAAACTCAATTCCTTCGGATGCGTTAACTGATCTAGTTATTGTTATGGCATTACTAGAATCTGGGTCTTGTGGAATAACCATTAATTGTTTTGCGTCAACCATACCATTAATTAGTTTTGGACTTCCTGTTGGTGTCATAAAATATCCCAATAATGATATTCCTAAACGTAATACTATGATAAATACAAACAATACTAACAATAAAAATGCTACTTGGGCAACTAGACTATTTGAATTCAAGAAATCTTGTGTTGCGTCTACATATTTGTTTGATGTAAATTGGTTAAATGTAGAAGAACCTTGACCAGTGTTTGAATAATCCATTATATATAATTATATAGAATAAAATAAACTATGATATTATTTATCAAGTTCAAGTATTATTTTTCTCCAATATTTCTAATATTTTATCCAGTTTTTTATTCATTTGATTAAACATATCTACCATATCATTCATTGGAAATATTGGTTGAACATTCGGTGGAATAACATCATATTTGTTAGTTGTATATGTTATTTCTTCTTGTTTAATTTCAGGAAGAGCAACTGAAACTTGTTCTTCATAGATTCTATTTGTACTTGTAGATGTATTTATATTTGTGTCAGTGTTAGTATTATTCAGTTTTTTTAGCTTATTAAAAATATCAAATGGTTCATCTGGTTGCTTAGGGTTACTAGGGTTACTAGGGTTACTAGGGTTACTAGGGTTACTAGGGTTACTAGGGTTACTAGGGTTACTAGGGTTAGGAACAAACACATCTAGATTTCGCTCGGCAATCTTATCAGCAATAAGAGCATCCAACGAAATATTATCATTCACAATTTCATCAGAAAAGTTTACACTTTTTGGTTTATTTGGTGTCATATAATTCTCCAATTCTATACGCCGACTCTCCAATTCTTTCTCAAAATCGCTTTGTCTCGCACTATGTATGTCCTCTATTTTATAAGGATAATTAACTTCTTCATTACTTATTTGAATCTTTTTAACATTTCTATTATTTGGCAATAGTTTATTAATAGCTAGCGAAACCTGTGATAAAAACCTTTTATTTAAGTCAATTATATTACTTCTTGGATTAGCTTTTGATACAAAATACCCAATGTTTGTATTGAAAATATTTTTAACTATTTCTTTTTCTTGACTACTTGTGTTTAATAAAAATTCATCAGATATAACATCCCATAGCAAAGAAATATTATGATTATTTTTAAATTGTTCTATATTATTCATATTTTGTTAGTTTATTTTTTTTATAAGAAACAAACTAACAAATAGCAAAGTATTCTAGATAGAGCCATTCTGATTATAAAATATGTGTCTAAATTGCTCGATATATTTATCCTTCAATATATGTGTTTTCAAGTAATGTCCTGTTATTTTATCTTCTAGCATGTGTGTTATAAAAAATATAGAATAAATACCACATTCAGTATTTCCATATTGATGCTCCACTGGATAATTCTGGTCAAACTTGAAATTAATTGGTGGCGAAAGTTGCTTTCCTTGTTTAATAACAGTATTTACAAACTTTTTAATTTGTGCCGGTATTTTATCTCCGGCGCTATCAAAGTAGAATATTGTCTTCTTTTTAACATTGATGAAAAGTGATACCCAATGACTTCCACCTTTGTAATGTGGGTCTAAATTGAATATTACACCAATTTTTGTGTGACCCTTCTTGATGTGTTTTGCCAAATCGAAGTGACACAATTCTTCCCAGACACATTCATCATATAATTTATGTGTATCGTAGTCAATTGGAGAAGGGCCTATAAAATCAAAACATTTGTATTTCTTCTCATATTGATTCATTACTTTCAAAATGTCAATACTTGACAACCATTCGTTTGGATTTTTAATCCATTCTTTCGGTGACTCTGGAGCAAATGCGTCAAGCAATTCTTTCTCTAATTTGCTATCTTTTGTCATCTGACGAACCCAGCATGATTCTTTGTTACAAATATTCGCATAATATGACTTTAATTGTGACCAGATTTCTTCATTATTTTCGGATGTGATTTTTTTATCTGGATGGCGTGCATTCCACATGTCTCGCAATTTATACAAGTCATCTTTTGAATAACATGTAAACTTGTTAGTTGACGAGCCTGGACTACAATTTAATTTTATAAATTTCTTTCTAGTTTTGTTTCGTATAGTTTTCCTATTACGATACGATTTTTTCATATATTATATACACATATTATTTCATTTGTCATTTTTTATTTTATTTTTTGTTAGTTCTTTATTCACCTGAAACTCCTTGAAATAATCAAAAGGCAATTTAACTGGATCTTTATTACTGGTGTCATCATCATCACAAATATGGTCATCATTGTCGTCATCATCACAATTATCGCAATTGGTATCATCTTCTCTATAATCACATTCTTTATCATAATCTATGTCCTTATGAATCACATCATATCTTTCCTTTTCTAATTTTTTATTCGAATCACTCACATTAAAATAAAATACACATTTATTGATGAATACATCAAACGCACTACGAACATCATTTAACAAATCATCTGGCGCCTCATTTTCTAATAAGTCCATAAAAAGCGCTTTTACTCGGTCTTTATCTATTTTTGTTAGTTCGCTATTTGATTTTTGTCTGTTTCGGTTCAGTTTCTGTAACTGATTTTTGCTAATTAAAAAATTAAGGGTTAGCTGATTTACAACATCATCGGAATCCATTATAATACAAATAAATTATAAAATAAAAATCATTTTTTTACTAAATTATTTTTAGATTTCTTACTTTGTCTCATTCGTTAATCCCTTTAATTGCTGTCTAGTCGCATTATTGAATAAAGCATAACCAATTTTGTCATTATGTGGGTTAGGATTTACAGGAGAAAATTGTTGTTGCTGAAATAAATCAGGAAATGGTTGCGGATGTTTTGTTGCATTGTTCCAACCAACTTTGTATAACGAGCTGTCACTCGATGGCACATATGTTGCTTGACCACAATGCTGTAAAGCATATATTTGGTTTCTTAATTCTGATTCATTATTCACATTTGATGCGTATCCTGACCAAGGACCAGAATCATTACCAGGATTAAATGTATTACTAATATTGTATGTGGCCTGTTGTATCAAAGGGACGCTAGATTGCTGTCTCTGATCAATAATCGGTAAAATTGAATATTTTGTTAACACAGGTCTGGAATCTAAATATGGTTGCAACATTTGAGATGGAATATTTCGTTGATATGTTCTGAAATAAACCTTTTCTTGCCTTTTTGAAACTGGATCATCACTATAATCGTTCATATTATATAATAATTATATAATATTTACATAATAATTACATAATAAAATATATTTTTATTCTTATATTTTAAGAGATGGCATTCAATTTATTTTTACATAGACTTCAATCAAATGCGTTTGACATTGTTGTCTATTTATCATGGTTTCTTTATATAGCAATATTTCTAGGTCTGTCATCAAATGCGCCTGAATATTTATATATACTACAAACCATAGTTAAAATATATGTCAGTCTATTTTTGATTTATAGATTTAACCCTTTCAGACACGTTAAGTTTACACAACTAGATACCAAAATAGCGTTCAGTGCTGGATTATTTTTATTAGGCACTACGGCGTTAGATAGCATTTTTAGCAGTTTTATTCTTTAATGATTTTTTTACACGACGTTTCTTGGTCTTATTGTGCTCAACATTGTGTACTTTGAAAAAAATATGTAAATGATGTAGTATCTTTTTAGAAACAATTACATCAATGTTTAACGCATCTTTTTCTTTTTCAACAAAAATGTAATTGTATTGTTTTAAAAATTCTAATATGAACTCTTTACATTCTTTTTTATTATTTATGACAAACGCTTCGCTGTTTAATAAGCGCTTTATCATATCATCAAAAGACAAATCGTGAATATATGGTTTCACATTAATATAGTATATATTGTCATTGCTCATATCAGGATAAAAAACATCGTCTAAAAAACATATTTGTGTATTTAATGGAAGTTTAGTACATTTTATTAGGTCACTATGTGTTTTTAGATGTGTTGTTCTACATAATTCGACTTGCTTACCATCAATCTTAAACGCCGCAATAATTTGGTCGAAAATCTTAAAATTAATTTTGTTTTCAAAATACTTAATAATAAATTTAGCCCATTCTTCAGGTCCCTGATTATTAGTATAAACCATTAGTTTATCACATTTATTCTGTATTTTTTTCTTTTTAATATAGTTCAGAATTTCAATGATGTTTGGACGTAAAAATTCAGGATACAAGTCAATCAAATTATTGAAAAAATGCTGATCAATAGGAATGTCACTATTAATGTATTTTAAATATTTTTTAAAAGCATCCCAGAACATTCCGAACTCCATAAAATATCCTAATGTCTCGTCTAAATCAAAAACGACGATTTTAGGATTGCTACATTTCATTATATATTATATATTATAGAAAACTATAATTTATATCAAAATATAAATATTAATATAAATTATAAGATATTATGTCAGCTGAACTAACAAACAAGGATTATGAAAGTATTCTATCTTACTACAAAATACCCATACCAAAATCAAAGCGTATTCTTAAAAAAAAGGCAGAAGACATAATGGCCCAAAAATTATGTAAATGTATAAAAAAGTTGGATCCAGAGAATGAAGCTAAATCGATTGGAATATGTACAAAAACGATATTCAATAGACGCGGTTTAACACGTGGCAAATTTAAATGTAAAAAACGTCAAAGTGTTAAAATAAAGAGAAAAGTATTTAACAAAACTTTGAAAAAACGATAATGTAATTAAGGGCTAAATATACATTAAGGAAATACATTACTTAAGAACCAGTTAGTTCTATCTCGGTATTGACCATACTTAATGTTAAAAACTAAATTGTAAAATTGATTTGCTTCGCCTTGTTTAGCATAATAATTGTAAATGCGTCTGACTGAACCAGCCCCACTACTAGTATCGCTCGCTAATATTGAACCTAAAGTTCGATATCCAACAGTTCCAGATTGATTTCTGAGAGTTCGAATGTTTCCGGTATTTCCACCCATTATATTCTACCGCAATATAATAATTTCTTTATGTCTAAAAAAATAAATAATATGTGTGATACCCCAATGCAGCTATTCCAGACAATAACATTAATTTGAAGAATTTATCGGATGACGAATTTCCATATATACCGATTAGAACTAAAAGTGGTCCTACAAACAAGACATGAAAATAATTTACCCAGGAGCCAGTTTTATACATTTTATATCCATGATACATAATAACTAACAAACCTAAGAACTTTAATGAATGTAACATTGTTGTATTAGTTTTATTACCATGAATGCCAATATAAATTAATAATGGTCCTACAAAGAATATATGGAAAAGATGAATTAATGTATGATTATCCATGTATAATAAAGTTAGATATTATTTTGTATTTTTATATAATTTTCTATATTATTTATGTAAATGTCTTACGTTGCCTTTTCTAAATGATCTAGTGCGTTAATAATAATTAGCTCTTGATTTGTTAGTTTCTGAAAAATAATTGCTTCTTCCATTTTAAACGTGTAATGTCGGTGCATAAAGTTTTTACATGTTATTAAAACGCCATTATCGGTAATTTTAATGTCACAAATGATACAACTATTATGTAATGGCAAATATGTTGGGTCAGTTATTGGAATCCATCTTATGTAACCACCATGTTTTATGTCGCTTATTTCTTCTACATATCGGTATCCTTTGAGTTTTTTAAGATACTCTTTTGTTAGTTCCTTTCCTAACTGAAGTTCATTTAATATTTCTAAATTGGTTTCCAATATTTTTCTACTTGTTAAACTCATTATGCTGTCATTTGTTTCATTGTCGAGCGCCTTAATTAAGTTATTTACATCCATATTCATATTCATAATTAACTATTATAAAATAATCTTAATATAGTTTAACTTTGTAATTTATGCTTCAAGAAATAATTCGAAGAATTGTAACTTTTTACAACTATATTAAGAGCTTCTTTTTTCCTCAAGAACCAGAAGAAATTAAATTAGATTTTGTAAACCATTTTGAAAATTGTAATTATCATATAATGAAAGAAACTGATGAAGAAACTGGTTGGTATAAGTTTGTCTTCTAATTACCAGCCAAATGCGGAACCAAATGCTCCACCACCCATTGAATTTGCCGCGACTGGTCCTGTTTCAAAGTTTTCCATACCAGGTGTTGATGCGCCCACTAATGGTGTAGTATCTTGTTGATACATTTGGTCAAAGTTTTGCTCTGGTGGCGGAAGATTTGTTATGGATGTTTGACCCATTGTAGCCGTATTTTGTTGTCCTTGCATTATTGGTTGTGTAACCTTAACATTCCCATTACCTTTTTTGCCTTTCTTCTTTTGGTCTTTTGGACCTTCCCAGAGTTCAATAACACGGTCAACTAATATTGACACTTTTTCTCCTAATTTTGTCTGTAAGCTTAGAATAATAACTAACATTGCTAAAATTATATTCGTAACGCTAAAGTTAGCATAATTTTCGCCACTATAAGGTGGTATATATGTAACTATTCTGTGAATTATTAGTATAACTAAAAACATCACAATTATTTGTGCTAAAACTTCGGCAACTATTTCTAATGATTTTTTTTCTTCATCTGCTTCTGGAACAAAACGTTGCATTAATTTGTTAAATATTACAACTGGAATTATTGCTAAAACAGCGTATTGTATTATATTCATCATTTCTGATTTTGATTGTTCGTCAAAATTGAATACGTGCTTAAAAAATCCTGGTTTTCCAGATGTTACTTTCGTCAATTCATCTAAACTTTCCATATTCCTTATAGGTTATATTTAGAATAAAAAACTTACTATTTGTATTGGAAAAACATATTAAACACAATTATACATTATTTATATAACCATGTCGTATTTTGCGTTTTCTGATGGAATTACTAATGATAATTATAATTATAGCGTAGCATGTTCATCGAAATATTATGTATATGTTACCGAAACTGGAAAAAGTCTTGCGTTAGATTTTAACAATTTCATACGCATGTTTCCTCCACCTCCTCCATTTTCTATGTGGGGGACTCCATTTGGACATTTAGACCAATATGAAAATCTTGTAATTTTAAACTCTAAACAAGAATATGATGAAAAAGTTTCACAAGCTAACACTAACACTAACACTAATAAAACATTAGAGTATGAATCTGATTCAACGAAAATATCGGAAAACATATTTAACCATGTATGTAACAGTAATAATGAAGAAATACAATATCTTAATTTATTACGTTACATTCTACATAAAGGAACATGGGAAACAGGTAGAAATGGCAGAACTAAATCAATATTTGGACATTCGATGCGTTTCTCATTAGAAAACGGCCGTATTCCAATTATAACCACGAAAAAAACGGCCTGGAAAACATGCTTAAAAGAATTATTATGGTTTATTCGTGGCGAGACTGACACACAGACTCTGAAAGACCAAGGCGTTCATATTTGGGACGCAAATACTACACGTGAATTTCTAGATAGTCGTGGACTAAATAGTTATCGCGAAGGTTTAATAGGTCCAGGTTACGGTTACCAATGGCGTCACTTCAATGAAAAATATGATACAAATAGTGGAAAACCTGTTACCAATGATGATATTAATGATAATAATAAAAATGATAATAATAAAAATGATTATGATTGTGACCAACTACAGCAAATTATTGACTCCTTGAAAGACCCTTCAAAAAGAACTAGTCGCCGTCTTATCATGAGTGCTTGGAATCCGTGTCAATTAGATGATATGGCACTGCCTCCTTGCCATTTATTGTGTCAATTTAATGTTCATGATGGCAATAAATTGAGTTGCGCATTATACCAGCGCTCGTGTGATGTATTTTTGGGTGTTCCATTCAATATCGCATCATATGCTTTTTTGACGCATTTATTAGCAAATCATTGTGGTCTAGAAGCATACGAGTTTATTCATTTTATGGGAAATTGTCATATATATGAAAACGCAGTTGATGCCTGTAAACTACAAATTGAGAGAAAGCCATTTCCATTTCCCATAATAAGTATTGAACAAATTAGAGATAATATTGATGATTATCAGGTTGAAGATTTTGAGATTTACAATTATGAACATCATGAACAAATCAAAGTTGATATGATTGCTTAGAACAACAAACAATCTTAGTCTAAAATTTCAATCTTATTTTAAAACAGGAATGCCATTATCATATTTCGAAATAGTAAAATTATTTGGAAAAAACATATAATGTCGTATTTTTTCATTATTGTCATATGTATGTGTATACATGTGTGTCTCCAATGGAATATTATCTCTCTCAGGAATGTCAGGACATGGACCTATATATTCGACAGTATGTTTCTCACCTTTGTAATAAAATACATCGTCTTTGCGTAATTGCCATATCTTTGTTGTATTCATTTATACTTATATATAATTTGTATTTATATCTGAATTATATATATTCAACGTTACACTTTTACACATTTTTTC
>Ga0194117_10006325_pt1 | contig 10441 bp, 7 predicted proteins | sample TA2MahsurfametaG_FD_160579 | JGI IMG/M metagenome (GOLD analysis project Ga0194117, IMG submission 160579) | Freshwater microbial communities from Lake Tanganyika, Tanzania - TA2015009 Mahale N1 surface | ecosystem: Environmental > Aquatic > Freshwater > Lake | place: Tanzania: Lake Tanganyika...
TACTATAAAATAGCTTGAAATTATGATACGTATGCTGAGAATGCTCAACGATTCACCCTTTGTTGAAGATATTGAAGAACGCTTCTATAAAAAATATAAAGAAATCGCCTAACTTTTAAAGATTTATGTCGTCAAATAGAATATCAACTAACTTGTTGAAAACTTTTAGACCCAGTATTATCTAATCCAAAACAAAATGACAACTGGTTCACTAGATTACGATACACCCTTCGCTGTGGGATTGCTACCTCCTCAGCAACTGACTGATAAAAACTAAGACATATCACTTCCTAACACTGAAAGAAAGTACATTTTGCACCATATCAAACAGTTCTGGTACATGAGGAATATAATACTCTTTTACTTTGAGCATTTCTATGATATGCAATACTCTGACTTCACCTCTGAATATTAAAAATATTTTGTAGAAAAAAGATGGCATTTGGGCAAAAAGTATAAAATAATCCGAACTAAAACCATCTCCTGCGATTTCATCCAAAAAAATATGAAAAAACCACAAAAAGTTATAATCATCGAAGACCCTTAGATGTTTCTGGTCGCTTAGCTATAACCTGAAGGTGTTGACTATAAAATAATAGTAAGCATAAACTGGATCAAAATAACTTTCGAAATGAATCGTTAATAGTGCACGATTCTCTAAACCAAAATTCTAACTTCTAATGGTTTTGATAAATTCAACTTGATTTTTGATGATCAGATCAGAAGCAGTAAAGTGCTAGCTAATTTCAATGACTTGAAATGGCAAAGATACTAAAAAGAGCTATCTTTTATTTATAGGTTTATTGAACATGTAATTCATAAATAATGATCCTTTGATTTGTGTATTTTGTTACTTTAATTTACAATATTGCAAATATCATCATTCACTCATTACGTGCTTTTCATTTTCTTAGATCTAGTTTTTTTTGTGTGTTGAGGCTCACCAAACTTATCCTGCTTGCTAAAACTGGAATATCGATAGCTTTGGATACTTCAACGTCGTCCCATTCAGCTTGAGAACTGAAGGCACTTGGAAAGGATTATTAAGGTTTGCATACCTCACATGTTTGTTTTGTTTTAGAACTGTTCATGCATTTGCTACAACATTTTATTATTTTTTTGGTACGCATTGAGTTGATTCTGGTTTCTGTTAGTATAAAATCGTTGTAGAGTACATTTGATTGAGTTTTATTCATAATAAGCACCTTAACGTATATTTAATACTTTTATAAAAATTGAATTCGAATAATCTAACATTTTTTTATCTCTTTTTTAATTTTTTTTTGTAATTATTTGTAAATAATCTGTTATAAAGTATTTAAAAAGTAAAGATCCTTCTAATGTAAAAAACTATCTTCGAGCAAGACGAAATTGAATAAAAAGTAAAGTTGAAAAAAGTTGTGAAGAAAAAGAAAAAGAAAGTTAATAATGTTAAGCCAATCTAGATTTAGCAGTAAGGTAGCAGTCTTTCTGAAATGATGAATAAAATAGCCATTACTCCCAAACCATCCAATCAAACAGATATCAAAGAATACTCAGTGGGAAACAAAACTTACTAAGAAATGATTAAAGAAGCCAAAAAACCACGTAGAATGCCACCACAAATCCAAACATAGATTTAAAAAAATTAAGAAGTACTTTCATCTTCTGAATAAGAAGGTTAGCCTTAACTCATTTTTTTCAAACCTGGGGTGAACATAATTAATAACAAGAATAAAAAGAAAAAAGTATTGTTCGAGTTAGAAAAGTAAGGCTAGTAGCAGCAATATTAAAACTAAGAACAAGGATAGGTAGTGTTCAACAAATTAAAACATTACAATATGAAAAGTCAACTTCAAGATCTGAGAGCTAGAGAGATGCAGACAAGACACAAGACTAAAGAACAACTTATGATCGAATTTCTTAAAAGAAAATACAATAAAAATGGAGAATATTCTGAACAATAGTTACAGCTTGCCAATAATTTTGTTCAATCACAATACCCTCTGTTCTCAAATCAATATCTCCCTCAATCGACTTTTCAGACGCCACAAAGTTTCTATCTACCTCAGTATCCTCAGTATCCCCAACATCATCAAAATACTCAAAATCTATCACCTTTACAATCTCAGTTTCCACCCCAATATTCTCCTCAAGAACAATTTCAATCTCCTTCAAATTCACCCTATGCATCTAACTCCCAGTATCCACATCCCAACGCCTCTCAATCTCCATTTCCATATGCCCAATCTCCCTCTCAATACTCTCAAAATTATGCAAACAAGTATCCTGCGAACTATCCATCCTCATCTTATCCTCAAAATTCGACACAATACTCAAATCAATATCCCTCTCAGCAATATTTTCAATCTTGAGTTTATGATATCTATGACATATATAATTTATAATCAAGTATTTACTGATGGAAAAGTAATACCTTTAATCAACAAAATAAATACAAAGTATTGACCGACGTCTATCTCAATGAATTCCGAGTAGTCAAATAAACTCTTCTTTATAAATCCACTATTCTTTGCAAGCTCTATAAACGCAATCAACTTGAATATCAGATTTTTCTTATGTTTGAGTTTAGTCAATAGTGTCCTATCACTACCATACCCCCTTAAATCAATCCATATCCGGATGAAGTTGAGATAATACCATCTCATAACCAGAATGGAAATTATTTTGTTATTGTTCTATGTTACAAATTAAGAGCTTAACTGAAAATATATTATAATGTAAAAAATTGAATTTTGTGTAAACATCTAATGCAATACATCTTAATCGCGATATTCATCCTCACATACCTGATTTACAAAGTAGTGATTGTTCCTTGGAGAATTAAGGTTTCCTATGTCCAAATTTTTTAAAATAATGGCTATAAGGTCTTTTAGTTACCTTATAATGTTTTAGGAGCTCCCAACTTTGAGGATTGGTTTGAGAGGCAGAAAACTAAAAATGATTGCAGCTATAGTGCAAGATACATTTATAGTGACTCTTATGATGTTTTAATCTCAAATATCTTCACAAGGCCTGAGGTAATTTTTTTCAACTAAAAGCTTATCAAAGCTTACCATGATAAAGATTTACAATTGAAAATGCCAAAGTTCTATATCGGATATTAAATTCTAAGCTATATGCTCAAAAGGGGGATTGCTTTCATTGATAAAGATGTGTGGAGACACAGAAGAAGAATTTTATCAAAAGTTTTTAACTACGATTTTATCGCATCTCAAATCCCAGTAATGGTTTAATCAGCAGACTTGATGTTTTAAAGATTCGAATAAGAGTATTGGTCACAATATCCTGAAGATAGAAAAGAAAATAAAATAAAAATAACTCTTTATGAACTAATTGCAAAATTTACATCTACGATTGTAATGGCGGGATTTATCGGAATGGATTCAATGAAAGAACAACTCTAAGGCAAAACAATCCAAGATGAAATATTAAAATTGGCAGATTAGAGTATAAAATTATCGAGAGATCCATTTAATATGATGTTTGGTTAAAAATTTTTGAGACTCGGATTAAGAAAAAAAGATAAAGACTTTATAACTTACAACAAACAAGTGAACGAAATTTTAAGTGGCTACATTAAGAAGTACAGATAGCAACACAAATAAAAGCATTAAAGCAAAGGAAAATTTAAAACTATTATTCAACTTGTTTTATAATAGATTTAAAGATAAAGTGAAAACCAAGAAAAAAACACAGAAGTAATCACTAATTAGGATTTAATTGATGATATCAAAACATTTGTTTTGCAGGTACAGACATAACTTCAAGCTATCTTACTGTACTTTTGCTTCATCTCTAATAAAATAAAGAAGCTTTCGAAAGATTAAGACAATAGATCTCTGAACATATCAAGTCAGATGAAGATATCACACTAGACAACATGAAAAAGATCAAGTTCTTGGATTGTGTTATAGCTGAAGGAACGAGATTTTTTAGTGCAAATGAGGGTGGCTTTTAGAGAGAACTCATTTAGGATATAGTTATTTGTGATATTCCTCTTAAAAAAGGAACATGTCTTAATCTTTTTATTCGACCTTTATTTAACAATCCTCATATTTTCAAAGACCCGCATGCTTTTAAGCCAGAGAGATGGTAGGCCTAAACAGAAGAAAATAAGCATTTGCTCCAGTTGCTGTCCTTCCAGTTTTACGGAGGACCAAGAGGGTGTTTAGGAAAACATTTGGCATTGACTGAAACAAAAGTCGGAATCATTAAGTTTTTGAGAAGATACCAAAACTTGATTGAGCCTTAGAGATTGAAAAGAAGATTTGAAATTTCGCTTACAGTTCAACTTGCGAATAGTGGAGTGTAAATGTAAGTAAACATTTGATAGATGAATGATTCGATTGTTTCTAAACTGAGAATATTGGGCTATCTAACTTATAAAAAAAAATTCAGACTGAATTGAAGTCACCAACTACGATACTATTCTCAACTCTCAATCAAAAGAAAGAAGCGAGATGAAAAAAATGGATCCAAAACTTAGAAAACTTAAAAAAGCTGAGAGTTATTCAAACCTTCTCATTAGTCTATGATTATAATAGATGCCATAATTGATATTTACTGAATTAATTGGGAAATATTAGCAATATAGAGATATGATTCAAGGCTATAAAATACAATGCCACGTCACTTCCATGGATTTTAATAACGTTTGCACCCACTTTGCTACCGGAGGCAGAGATTGTGTGACTTTCGATTAACTCAGCTATCAGAATCTTTGGCATCGACTTTTCCAATAAGTGTTGGTTTGATCTCAAGAAAACATACGCAAAATACAAAGGAACTACAATAACACGGGCTTGTGTAAGTCAACTCGCTTGGAACAAGTAAGGTCGAGACACTATTGCAATCGGAACTACATCTGGGTTAGTCCTAGCTTACGATACTGTCTCGCCCCATAGAAACATCCTTCAGGAAAAGGCCCATTAAGGTAGATTATTTGAAACTTAGGAAACATTAAAAATGTAGAATGGTTTCCAGGATCAAGAGATAGGTTCATCTCCGCATCATTTTAAAACCAAATCAAATAATGGGATTTGAGAAATGACAGACCAGGCTAAAAATTTTTAGTTGGTCAATACTAACTTGCATAAAACACAAAAATACGTGATGTAAAGTTCAATCCTCACAGGCCAGAACTCATGGCAGTCCAGTCTTCAACCAAATTAGAGTTGATAGATATCAGAAGAGGTGTTGACTCATTTAAAAAAATTGATATTTTAGCTACTTATTAGATCGAGAATAACTAGATGCAAGGAATAGGAGTGCAATGGGATCCTTTCCATCCTCATAGAATCGCATCTGCCATTTCGAAGGAAATCAAAGTTTTTGATGTAAGTGGAAGCCATTTTTAATTGACTGAAGGAGTATCACACTATTCTTTGATTAAATAGTTCTATTGGATGAAAACTAAGCCATCTCTATTCGGTATTCTAGGAGAACACCCTGAGAAAAATCTATTTTTTTATGATCTCTAAGACAAGAATAGAATGGCTTACATGTATGGTGGACATGGAAGATCAATAGACTGCTGGAAAATGGATAACAAAGAGTCTTTTATCTTGTCGGCTTCAAACCAAAAATAAAAATCGAAAGGATCTGGTACAACAGCAACTAGTTTTGCTTTCCTAGTGGCGCAATACACTGATAACTTTTTTGATCCCAACGAAGCAAAGTATAACTATCCGATTTCATTTGATAACGACAATCATACTGCATTTTGCCTCAACGTTGAGGAAAGTATGCTTAAGAAGACCCAATTTGAACTGATAAAGAAGAGAAGTTATAAATCGAAACAGTTACCACCTGTAGTTTTTATCCTTGATTAGAGAGCTTATTGGCTAGATATCGCTAACTTTTAGAATATCCCAAAGACTTTGATGGAAGAAGTCATTTTTTTATCTTAAAATTATATCATAGATGCTAGTAATGAAGAAATATCTATGCATAACAGCTAAGTTGCAAGAAAAATTGGAAAAATGCAATGTGCCTAAGTTTGGAAAAATCTATTCCTCATGGCCTACCCTCCTGAAGAAGAGTAACTTACACTTGAAGCTATCTACTAAAGAAAACTAAAACTCAACATCTCAATAATCGAAAATCGTGTGATCCTTTCAGACAAAGATCAAAAAATAGCCATCCAAAAAAAACTCAATATTGAAGAGGTACTTCAATGGCTACTAGATTAATATAATTAACTACAAACTGTTGCGCTGGCAGTAGTTTGCTTAATCAGCAGAACTCCCAAAGTTTTGTCTGAGTAATTTGCGCTCCGCATTGTCACACCCTACATTTAATTGCTTAGAAATCTATAACTTTACTAAATAGCATCTTAAACTATCCTAATGACCAAAACTAAAAAGTATACTGAGATAACAGAGAATGATACAAAGTATAACTTAAGTTGTGGAGCTTGCAAAATGTCAGTGTCTAAAGGAGAGTGCAAATGCAACCTTCTATGTGTTTTATGCTAGGGGAGATTAAACTAAAGAATGGTAATTTGGTGTAAATACTGTGGACATGGAGGCCATGCTCAAGAGTATGAAAAGTGGTTTAAGTTTGACAAGAAAAAGTATTGTCCTTATGGATGTGGACATACTTGTTTTACTACTGATAACTGAGTATCTTATTGAAGATCTTATTTTTTGTTTAAATACAATATTTTTATCTATAAATGGACATAAATATCAACCTGAACTAAAATGTGCGAAATTCCTCCATCTAATTGGCTAAAGCTGTGTTTCAAGCATAGGAGTTTAAAATTATCTGGGTAGTTTTGTACTTTATTTGCGATTTTTTGGAGAACTTTCTTTTTCTTTCCTCAACTTCTTGTAAAGCTGTATTTTCATAAGAGAAGTCTTTGTTTGAGACCTTTCTTCCTTTTGTTTGCTCTTCTCAACACTCTTTTACTGTGATTTTTTGTTTATAAATTTTATTCCTTAACCGAAATTCTTTTTATCAGGATAGCGATCTAGAAAAGAGTATCTTTTATTGATCTATCTCTTCTTCTAAAGTAGCAATTCATTCTGTTTATTATAAAAACTTTGACGCAATACTTTCTATGGTCTTTGCTTTTGCGATCTGAATTATTCTTGCTTCACATTGTTAAATGAGTTAAATCGCTTCCTATCATCAAAATTTGATAATATTTGTGTATTTTTTTGAGTTTAAACCTTTCTGATTGGCTGCAGATTATAAGGTGGTTTCTGCTGAATCTCTCGTGAGGTATTTTAAATCTTTAATTTACCATTTTAGAAAAACCCCTTTTCCACTAGTTTATTATTTTCCCACACTTAACCTTCACCATGTTGTACGCCTTCTAACCACTCTCCCTTATAAAAAGATCCATGATCCCAGTGCATCTATCCATAACCATGTCTCAAATCCTCAATAAAACTCCCTTTATAAAAGCTACCACCTGACCACGTATATACCCCCTCTCCATTTCTCTTATCATTGATATAAGATCCTTCATATTTTTCTGTTCCAAACTGCCAGACTCCATTGCCGAAACGCAGTCCATTTTTGAACTCTCCCTTATAGATTGACCCATTGGCCCAAGAATAAGTTCCAATTCCTTCCGGTTTGCCATTAGAATACATCCCATCATATTTGTCTCCATTCTTAAATATTTATAATCCTTTTCCATGTTTATAACCGTTTTTTACATCTCCATTGTACTCTGAAATGGATGATTTGATGTAGCCTTAGCCTTAAGGTTTGTTAAATTTCCAGTAACCTGAGTAGAATTCCTCTCCAGATTGCCATTTACCCATTCCATGCTTCATTCCATTTACAAAACTCCCATGATATATATCCCCATTGTTCCATATAAAAATACCGTTCTAATCTTCAGGTTTGTTGTTTAGAAATTTACCAATGTAGATATCTCCATTGTTGTACTATAATCCGTACCCATACTTACAGTTATTCTGGAACTGCCCTTCGTAAAATCTTAACACTGCATTTTTATAAATGAGTAGCCCGTAGCCATGATACAGATCGTTGCATGTTTACCCAAAGTACAGTGAGCTAGTGTTTTTTAAAATGATAAGTTTCCCATTGACTTTGATTTGATCTTTTGCTATTTTTTTGAGCTGCTAGTTAGGATAGTTCGCTAGCTAATCTTATCCATCATCTTCATTCTGGACATAGTGTTCGATTATCATCTTTTTGCGATTTAACAATTGTACATCAAAATGGATCTGACTTTGTTCTTGTTAAGGTTCACCTTGAATTTAGTTTTAATTGTTCATTATAATTATATTAATAGCTTGAAATGCTAACAATCAACGCTTAATGTATATTTAGGAATAGATTGTTTTTGTTTTGGATATTGTAGATTAATTATTAATACTATGAAGATGAAATCAAAAATAATGATACTACTTGCTGCATTTATCGCAACATGCGCAGCACTTCTGCATCCTTCTCCTTTAGTTAAATAATATTCAGGATAAATGCTTACTGTTGGTAACATATGCAACGTATTCCATTTTCCATCACAACATTAACTCATAGATTCTCAATACTATTTCAACAAAATAGCCAAGAGACTCAATCGAAATCTATAATGTGGCAAACCTTTAACCTTCTCTGAAAATATACATACACCGCTAACAGTTTCACATTCGGTTTAGAAAAAATCATAGGCTTATGAGATTATAATTGATGAGGAAGGTATTGAGCTTGTTTTTGGAGACTACTCCGGCTACATATACGCACTCGAGACTCTATCTCAACTGTATTCTAATGGAAAACTTCCTCATGTTAGGATACAAGATGAACCTGTTCTCACTCATAGAGGAATTATGATAGACACAGCAAGACATTTCTTAAAAGTTTCTACAATCAAAAAATTGATCGAAAACATGCCACAATCAAAGCTTAATATCCTTCACTGGCACTTAGTTGATGATTAGTCTTTCCCAATCCAACTAAATTCTCATCCTTAACTATCTCACTATGGAAGTTTTAGCAGTTCCAAAATCTACACTTTGGATGACATAAAGAATTTGATAGCTATCGCATAAAAAAATGGAGTCAAAATTATCCCATAGATTGATACACCTGCCCATATGAGATCTTGGGTCGTCTCACCCGATTTGAAAAATAAAGATTTGACCATTTCCTGCAATATTGAGAATGTAACTGCTAAGTACAGCCAAATTGTTAATCCTGCCAAACCTTAGGCTTTGAGAATAGTTCAGGCTGTCATTACATAACTTGATAACGTCTTTAAAAACTCACCCTACATACATTTAGGAGGAGATCTAATTAATTTTGAGTGCTGGAATAGATCTGATATTAATATCTTCAAAAAACTACACAACATCAATTCAACAGAAGGCCTGATCTAATATTGGAGATTTGAACTAAAGCAAGTTCTTCCCACAACACGCAAAATAATTTACTGGCTAAACAATGCTCAGAAATATCCCACTTCAGAGAAAGATGTCCTTCAATACAATGGTGCAAGTGCAGATCTACACAAAAGTACATATTTTTTAATCCAGTTTTGGAAAATACAACAAGTAAAATCATATTGTCTGCCTATGATGTGCTCGATTTATCAAGTGGTCTCAGTAATATTTGGATGAACTCTTCAAATGGCAAATACAATGGTTGGAAAAGTATGTATGAAAATTATACCACTCTTGTTAAATCTATAGATCAGACTAGATTGTTGGGAGCTGAATTGCTTGTTTGGGGATCCATCGCAAATGATGATAACTTTGATGAAATTGTGTGGATGAGAGCTGCCATCTTTGGAGAAAGAGTTTGGAGTGCCAAAACAGTGCCTATTAGTCAATTAGTAGCTTCAGTTACCAAAATCCAAAAAATTATTTAAGCATTAGGAGTCAACCCTATGCCACTCACAGGTGAATTCTGCCAGAAGTATCCTAACGTTTGCTGGCCAGACACTGCTAAAACTTCCTAATCAAAGACCTAAATTTTGATCTAATGATGAGAAACTAACCTTGTATTTATTAATAGATATTAAATAGGGATTATTATCATGCTTATCAAAGGCATCACTTTGTTCCTACTAGTTCTAACTGCCTTCGCCGGAATCTTTCCACCAGCACAATCTGAAGAATACACAGGAGGTTATCTGGAAATTGGACATGTCTGCAACATCTTCCATTTCCCATCAGACCATCACCTCATCAAAACTGGCTACTACTTTAATAAAATTATGAAAAGACTAAATACCAATCTCGAATGCCCTAAACAACTCACTTTCATTGAAAATAAACATGTTGCTTTGACTGCCACTCATAACTCATAACTTAAATCTGAAGCATATGAGATAACTATAAACTAAAAAGGAGTAAAGATTGTCTATGGGGACTATTCAGGATACGTTTATGCCCTTGAATCATTATCTCAGCTCATCAAAAGAGGAAAAGGAACAGTTCCACATGCAAAAATA
>Ga0194117_10006327_pt1 | contig 10435 bp, 3 predicted proteins | sample TA2MahsurfametaG_FD_160579 | JGI IMG/M metagenome (GOLD analysis project Ga0194117, IMG submission 160579) | Freshwater microbial communities from Lake Tanganyika, Tanzania - TA2015009 Mahale N1 surface | ecosystem: Environmental > Aquatic > Freshwater > Lake | place: Tanzania: Lake Tanganyika...
GTTTGAAGGAAAGTTGACAAACACATAGACAAACATGAAAGACATAGGAATGATAGAGACTAATGCATCTGACTGTCCATACGCTTTGCCAACTGGGACAGATATTGGACTAACAACTACCCAACATGCTCCATTGACAAAAGTAAGAATGCAGAATATTGCTAAAATGCCTATTCTGTAGGGATATTCCTTATATTCTTTTACTAAGAGTTGTTCTTCTTTTTACATTTGTGTTTATTAATTTTAATTCTACAATATTTATTGAAAGTATTGATTATCTTGACAAATTATTCCATTTTTTTTTAGAATCTCCCTAATTTATTGAACTAAAAAAGAAAGTATCTTTTACATATCAACCATATTTGAGAAGATTTCTATTTTTTATATTTGGTAAATGTAAACATTGAATTCAATCAGCATAGAATAGTAGAAGAAAAAATTGAAATAGATAATTCTAAACTAAATTTTAAAGCAACAGGATTTCATTTTCAAATCTTACAAGCAAAGGAGAAATATCTAGTTCCTCTAAAAAGTAAATGAAGTTGCGAATGTTGAGGCGCCAAAATATAAATAAGTCTAACAATTACAAAAAAATTCTGTATGCTCGAATGAATTCAATGAGAAGATCATGGAACTATTTTAGCCCTTTCAAAAAAGCCTAAGTAGCAAGAAAATTATGTTTAAAATACTAAAAAAAGAAAATAAAAATCAATAAGATTAACCAAAAGTTTAGAGCAAAATCATGAGCTAAATTCAAAAACGAACTCAGTCAAAAGATTACAAAAAAATAAGAATTGAAGATACTTATAAAGGTAGGAAAAGTATTTAATTTTCTGAAATTAATAAGAAAGGAGCTCACTCAATCGAATCTCATGATGCAATGTTATCTAGTGCAGAGCTAACTACTACTAAAGAAATAAAAGAAGAACAAAATGATCAGTTTATGGATAGCGAAAGTTAAATTACTGGCAAAAAGTAGAAACCTGCTAAAAAAGAATAAAAGCTATAAGAGAAAAAGAAATAAATCGTTTAAATTGCCTAGTTTCGACTTTCACAATCTATAGATAAATCCAAGCCCAAAAGTCAAGTGAGATATATTTCCAACTAATCTAAAATAAGTGAACCGAACTAGCAACAGCTTCCTGAATAAGAAGAGTTGTTCTTAAATTGAATCTTGATCTCTTTTAATCTCAATAACTTCTTTTAATTTAGTGGAAGATTGAACTATTTGTAGGAATACCTTATATCATCGCACGTGATTAAGGTAAAATACAATCATATAAATTTATGACTACACAACGTCTACCCATACGCAATCTTCTTCCCGCCTACATCATACTTATAGGAACGAATGTTGCAGCTGGTCTCCTCTTGCTACCTACTTTCGTTCAACTTCTTTTAAACACATGTGCTTGTGTCTACATTGGATGTATATTTTCTACTCGCCTATCCAAGAATACTGATGGTACTGTTAACAATTTTAATAAGTCTCTGTAAGAGAACTAAGCTGTTATTAGTATGCAAGAAGCTAAGAAATTCCCTATAGTAGCCTCAGTATGTTTGTTTGGACTTTACTGTCTTTACAAATCTTTACCTTAAGACGTGTTTATGGGTATCTTGAATGCTTACTTCTCAATCTCAATCGTATTTTCAATTTCAGGAATCGCCATTTAAGTCTTCTCTTTTTCTGAGTAAATGCTAAAAATAATTGGATCTTGGAAAATTCCAAGTTTTCTACAAGAGTTATTTGAATGCAAAAAGTTTGAGCTTTCAAAAGCGAGAATTTTGTGCCTTCTTCTTGCCGCGATACCTGTGGGACTATATTTTGCCACTAAGCATTGGGCTTTGAATAACATTTTTGGAGTACTTTTTGCAATAGTTGCTCTCAAAACTATCAGTTTGAGCACGACTAAAACCGGTCTAGTTTTGCTTTGGGCTTTATTCTTTTACGATATCTTTTGGGTCTACGGAACTGATGTCATGGTGACTGTTGCAAAAAATGTAGATCTTCCTCTAAAAATTTCTTTCCCATACGTAGCCAAATAATACAAATAATAAACATAAAAGATCGTTCAGTAGGTTGTTAGGTATAGTATGGTCGGACTTGGAGATATAGTGCTTCCTGGCTTTTTTATCTCATTCTGTCTAAAATTCGATATTGATCAAGCCTTCAAGAAAAATCCAATAATTAAAAGTTTCGGAGATATTTAGCTCAGTTATTTCAATTTCGCTTTTGTGGGATATATTTTAGGAATCGTTTAAACCTTCTTAACAATGTACATTTTCGATCGCCCACAACCCGCTCTGCTCTTCCTTGTTCCTATGTGCACCATTCCAGTCCTTCTTAAAAGTGTTTATCAAAAATAATTTTTGCATTTTTTCAACTATGATACCGAATTAGTGCAGAAAAAATAGTAGGAAAATAAGCAAGTTGAATAAGGTAATAAGCAATAAGAAACAAAAAAAGATTTGTGATTTCTATATGAAATATGGCTGCAAATGAAAATAGAAAGATTATCAATATTGTTGAGTACTTTAGTAGAAATTTTAGCTGTAAAGTTTCTGGTTGGTAATTCTTATAATGCCTCGGAATCTTGAGAATTTTGAAGAAGACGTATAATTGTGTGAATACTCATTAGCCTCAGTTTTAACTCTTTATCTTTGAAAAAAAGGCTCGTTTCCTTAAGTGCGAAAGTAGGAAGTCGTTTTTGAAGCCTGCTTGATTTTTTTCTCTGGGAAGAGTTCAATTGGCTTAGATTGGTCTCTAAACTCTAAAAGATTGAGGTTCTTTATATTATCCTTATCTCTGGTTCGTCCACTAACCTTGGACTTACTAGTTAATTCAGTAATTTGAACACCCGCTGAGACTGAATTCTCTTTTTGGAATATGTCCATAACATCAATCGGTGGTATTCCTTTTTCGAAGGCAGATTTTTTTCTCTATCTTTATTTTGCTTCTTTCTAAATTTCGTTTTCTTTTTGTTCCTTCATGTAGTCAGAAATAAATACCTTTTAGTATTAAATTACTTTTTTGTTTACTATATCTTTTATCTTAGTCTAAGTAAACTTTTTATTTTTTTTCAAAGTTGTTACTATTTAAGGACCCATTTAAGAACTATATAAACTTATTTTTACTTCACTCTTAAGACATTGAGTTTTCCATCTTTCTTCTGCCGCCCAGTAGAAACTAGTCTACCCTCAAAATCATAGGTGAAAGCCTTCATTTCTTTGAATTTTTTCTTTTCCATCGCAATTTTTTATTATTTCTAAGCCATAGAGTATCTGTAGGCATTTTCCAAATTTTTCGCGTATTTTAGATCTGACTAACGATTTATTCTGATAGTTTCTTCAAATTTCTCATGTTATAGATTTTTCTTTTCCTCATTGTTGAGCTCAAAGAAATTATTCTTCTTTGGCTACTTTACAACTTTGTCATCTAAGTTTGAAACTATTTTTATTTTCTTGATAGCCACCCTTGAAGCTAAAGGAGCTTTAGGCATGTGTTAACTATTATATTAACTTTTTGACCTGACTGATCTCTATATCATTTTACTCGTTCCTACGATATAGTTCTATATAATTTTGTTTGGATTATCTATTTATTCTACTATATCTGTGCCTGACTTTTTGTCAATACCTGAGTTGAGTACAGTAAAATCACTGAACATTCTTGTTGATTCTTTAGTAAGTTTCATAGGCGCTATTTTTTAAATTGCTTTGATGGCTATATTCTAACATACTTTCTAGTCTAAATATTTTATGATGAAGGTGACTATTTTTTCACTTTCCTACAAATGCATTGTATTTTTTATTCGTTGATGATTAATTATAATGAAACATACCCATTATAAATCATATCATTTTAATCTCCCCATTGATGCCATTCTTCCCTTGGGTATGATCACATTTTTATTTAGAATTACTAGATCTTTTTAGTCTTCACTGTCATCATCTTTTATTACGTTTTCAAAATCTACAATCAATGGCTCAATTGCAACTTTATCATTTATATGCTTCTTTTGAGACTATTATAGAAACAAACTTTCCTTTGTTTAAGTACCTTCTGTCAGTCCAAAAGCTGAAAAAGACTTTGAGAAAGATTTTCTTTTCCTTGCACGAAGCTTTTATTATAAAAGTTGATCTTGTTGTTCGAGTGTATTCTTAATTTTATTTTCAAGTATTTTGTGCTTTTCAGTCACACTTTTGATTATCTTCTAAGCTTCTTTCTTTGTTTCATGGGTTTTAGTTCTTTGAATAACTTCATTTTCCATCTTTTCTTGCTTCTATTTAATCTTCAAAGCTTCTATTCTTTCGACTTCATTCTTACTTTTTAACTTTTTACTGATGGGACTTTCACCATCTGTTTATGATTCCTTTTATTCCTGTTTGGTATCTTTGAACAGTTTGGCCTACTGTGCAAATATTTCGTCCATTTTCTTTTTGAAATAGAGATATTTGTAACTTTTAATTGATTCATAATAGGAAAGTCCAGTGGAATAGAGTTAAATGAGGTTACAGAGAACTTCACTCGTAGGTTTATCAGCCAATCTGAACTCGATTTCGTTATCAAGTAGTCGTTAAGCAAAACCCGTAGGTAGTTCAATTTTGTTATGTGGTCTCATATAACTGTTATTAGATTTCAAAATACTCTATTAAATCATAAACTTTTTGTGTTGAAGATTAACGTTAAATCTATAGCTTACTAAAAAGAAAAAATATCAGTATTATGAATCGGAAAATAGCACTTTATGGAGTATATTTATCATGTATGTTCTACAAACTTAGACTCTTTAGTCGGAAAATGATTTTCGAATGTCTTTAGATCCCAAAACTATCACTGAATTTTTTAGTAAGTTAACTGTAAGCTGTAACTATTAAGAAAATGAGAATAGTTTATTGTTCTCCTCATTTTTTGCTAAAGTTTGTTAGATATTTAATCAAGTCTTTTAAATTTTAGACAAACACTACTTCCAGTGATTCTGACTTATGTAAAACATAGCGAAGCCTTCCTATGAATCAAAATAATTTTCAGCCCCTATAGACATCGTTTTTAGCTTTCTTTCCTCTAAAAAACCCTTTTAATTCTCGAGCTTAAACAAAAGCTTGCGAAATTTAGCATTTGTTAAACTGAGACTAGAATTTTATTAGATAAGTGTAATATTCTGGCGATGTAAATTCCTATTTTAATTTTCAACTGCTTACTTTGCTAAGTATAATTACTAAAATTTCACTCTTAAAGCCTTTAATTCCTGCTACAACTACGAAACTTTGGTCAGCAAATCTTTAATCTTATATTCCTTTTGATTTTTTTGAGCCCTTTTCTTCTTGTATTAATTTTTTTTATCTTTCAGCAGCTATTCCCATTTCTCTCCTAGCTTCTTCTAGTAAAAAATAAAATTCCATTCCTCAAATTTTTTTCTTTTCAACCAAAAATGCCACAGTCAGACTATCTGTTCCTCTTGCCACCATTTTGATATCACTTATAGAAACATATTTCAAAGGTTGTAAAGGTACATACTAAGCATTTTAATTAATATCCATAGTTTTCTCGAAAAACAATATGGGTTATTACTCTAAATCAAAAGGATACTTGAGGATAAGATTGACAACTTTTTATCCAAACCAGCTTGTTTCCTTCTTGACAACAGTATAGAAATATATAGCCGAATGATTGATATCCTCTGTTTAGAGTATATTAGAGGTAAAGGTGGCAAATTGTTGAGGATAGATTTTAGAGAGCTATGTAATCTCCATAGCTTTAATATTTGGCTTATATTATTGAGTATTCTACGTAATCATTTATTAAAAAAATTATGTATGTTACCTTTTTTATCAAAGAAAAAGCCGAAATTTATTTGCTAGTTTTGATTGCCATAATTATTGTTTACAAAACTCACATCAAGATTGTTGATCTCACTTATATATATTTAGTATTAAATATTTATTTTACTCTTTAATAGGAGTACTAAAATCGACATGTCTAACAAAGTTATAAAACTCTCATAATCGCGATCTTTCTCAGAATAAATACGCTCAAATACCGAACATAAAAAAACGAAAAATTAGTTTACCAAAGGTTTTGGCAAAGAACTACCATCACTAAATAGATTCCAGACACTAAGAGAGAATTCCTAACTCAGTAACACTTTTACGAAAAGAGTAAAAACAGAAGAAATTTAATAAAGCAGAAGAAATATCAGTCCCAGTGATAAGCAAATCATTCGATTCATCTACAAGCACTTACATAAAAAAATTGCTTTTCAATAAAAACTGTATGGTGATATTTAAACGACCTCATTTATCACAGAAACTCCTGAAAAAATAAATAGTTTGGAATCAGGCTCAAGAAGGAACACTTTAGCAATTATGGCTGGCACAAATAAAATGAGGCCTCATATTTATGGGTATTAGAAATCACAAAGTCCTGACCAACGTCAATCCTAATTTAAAAAACCTTTGAGTAACCTTAAGCAGAAAATGTTCAAAAATCATTGTTTGCGTTCTAACATGCTCAGTATGTCTTTAGCAAAGCGGAGATACAAGAAACAGACTCACATCGATGCATATTTCGATTTGAGTTGTCTTGAAAGAATCAAGTAAACTCAGTAAAAAGAGTTTCTTCTAACTAATTTATGAATACAATCATGCTTTATAAATAATTTCTTTCTCCAAATGAGAATCCAACTGACCCAGGCTATCATCTGTGCCGGTGTTTTATTAATTTAAATATTAATGTGTAAAAATTTATAGTGTAGTAAATCCATCAAAACCTTTAATCTTTTATATTGATCTTTTATAAGTCTCATTAATAAATAGATGGATTACGAAATATTTTAAATTTTGGAGGTTATCACTCATATTTACTTCTTCAAATTATCATGATACTAGATTTCCGTAGACTTAAACCAATTTTATCACTTAAAATGAGGCCACTGAGAATTTTTAGACCATAAAAGTAAATATTGGTTGCTCTCTTGAGCAGTCTTTCTACAGAAACTGCAAACTTGATCTTGAGCAACCAACAAAGTCATTAATGATTTAAGTGATTTGATGTAGCTTAGGAGAGCAGAGTCTGAGTGTTGATAAATGTCTAAAAATGTCTCTCGGTTGCCTTAACTTAAGTATATCTAACTTATTCGATATCTCCACAAAAAAAGTTTGTCTCGATGAACAGTCAGAATGCATTATCTATTGGAAATAATGACGATCATAAGTAATCTCATAAAATACAAATGGAAAGTCAAGAACTTCCAACATTGAACCTGTGCTTGCTATTAATAATTTTTTTTTCCTTTAAGGATCTTTGATTGATTTTATATGATGAATTCAAAAATATTGAATTTCTAGACACTTATCATAATGAACTCGCCGAACTCGCCATTATAAAGATAATAATAAAACAAAATAATCACATCTCGAAGTATTCTTCTTATTCTAAGTAAGTTTCCTAGCCTTCGATACTACGATTGAGTTGGTGTCCATAAATGCCTTATTTTATGCATAGAATATGATAGAACCAAGTTTCTATAATTCTCATCAAGGGAATTTAATTAACGTTACTGAAAAATACCGGATTTACTACTTTGATAATTTCCTGATTCACAATTTTTGCCATCAGCTTGTTTTTATTTTGATCCATCAGCTCAACCAAAGTTTACTGTTCTGACTTGTATTTTTATCTGACAGGAAGGTCCACTGTGCAGAAATGAAGTATTTTGCAGAGGAGATACGAAAGTTCGTCTTTGTTTTACAAGAAAATAGAGCTTAATCTCATCAAAATACTGAAGTTTTACTGACAAACAAAAATAGCTTATCTTACTTACCATTTTTATTATTAAGTGAGGTAATTATTTGATGTAATCGCTTCGATCTGTTTATTTTAGATATTCCCAATATAGAGCTTATCATTTAGAGGAACTTTCATAGTAAGGATTTTGATACCTGCTGCAGGAATTACTTTGAGCATTTCTGTAATATGTTCATTTAAGAGGATTTCCTCAAAACTGGTTCTTTTGTGAAAAATTTGGTCTCTCTAAGCTACTCTTTGAACTTAAGATTCGATCATAAGGTTAGTCTTCCAGCAAGTCTCCTAATCTACTACAGGTTTATCTTCTTTTGTAAAGTTGATTTTACATGAGGGTTTGTTTTTTACTTGATTATTTAAGCCTTGTTTCATTCTTCTTCTAAAAATATAAATCTTCTATAATATTCTGGTATAATTAAGTACTGTCTAGTTAGCAAAAAAATAAAAATACCAAATTACCAGTAATTTTTAATATCTCAAAATTGAATAAATCATAAGCTCAAAATCTTTTTTTATTTGTAGCCTAAACTATAAGTTATCAATTTAACTGCCACGCAAATAATAAAATTTAATAATCAAATATTTCTTACAATCTTCTTTAGCGTTAATTTGGAAGTTTATAGTATTTGGATTTGATGAGGCTGGGAATTCAAATTTTATAATCAGAAAATACTATAATAATGAGTCTAAAAGAAGGTACTATTCATACCATGCATATGTACGAAGTCTCAGACGTTCCCAACTACTCCACTTACAAAGAGTGCTTTGGGTTTTTAATATCATAGCCTCGAAAGTACGCAGGCACACACTTACTCATTTGGCTTGCAACGTTACTCTTCTATATAGTCACAGCTTTCAAAACTGCACCTGGAATGGTTGTACTCGTCGTTCTTTGCAACATAATCGTATAAATATTTTTGCTCATTCTCGGATTTAGAGATCCTGGGATGATACCAAAGATTCTCTCAAGTTATGAAAGCAAAAAATTGAAGCGTTTACCAATCGACTAACGCTATGAAAACGGGCAAATGAGAGATATACAAAAAGTTTACTGCATGCCCATCAAAACACACAATTTAAAAGTAAAATTCTGTAATACTTGCTACATTTATCGACCACCTCGAACTTCTCACTGTTATTAATGCAATGTCTGCGTTTAAAGATTCGATCATCATTGCCCTTGGATCGGGACATGTGTAGGTAAGAGGAACTACAAATACTTTTTTGCTTTTGTGACCAGTCTCTTTTTCCTTTGCCTCTTCTCTTTCGTTGCTATAATAATCGCTTTAACGCGCTTAGACAAAAGTAGCTAGTTAGGCTTTTTCATTATAAACATTTTGTTAATACTTTATGTTTTTTTAGGATGGACATTTGTAGGAATTCTACTAGGTTTTCATATTTATCTGACAGTCAAAAATGTAACAACTAACTAGTTCTGTAAAGATGCATGGATAGCAGTCTCAGGAAATCCTTTTTCAAAGTAGATTTTGATTAATGTAGATCAAGTTTTGGCAAAAACTTTCTTAAGATTTTTGGAAATGATGATGCATAAAAAGGTGATCCAGAAACTTAAATGATTGCAAGAGGATAAGCTTTTTCTGATAAAATTACTGAATTTGGCAAAGAGTAAGTTGTGAATGTAGATAAAAGGAGTGATTAATACATTCGCACTCCGATAGTCAAGAATTATAATGAGTCTTAAAAAAGTTTACAAAAAAACAATAAAGAATTAACAGTTATGCAGGAGGATATCAAGATCGTTATTTCATAGGATCATCGCCTTCAAGACCCTAAAAGTTGATATATTTATGCTTATATTATCTTGTATTTAGCCTGAAATCAGTCTTTTTCTTAACAGATGTATAGTTACTAATAGATCTTTATAAACTATTAAACATCCAAATTTCACGCTGGATTTAATTTTCTAAGGTTGGCAGTCAAAAATTTCAAGCTCTAAATTATTTTTTGTTTAGTTTGTTCTGTTTAGCTAATCACACTCACTAATTCCTCCCTCTATTTTTTGTACTGCCTCAAAGATGTCTCAATTTCCTTCTTTCTCTCTATCAGTATTTCAAGTTCATTAACTATTTTTTCGCATTCATTTTAATCCTCATCAATTTCCTTCTTCAATTTCTCTTTCTTAGCTTTGATCTAATGGACTATTAAGGTGAGATCAGCTGCGATTTCTTCGAAGGATGCCATTATGTTAACTTGAATTCAAATTAATTTATAACTATAACCTCCCTTCTTTTATTATGTCCAAAATTAAAAAAAAAATATCAATAAAATTATCTGATTATCTTAGATAGATGATATCATTTTCATTTATTCAATCGTCATCTTCTCTGTTGTTGCTCTTTACCATTACTTTACCTATATCACTACAAATTTACCTATAGATCCAATCCATTGTTCTCTTTCTTGGCCTGTTTCAGATGAAAAATAAAAGGTGTTTTCGTTTGTTTATATTTTCTATTTCAAAACACGAATACGAAGGTATTAGGTCTTTCTTGTTAGTCAGCACTTTTTACAGAAATCACTTCTTTCAGCACGATTATTTCTGTGGGATTTTCATAGACTCTACGTTCTTTGTATGTGAGGAGTAGATTGTTGGTAAGCACCACCCAACGT
>Ga0194117_10006328_pt1 | contig 10434 bp, 18 predicted proteins | sample TA2MahsurfametaG_FD_160579 | JGI IMG/M metagenome (GOLD analysis project Ga0194117, IMG submission 160579) | Freshwater microbial communities from Lake Tanganyika, Tanzania - TA2015009 Mahale N1 surface | ecosystem: Environmental > Aquatic > Freshwater > Lake | place: Tanzania: Lake Tanganyika...
CAACCAAGAGCAACAGGTCAAGTAATACAACAATCCGCAGAACAATTAGCAGCAACTCAAAACAATGCACAAACACCAGCACAACCAATAATTGTAAATAATACAACAAATAACAGTAGTGGTGGCGGAGGTGGCTCACAATCTCAACCCACTGCATCATTGAGAAATGATGAACCAACAATATTAAGAGTGCAAATGGAAAATGCTATAATGGCATATTAATATATAATAATAAAAAAAGAGGGGAGCTTTCACTCCCCTCTTTCGCTCAATCCTCGCGAGCAAGCTTCTCAAACAACTTCATGTCATCATCGTCATCATCAGATTCGCGATTCTTGATAGACTTTCCACCAAAGCTACGTTCAGCTGCTTGAACCGCAGCCTCATCGTCTGCTCTATTTCTAGAAGCCGAAGCCAAACCATCAAGACCAAGAACACGATTCATCTTAGTCTTTAGTTCGTCATAACTCTTGAAGTTCTTAGGATTCAAAAACTCTTTAAGAGAATATTCAGACTTCCAAATATTTTCAAGCTTTGCGTCTTCACCACCATGAAGTGCTGAAGGCTTCTCAAACTCTGACTTATCGTAGTTTGGATAACCCTCAAACTTGCGAACCTTCAACTTGAAGTTTGCACCAGCCCAGAAATCAAATGGATTGACTGCTTTCTCGTCTTCAAATTGAGGATTCATGGCTTCGGTGATCTTATCAAAGATTTTCTTACCAAACTTAAACAAGAAGATCTTATCTTCGTTATCAGGATTCTTAGGATCGCTAACAACAAGAATATTTGAAATATACTTCAAACGACGCTTCTGTTTGCGAGCAATTTCCTTGTTAGCCTCAATACCAGAATTCCAAAGAACCGAATTATGTTCCGATACTGGATCTTTTTGATTTAAAGTTGTCAAAGAATTTTCAATATACCAACCGCCAGGACCTTGAAAGCCATGATCAAAGATGCGAACCCAAGGAAGAGAATCATCACCATCAGCTGCTGGTGCAGGAAGAAAGCGAATAGTTGCAAATCCATTACCTGCCTTATCAAGTTCAGGTTTCCAAAAACGAGTATCATCTAAAGAATTTGTTGCAGGTGCGTTGAGCTTCTCTAACTCACGTGCCAGCTTATCAATTGAACCACTGGACTTTTTAAGTGCTGCAAATGTAGACATTGTATTTCCTTTCATATGCGTTGTATGTTTCGTATTTTATCTTGTTCACATGATACATGATAATCACTATTATATATCATGTGTTGAATTGAAGTCAAGAACAAAGTTCATCTTTTATTACTTTCTTCATTGTCTCCAAATCAACCTTCTGCAAAACAAATGGAGTATACTTCTCCAACTTGAATGCAAACCCAGGCCATATGATCTCATCCTTGATACGACGATTCCACATGGGTAAAAAGTTTATGACGCCATTTATGATGACAAGTGTTTCCAATGAAATATTATCTTGCATCACCATCGTCAATAGCGGAGGATAAGAATCGCCGGGATCAAGAATCCTATCCACAGAATTATCATGTTCATGACACCAATCCATAATCTTTTTCAAGTCTTGCCTAAAGTTATATGTTAATGCTTGAAATCTTTTTTGATATTGAGTTAGTATATCTTCGGCCTCAGGCTCTAAAAGTTTCATGGACCAAAGAGAGTCATTCTTTAATATATTAGACAACGTCAAATCTATGAATGAGTTGCGATCATAGTTCTTAGCCAATCTATAAAAGACAAATCTATCTTTTCTTGCAAGAAAAGCTTTATCCGTTATTTTAACACGCCCACCACTCTTAAAATAATTGAAACTTTTACGAGTAAAATGAAGCTTGATGGAATAAAACAACTTATATGCTTCAAAAGCCACAATCTTCATATGGGAAGAGTATTACTTCTCGGAAGTAAATTTAGCTGAGACGCATCGTGTGCAATCTTTGCTTTTAGAGACTGATTAATAAGATTGGTTATAGATTCTATCTCTAATGAATTGACCTCACAAAAATGAGTAATTGCATCAATATAGTTTAAATCTTTTTCTTTCACAATGCTTTCAATACTTTTGGCAAATGAGAGCATTTCATCTTTTGTTGGCATTTTATATCTTTCTAAAGCGATAAAAAATATGATCGTCAATACGAACGGTGCGTTCAATCTTTTTCCATCTTGACCATTTAGGCTTTACATAATGTGCATGAAAAAATGTTGCGCCATAAGTAACGTCTTCAATATCATTATATTCTGAAAGTAATTCATTTGCAAGTGCTAAAGACTCCGCCCATGCAAATTTTTCATTTGCATTTTGTAATGCGTTTAGATTTTTCTTTGCTTTGTCCCCACAAACCCAAGAAAATTGACAGCCCTGAAAAACAACTTTACATACTGTATCACGCCATATACCTGAATTAACACGATTCATGACAACATAGCCCACAGCAACTTTGCCATCAAGAGACTGATTACGAGCTTCCCAATATATTGCTTTTGCCAGACATTCTCGTTCTTGAGGATCAACGTAGAACATTTTAGGTTCTGGCTCAACTTCTTTTGGAGCAATCGCTAAAAGCACATGCTCATACTCATAGATTTTTTCAATCTCTGGTATTGGTACTTGTGCATGTGCTTTTAGCGCAGTATCATAAGGATACTGTCTTGCAGCAACAATGCCAATGAGTAGGAGAACTCCTATCATTAGTGTCTTGTACATTAGTCGCGTGTCGCCAAGTAGCTGACATAATTTGGAGTGCCATACTGTCCATAAGACAGCTTGTACACATCACGATGCTTCTTTGATCTTTTCAAATCAACCGAACGCAGATTCTTGAACGTGCATTCGTTATCGGTTGCATAAGAAAGGGGTTTCATGACATAACAAGAAACTTCACTCATCGGTACCTCCTACGATTGATGAAAGTGGTGGAATTATGTTGCCAGGTTTCCACCGAACCCCGTTCAGGCTGCTAGAGCCATCTCAGATGCGTAATTATCGTTTGCATCTATTTTTTGGACAAATTTGCGGTCGTTCCTTACCGATTGCCTCCTACAACCTTTACACATCTGTCGATACCTTACATCCCCATTAGTGGATACAATGCTCATCACCTTTATCGCGACTATTGTGTGATGGGTTGCACTTTGTTCGCGTGTGCCATGCAACTAGCTCCTCACATTGTACCCGCTGGTGGAGATGCCGGCATTGAAGCCGGGTCCAGCCTGCTTATTACGTCGTCATCAACAGCAATTTCTATAGTATAGTTTATTATTTAGGGATTGTCAAACTTTTTATTGTTTTATTTTGATAAATAATCAATGCGTATTTTGTATCAACTTCTATCACTTCTGCCCTCTCCCATGTTTCTAATGGGATTTCTTTATAGTATCTACTCTATGACATCTACAAATCATTGTGTGCATCATAGTTTGGAAATGACCGTAATGTGGTTTGTAATGTTTATAGCACACCTTGTGCCTTGGCTTTTATTCTGGCAACAAAGAAACTTTACCAGGAATTGAAAAGCAACAATGATAAGCACCTTGTAGTACAGCCCACGATTCCCAATAAAAACATTCTAATAAATCTTGGCGATCTGCCGGGCACCACACTAAATCTTTAATATGTATTTTTCCTTTTGGACCTTGTATAACCACACTACAATTGTATTCGCCTGTTGTTTCAAGTAAAATAAGTTTATCACTCATTTTACAAATACATCATTAATCTGTCTATTAACTTTAATAAACGTCGTACATTTACTTAATTGTTTTAATGACGAAGCACCTACATATGTGCAAGTGCTACGCAATCCACCCAGTAAATTCAGCACGGTATTAAATACCATTCCCTTAAAAGGAATATGTATTGTGCGACCTTCAGATGAACGATATTGAGCAACGCCACCATGATGCTTTTCCATAGCGGTATCGGAACTCATACCGTAGAACTGCACAAACTGTTTTTCTTTATATAATGGTGTAGTGAGAGTAATGTCAGCAATTTCATCCGACTTATAAACTTTAGTGATAACTTTACCGCCACCCTCCTCATGCCCAGCTAGCATACCACCAAGCATTACAAAGTCGGCACCAGCACCAAAAGCCTTTGCTACATCGCCGGGGCAAGTGCACCCACCATCGGCAATAATATGAGCACCAAGACCATGAGCAGCATCAGCACACTCAATGATGGCACTAAGCTGAGGATAACCAACACCAGTTTGTATACGAGTAGTGCATACACTACCAGGTCCAATTCCTACTTTAACAATGTCTGCACCACGTAATATTAATTCTTGTGTCATGTCCGCAGTAACCACATTTCCAGCAATAATTACACATTGTGAAAATGTTTCGCGCACCTTTTGTATAAAATCTCCAAATTGCTCTTGATAACCATTAGCAACATCAATGCAAATAAAACGAATCTCTGGATAAGTGTTAATGATTCTATATAATTTTTTAAAATCATTATCGCTTGTCCCTGTGCTTACTGCAAAATGATTAATGTTAACATTTGGCAATAAATCATGCAGATCTTTTTCATCATATGATTTTATCAAGCAAGTAAATAATTGATGCTCATTCAATGCCTGTGCCATTTTCAAAGTGCCGACACCATCCATGTTAGCGGCCATAATTGGCACACCAGTCCAAAATGTATTACTATGTTTAAATTTAAATGTTCTACTTAGATCTACGTTTTTACGACTACTAAGTGTACTACGCTTTGGACGAATTAATACATCCTTGAAATCTAATTTAATTTCATCTTCAATTCTCATCACTTTCACCATTCTTCATAAACAAGATATAAATTCTTTCTTATATTTTTTTAAGTCGGCTTGAATGCAACTAGGTTCAGTCTCATTGGACGCAAACAATAGTACACCAAGGTTTATTTCCTGACCAGTTCTTTCCTCAAATGCCAAAGAGTACGCGGATAACTGCATGAAATACTTCTTGACCTTGTCCATACTGGAATCAACTTCAGACTTTGTCGTCTTGAAATCCATAATTGCAGGATATCCATCAAATTTTCCAATAACATCACATCGTCCAGCAAATTTATACTTATCACAATATAATTGTGCCTCAATCGCATAAATCTCATCTATACGATCAATGTATTTGCACATTTCCGCAAACATGCCCTGAACATCAGGCATATGCCCACGCATTGGTCTTTCTTCATTGAATAGATATCGTTCGCATATTTGATGAAGATTTGTGCCTCTACGAGCTGCTACTTTGGAAACACGATTTGCTTCTTCTTCACCTACTCGTTTTTGCCATTCACGCAAACTTTCATTAGGCAAACGAGACAAAATAGTAGTGACGGAAGGATATACATTACCCTCTGGGGTCTTGTAGTGTCTCCTTCCATCTATATACTCTTCCGTTAGTTGTGGAAGATTCACAAATAAATGTCGAAACTTCTTCATTAAAATGGATTTTGCCCTAGTGAAAATAGAAAACTAAGAACAATATAACCCAATGCTATATGAACAAATAAGCACATCCACGCATTAAATGGATTTGGCCATTGTAATACAATTTTTTTCATTATCATCATGATAATAATAATGATTGCAGGTGCAGTAAAAATCAACATATCAAATATATCCTAATTCCAGTTTAGAAATAATGTATGACTTGACAAGGGCAGAACGAACGATATCTTCTTTTCCAAATTCAATTTTATCAAAACAAGACATTCTATCAAGAATATTCATGAATGTCAAGAGTCCTCTCTTTTCCTCATGCTTGGCCAAATCGGTTTGTCTGAAATCTCCAGAGAAAACAATACGACAGTTGTTTCCGACACGAGTCATGACCGTGTCCAATTCTTGTTGAATCATGTTTTGACATTCATCGACAATGATAATTGCATCATTAAATGTAATTCCACGAAGAAATGATGTTGTGGTGAAATCAAGCATATGTTTCATCTTTAGTATATCGTAACCATCACCCCTTCCAAATAAATCATCACAAATCATCTTGTAGGGCTCTTCGTACACTCTAGCTTTTTCTTTGGCAGAACCAGGAAGAAATCCCATATCACGAGATGGAACAACGCTACGAATAATAACAATTTGTTTATATCTGGATTTGTTTAGAACCTCATTTAGTGCAAGATAGAGAGAGATGTATGTTTTGCCTGTGCCTGCGACGCCATGTAGAAGAAGATGCTTGCCTTGCTCAAAGGCCTTAAATGTTAAAGATTGATTTATTGTTAGCGGCGATATTGTTCGTAGAGAGAAATGATTTTGCTGTTGCTGTTGCTGCAGTCTCTTCTTTTTGTTTGACATGTGCGCCTCTTTGAAATGATAAAAAGGACCTTGCGTTTTCGCGTGGTCCTTTTTGGGTGTTAAATACTGTTCTATACACGGGAGAAATGGGACTAATCACTTACCACTCTCTTGGAATACCAAATTTAGAATTGATCTTATTACCATGAATTTTTTCTTTCATGCGACCAATAATTCCTTTCTGAAAATCGGCAGGCGGTTTTGTAATTCCAAGATGAACGGAGTCACCAAGAGTCATTCTCGTAATAGCTTGTTTAATGTGTTTGTTCTTCTTTAGATACATCTCCATCTCAGCGATGGACATCTGCATCTCAAAGGTTTCACCAGTTTCTTCATTGATGAAGTCATACGTTGGCATTATATAATCCTGGGTTAGAGTTGAACATACTCTTATTTATAATAGATAATTTTACTAAAAAATTTCTTAAATAAACCAATCAGGATTATCTCTTTTTGTCCATTTTGCTAAATGTCTTTTTCCATTTATGTAATAATTTCTATATGAGAGTGAAGAATTTATAATACCATTGGTATAAATTAGATATTTTTTATCCATCGCAGGAGTTGGCTGAGTGAATCCCTTTTGAGGAAAATTGTTTACAGGTGGATATGCAAGATACCTAGCAACGACCTCACACTTGTGATCCTTGCCATAACGATACTTGTATTCGTCAATCAAAGCAAACGTAAGATCTGATAGCCAAACATAATTTTCCCACGATTGACGCACCCATACTGCTGACGGATGATTGATATGTGTTGCTTGATAAATGATCTTATCAGCAGCCGGATTATCAGCCAATACCCATCGCTTGATATTACGAAAACGTGCCGGCAAGGATCCTTGCACATATCTCTTTTCAATTGTGGGCGCACCATCAATCAAACGACGAGCCGTAGAAAGCAACTGACAGCTTTCCAGAATCATCTTTACGACATGCTTGTCAACATGCCATTGGGCACATTGAACATGATTATGGGAAAGATAGAAGATATTCATGTTTATAAATATATCATAGTTGAGAGGAATTGTCAATCATGGAAGAACAAACCGAACAAGAAGTCAATCCAGAACTTTTGATGGAACAAGAACTCAATGAACAATTCATGGCTAAGTCTGATCTTGTTCGTTCAATGCATACTGTGTTAGCCAATACATTTAGCATGTATCTACTCGCACACAAATATCATTGGAATGTAGAAGGTCCATTCTTCTCATCATATCATGATTTTTTTGGAAAACTATATCAACAAATCTTTGAGGAAATTGATAAGACGGCAGAACAAATTCGTGCTCTTGGTTCTTATGCACCAGGAACTTTCAAAGAATTTGAAATAATGTCAACCATGACAGACTCTTTCGAAATTCCCAACACAAAAACAATGTTTGCTCGTCTATTTGCTGCAAATACGTCAACACATGATTCGTTGATTGTAGCAAGAAGTTTTGCTGAAAAAGATAGTAACTTTGGTCTTGTCAACTATCTTGAAGATCGTTTGGACAAACATGCAAAGATTGGGTGGATGCTCAAGAGTCATATGATTGGTCAAGATAACTTCATGAACATCCATCAAACTAATTGATTACTTTGTATCTCTGTCGTGGGATACTGACATATTATTAAAGTTAATATTTGAATCATCCAGAATTACATCTTCCTCAGCTGGTGCGTCAGGATCGTCAAGAAAATTATCCTTTACAATCTCAACATCATCAACCCATGTAAATCCCGATGAACGAAGAAACTGAGCAAGATGATATGTGATGTTTGTCATATCTTCAGCTTCAAACTCATATGTAACGGTTGCTCCAAGAGCATCGTTTGTATCGTCAACGCACTTCAATATATACTTTGCCATAACTTTCTCCTCATAGATGTCCGGCCCAGGTTTTCGCAAGTACCCAGAATGATGCGGAAAGTAATGCTGCACATGGAATCGTTACGATCCAAGCCATCAATATTCTTCCAGCAACACCCCATGATACTTCAGGTTCCTTCTGAGCCGAGCCTACGCCCAGAATTGATCCAGTAATCGTATGTGTAGTAGATACAGGCACACCCATACTGGAAGCTCCAAACAACATGATGGATCCGCCCATCTCGGCAGCAAATCCACTACGCGGATTCAATGCAGTCAATTTATATCCCAATGTCTTTACAATTTTCCAACCGCCGGCAAGAGTGCCCAAACCCATTACAGCAAAACTGGAAAACACAACCCAAAACGGAATTGCATCATTCTTGGTAAGAAAACCACCAGCAATCAAGATAAGAAATATCACACCAGCTGTCTTTTGTGCGTCATTGGTTCCATGACCAAGACTGTATAGACTAGCAGATGCAACCTGCAACCACTTGAACCACATTTCCGACTTTTGACCTTCACTTACAGCCACTTTGAGTATCGTGAATATACCAGCACCAAGAATGAATCCTAGAATTGGAGAAATCAAAATAAATGCACCAACCTTGATAATGCCTTCATATAAAAGAGGATCAAATCCAGCTTTTGCAATTACTGCACCAACAAGTCCGCCAATGATTGCATGTGAACTTGATGTTGGTAAACCAAACCACCAAGTAATCATATTCCAAAAAATTGCACCCGACAAGCACCCGAACAATACATAAAGATCAACAACGCTTGGATCAACAATACCTTTGCCAATCGTCGCAGCAATCTTCAATTCAAAAAGCCACATCGCAATGAAATTGAAAAAAGCAGCCATGATGACTGCTTGTGTTGGTGTCAGAGTTCCTGTTGCAACGACAGTCGCAATGCTATTTGCAGCATCATGAAACCCATTGGTAAAATCAAAGACAAGTGCGACAATCACCAATAGAATTACCGCAAGCAACATTGTAGACATGATACGCCTCAATATTACGGAAATAAATGCTTCACAAGTATGTATGCTTCATTTCTTGTTAAACCAAACTCTCGGGATATAATTTCATGAAACTGTAATCTAGGTTCAGGCATAACCAACCATGCTCGCCACATTTGATAGATGCGACCATCATGACGTTCCGAAATCTTGTCCATGATTCTTTCAAGTTCGGTTACCATTCACCCACCTGCTTTTTTACTAACATACAACAACCAGATCATCCTTAACAATTTTTACCTCGGTCAATTTCGGTAGAACATCAACCACATTGCCAGAAGAATCATCCCAGCCATACCTAGTATAGTCTCGGCCGCCATCAATGAATACGGATCCATCCTTGCTTCTCCTATAATCATGCCTATATCTGGAAACAACAACTTCGCCATCAGTAGCGATAACACCGAGCATTGGATGCTCGGTGATTGAAATTGCATTTGTGATGTATACATTTCCAGTCTGTCTCAACATACCAAAGTAGTGCGAATGACCCTTTGATACATCCGGATTGGGTTGGTAAAACACATCAACAGGAACATCATTCCAATCGCCAGTGGACTTGCGAGTGCAAAAGTAACCCACATACTTTGCGCCATATTTTTCTTCAATCGTCTTTATGTTGTTTTCGGTGAAGTGATATCCGCTTGTGGGCTTGACGAAATACTTTTCCATGGCACCTTGAACCTTTCACAAACCAAATCAACAAATCTATTATAGTCTATTCTATCAGCACCGTCAAGGACTTTTTTCTGCGAATTCTCGCACTCATCCAATGTCATCAATACTTCCATGATGACAAGTTTGGTATAATATTCTATGCTAGATTCTGGAGAAAAGAAGTCCGAGTTTTCACGACAGTACCAACGCTTTGATACCTTATCATAAACAAATAGATCTTGCTTTGGATTTCTTAGGATCTTGTCTATGTTCATATTCATGTTCTGAAATCCACATCATTGAAGTGAATATATTCTTCATCAGAAACATGATATAATCAATTATTTATAAAACAAAAAACCAAATAATTCCTGCCAACAATGAAATGTCAGCAACGATGCTCCATGTAATATACAAATAAAACAAATACTTGCTTGTTGTTTTTACTAAGAGGGTCATCATCAGTCCCCTCTAATATCGTCTGTGTTAAAAGCATCATCAACCTTTTGATAAAAAAAATTTGAATTATTTAGCCAACGTTTTTCGTTTCTGAAATAGGAAATCCCTCGCGAAACAAA
>Ga0194117_10006329_pt1 | contig 10434 bp, 10 predicted proteins | sample TA2MahsurfametaG_FD_160579 | JGI IMG/M metagenome (GOLD analysis project Ga0194117, IMG submission 160579) | Freshwater microbial communities from Lake Tanganyika, Tanzania - TA2015009 Mahale N1 surface | ecosystem: Environmental > Aquatic > Freshwater > Lake | place: Tanzania: Lake Tanganyika...
GCACCAGTACTGCGTAGGCCAGCACCAGCGTGAAAAAGCCGAGCCTGGCCCAGGGCAGCCCGGGCCGTGTGCCAAATGTTGCCAACGGTTGCATCGTGCCTCACTGCTTCGGAGTCAGCTTGCCGGTGGCCAGGCCGGCGTCCCGAATCGGTTTGTAGAAGGCGTTGTCGGTATTGACGAAGCCCGTGTAGTTGGCCGGCAGCAGTTGCGGCTGGCTCTTGAGTAACGGGCCCACCTCCAGCAGGGCCTCCTGCACGCGTTTGACGAAAGCCTTGTCCTTGAAAAGCGCGACGCTGAGGGCTACCGCATCATTCGGCAGCGGCGCCGACTGCCAGATGATCTTGCTGCGCTCGGCCCGAATGAGTCCTTGGTCGATCATGGCGGTGCGGTTGCGGTTGTAGTCCGCACCAGCGTCAAGCTGGCCCGCAGCCACCTGGGTCTGGATGGCCTGGTGCTTCGTATACAGGACACGGGAGAAATGTTTCTCCGGCTCGATGCCCTGTTGCATGAAGAAGTGCAGCGGGATCAGGTAGCCCGACGTTGAGCCCTTGTCGCCAAACGCAAAGGTGCGCCCTTTGCCCTTGGGGCCGATCAGGTCTTGCGCGCTGTTTAGTCCCGATTCGGGATGGGTCACGATCATGGCGAAGTATTCGGGCTCGCCTTGGTAGAGGATGGTGGTGACCACCTGCGCATCGGCGAAGTGGTTGGCCAGGACGTAGCCCCAGGGGCCCATTAAGGCGATGTCGGTTTCGCCGTTAGCCAGACTCTTGGCCAGCCCCTCCCAACTGTCGACCGTGCGCAGTTCCACCGGGCGGCCCAGGCGTGCCGACAGATGCTGGGCCAGCGGGCGGTAGGTGGCATCATTTTTTTCCCGGTCGGGCTGGAACATGCCCACACCGAACTTCAGCGCAGCGCTTTGTGCGAGCACTGGTGTAGACCACAGTGGAGCAGACAAGGTGATAGTCGCTGCAGCGAACATCAAGCGACGGGTGAGGCTCATGGAATTTCTCCTTGGAGGTGGATCGGTCTGGTGCTATCGGACGCAAAGCGGCTCACGAAGCGGCGGTCGATGCGGTCTTTCCAGCGCCAGGCCCAACGGCCGGACAGACTGAGGCGCCCACGTGAGGCAATGGCACGGCCGTCTGCTGTGGACAGCAGGGACAGATACGTGGATTGGGGTGTGTAAGGTTGCAAGGTCGCACCGGTCAGCGCTGCGCGCAGGTTGTGCGTCAGCACAGCTCCCATTCGGACCGCATAAACCCCGGCTTTGGGCAAGGGCGTGTGCCATTGCGCGCAATCCCCAGCCGCAAAAATGTAGGGGTGGGAGACCGAGCGCAGGCCAGTATCAATCAGCACAAAGCCACCTGCGCTGGTCGCCAGGCTGCCCCGACGGTTCGGGTCACGTTGCCAAGTGTGGGCTTGAGCGCCCGTGGCCCACAACACCAGATCGCTGCCACGCCCGGTGGCGTCACACCAGGAGGTGCCCAATTGCACCGTGACATCGGCGTCTTTCAAAGCGCGCAGGGCCGCTCGCTGGGCATTTGCTGGATAGCCAGGCAGAAGTTCAAGGCCTCGGGTCAACAACGCACCCTGCACGCAACGGTCGAATCGCAGCATCCGCAGCCGCCTCAACACCGCAAGCAGGGATTCGAAACCCGCCGCACCGCCGCCCACGGCAGTCACCTGGAAGGGCCTGTCGCTGTCCTCCGTAAGCCAGTGGTCGAGAACTCGGTCGTAGTCGGTTCGCAATTGAGACAAGGGCCGCATGGACAACACATTGGCCGAAAACTCGCCCTCTGGCGGGGTCAGTGTCGAGCCGGTGTTGAGCGACAACCAGTCGTACCGCAGTGATTCACCGGTGTCTAGGTGCACGCACTGTTTGTCAGGGTCCAGGCGGTCGATGGCTGCCGGCACCCAGCGCGCACCCGCTTGACTGCACAGGGCCGGAAAGTCGATGACGATCTCCTCGAACCCATAGGTGCCTGCCAGCCATCCGGGCACCATGCCCGAATAAGGGGCCAGTGCGTGGGGAGACACCACCACTAGGTCGACGCCGGCCAAAGGCTCCTGCGACCAAGCTTGCAGTACTTGGGCATGGGCATGGCCCGCACCGGCCAGAATCACGCGTTGCATGGCAACCAGCCCTCCGGCAAGTGCGCCAGGTCTGCCGGCTCGTCGATGTCTGGCACGGCCGACAGTTCCGTCAAGGGTAAACCGATCTTTCGTGCCCTGGTACGGGTGTCCTGCATGACTTGGGGCGTGCTCCAGGTCATGTCCAGGAACAGCTCCGGGACGGGGCGCGTCAGCCCGACGAGTGCGTAGCCACCATCGAGTGCAGGTACAAACACGGCAGGTGTCAGCTCGAGCGCCTGTTCAGCTTGTTCCAAAATGCTGGCATCCAGCGCAGGAGCGTCGGTACCGATCAACAAGGCTCGACGGTGTATGGACAACACCCGGCTCAAGGCTCGGTGCATGCGCTGGCCCAGATCACCCTCACCCTGAAGCGTGAGGTGCAAACCACCACCCGGCGCCTCGCAGGCACGACCGAACGCCGGGTGCTGGTCGTCGGGCGAAACGCACAACTCGAGGTGCGCGACGGGCAGGGCCCACGCTTGCTGCAGGGTGTGCTCCAGCAAGCGCTCAGCCAGACTGGCAGCGCCCTCGGGACCCAGTGCAGGAATAAGGCGGGTTTTGGCCAACCCGGCCCCAGGGGCCTTGGCAAAGACGATCAGGGCGGTGCTCATCGATAAGCCTCTGCCAGTCGCTCAGGGGATTCGCCGCGCCAATAGCGCCAGCGCAGGCGCCACATCAGGAGGATGGTCGTCCACACGCCGCGGCTTTCCCAACGCCGGCCTGAGGTGGCCACTTGGGCACGCAGACAGACAGGTCGCGCCCCTTGGCGTAACCGCTTGGAAAGTTCGATGTCCTCCATCAGCGGTTGCTCAGGGAAACCGCCGATGCGTTCGAACGTGTCACGCCGCACAAACAGGGCCTGGTCGCCGGTGGCGATCCCACTTAGACGGGAGCGGGCGTTCATGAGCGCCGCGACGACGCGCAGCATCCAGGCGGAGCCAACGATACGGACGTCAAATCGCCCCCAGACCGCACTGGCCGCAATGGCGTCAAGCACTAGTTGATCGGCCAGGGGCGGCAGTTGCGTGTCGGCATGCAGAAACAGCAACACATCGCCTTGTGCCTTCGCTGCGCCCGCATTCATTTGCCTCGCCCGGCCACGCGGCGCGGTAACTACGATCGAGGCATGTGCCTGCGCCTTGTGCAAGGTGTCATCGTGGCTCCCACCGTCCACCACGATCACCTCGGCGCCTCGCTGCCTCAAGGGAGCTAAGGCACCAAGAGTAGCTTCAATGCCAACGGCCTCGTTCAGTACCGGGACAATGATCGACAAGGCAACTGCGCTCATGGCATTCCCTTTGCGTCATTTAGGCGCCAGTCATAGTCCAGATAGGTAACCAACACCTGGGTGGAGCGGATGCGGGCGCGGGCGACTTCGCCTTCAGCCAGAGCGTCGGCGAAGCGAGCAGCCAGCCCTTGCAAGGAATGAATGCCTTGGTGGCCCAGCCGGAAATCCTCGGCATACCAATCGAAGATGCGTGACAGTTCCAGCTGTTCAGTCTTGGGGTTCCAGCGGTTGCGCTCCCGCTCGCCCATGAAGCGATGCATTTGTGCGTCCAGTTGCTGGTCAATCCGCTCGGGCACATAAGCTTCTTCGCGCAGCATGGGGCAGCCAATTGATGCACAGTTCACCGCGAAGTGGACGCGCGGATCGTCGTACACGCCGCGCTTGCGAAGCATGCCGTGTTCGATGTCGTCGAGCGAGACCGTTTCACCCAACAACGTAATCCATCGCTGCTTCCAGGGGGTGGACATCCAGTTGCCTAGGTCCTTGATGGATACGAGACGTGGGTAGCGCGTCAGAATCAACTCGACGGTGAACGCGTTATAGGTGTTGATCAAAAACGCCATTTGCTGCGTCCGGGTGAATGCCTCAAAAACCGTCCGAGGCACGGAAGAGAGCTGACGCAGGTAGTCCTGCAACGCGCCCCGTTGCTCCAGGAACCCGGCGTAACGCACTTGAGAGGCGCGACCGCCGCGCTGCACCACCACCAGCGATTTGACCAAACGGCTCCAGGCTGCGTGGTTGTGGTCGAAATTCTGTGCCATCGCCAGGGGGCGAACGCAGTGACGCCGAGCACTGATAACCATTGACGCCGTGTGAGCATCACGCACGCTCCCAAGCGTGAAACTTTTCCATCCAGCCCAACACTTTTTGCGGCGCATGTGCGCGCTTCCACTCGCCGGCTGCGTACTTGTTCGCCTCAGACAGCGTCGGATAGGTGTGAATGGTGCCCAGGATCTTGTTCAGACCTAAGCCGTGCTTCATGGCCAGCACGTACTCAGCCAGCAGATCCCCCGCGTGTTCCCCGACGATGGTCACGCCCAAGATCGCGTCTTTGCCAGGCGCCGTCAGCTCCTTGACAAAACCGTGTGCCGTGCCGTCAGCGATGGCTCGGTCCAGGTCGTCGATACCGTATTTGGTGACCTCGAAGGCAATGCCTTTTTCCCATGCTTCGGTTTCCGACAGGCCCACGCGGGCCACTTCCGGGTCGGTAAAGGTAGCCCACGGAATCACCGAGTAGTCGGCTTTGAAGCGTTTGAAACGTCCAAACAAGGCGTTGACCGCCGCGTACCAGGCCTGGTGCGCAGCAGTGTGGGTGAACTGGAAGGGACCCGCCACATCGCCCACCGCATAGATGTTCGGGTAGAGCGTCTGCAAGTAGGCGTTGGTCTCGATGGTCTTGCGCGGCGTGAGCGAAATGCCCAGTTCCTCCAGTCCATAACCACTGACGCGGGGACTGCGGCCTACGGCACAGAACAGTTCATCGAACGGCACGGCAAGCTCCTCACCACCATGCTGGACGATCAGGCGCTTTTCACCGTGGTCCATTTCCACCCGCACTGCCTGGTGCCCGGTCAGGATGTTCACCCCGTCGGCGCGCAGCGAGGCAGCGACCAACTCGCTGACCTCCGGGTCTTCGCGCACCATGATGCGCGGCGCCATCTCCACCTGTGTCACCTCGCTGCCCAGGCGCGCGAAGCTCTGTGCCAGTTCGCTGCCGATTGGGCCGCCGCCCAGCACGACCAGCCGGCGGGGCAGTTCAGTCAGGTTCCATACCGTGTCGCTGGTCAGAAATCCGGCGTCTTTCAACCCTGGAATGGGCGGAACGAAAGGGCTGGCCCCGGCGGCAATGACGATGTTGCGGGTACTCAGGGTCTGGGTGCCTCCATCGGCCAGCGTCACCTCGACGGTCCAGGGCGAAGTGATGAGCGCATGCCCTTGCAGCACCTCCACCCCCAGCCCCGTGTACCGCTCCACTGAATCGTGCGGCTCGACCTCACGAATCACGCTGTGTACCCGCTGCATCACAGCGGCAAAATCCACCGTACCCAGGGCGTCCCGCAGACCAAAGGTCTCTGCCTTTCGCAGTTGCTTGATCGCCTTGGCCGAGCGAATGAGGGCCTTGCTCGGCACGCAGCCGTAGTTCAAGCAGTCGCCGCCCATCTTGTGGCCTTCGATCAGCGTCACCTTGGCCCTCACGGCGGCGGCGATATAAGCCGACACCAAGCCGCCCGCGCCGGCCCCGATGACCACTAGGTTGCGGTCGAAACGTTTGGGACGCTCCCAACGCGCATACAGCTTGCGCCTTTGCAGCGTGCCTACCACGAACTTCGCCAGCAGTGGGAATAATCCCAGAAGTGCGAGGCTCCCCAGCAGGCCGGGAGACAACACGTCACTCGTCGATTCGATCGCCGCCAGTTGGGTACCCGCGTTGACGTAGACCGCCGTGCCCGCCAGCATCCCAACCTGACTGACGATGTAGAACTTGCGTGCCCCCAGTGTGGTTAGGCCCATCAGCAGGTTGATCAGCCAGAACGGAAACACGGGCACCAGCCGCAGCGTCAGGAGATAGAACGTGCCATCCTTGGCCAGCCCGTCGTTGATGGGCCGCAGCAGCTTGCCGAAGCGCTGCTGGAAGAAGTCGCGCAGCAAGTAACGCGATACCCAGAAAGCCAGCAGCGCACCCACGCTGGAGGCGAACGACACCAACAGAAGACCCAGCGCCCAGCCATACATAGCACCCGCAGCCAGGGTGAGGATGGATGCGCCCGGAAATGACAGCGCGGCAGCCAGCACATACACCCCAAAAAAGGCAAGGGCCGTCTGCAGCGGATGATTCGTGTAGAGACTGGCCAGCGTATCTCGGCTGGCCTTGAGCTGCTCCAGGGTCAGCCACTGGCCCAGGTCCCAGTGCCGGTAGGCCATCCACAGGACCAGACCACCCAGCAACAGCAAGAGCCACCGTACCCAAAGTCGGGGCGCACTCATCCTGACTCTCCCCCAGCGCACGCGAGCTTCTGGCCGCTGGGTTCAGTTTCCAGGGCGCCACCGCAACTGCTGCCTTGTCCAGCCGTGCAACCGTAGCAGTGGTCCGCCACGCGGATCGGGGTGCCGGTCACATTGGCACCAAGGAGGTCGCGCAGGTGCGGCCTTGATGCGGGTCCCAGCGTAGCCGGAATGCCCAGCATCTGGTTGAAGTCGCAGTCGTAGAGGTAACCCTGCCAATCCACACTCAGCAGGGTTCGGCACATCACCGTCTGAAGATTTTCAGGGCGATAGGAGTCCTTGAGCAGGCGCATGTAGCTCTCAAAGCTGCCCTTACTGACGAGGGTGCTGCCAAAACGCTGCACCGGCATGTTGGTAATGGCAAACAACTGATTGAAGCGGATGCCGAAGTGCTGCCACAGCTCTCGCTTGTAGTCGGCCTCGAGGGGGCCTTGTGCGGGTGGCAGCACGGGACCTTGCGGGTTGTAGACGAGGTTGAGCGTCAAGCCAGAACCGGGTTGTCCATAGCTCAGTTCATTGAGCAATTGCAGGCCCGCGATGCTGCGCTCGAACACCCCATCTCCGCGCTGGCGATCCACGTTCGAAGGCGAATAGCAAGGTAGAGAAGCCGTCACTTCGACGCCCTGTTCGGCCAGGAACTCGGCCAACCCTTCCTGTCCAGGCTCTGAGAGGATGGTCAGGTTACAGCGATCGATCACTCGCGCCCCCATTTGGCGCGCTTGTCGCACGAGAGCGCGAAAGTTGACATTAAGCTCGGGCGCCCCACCAGTTAAATCCACCGTCTTGATGTGGCGTGTCTTCAAAACAGCCAGCACCAACTTGACCGTGTCTTCATCCATCATTTCGGTGCGATGGGGCCCTGCGTTCACATGGCAGTGCAAACAGGTCTGATTGCACTTGTAACCCAGGTTGACCTGCAACGTTTCCAAAACCTCGCGATGCAACGCAGGAAAGTCAGTCTTGACGAGAAGAGGTAGGGTGGGTCGCATGCTGCTCAATCAAAGGATGGTGTCCTGAGCTATTCGCCGGGTTGGACTGAAAAGTTACAAACTCGACTCATTGGCCCTCACCCTGCCGCCGATCACATGGTTTATCTGCTGGCACGAAATGGAGATCTGCAAACCCCGACTTCGCGGCGGACTGGGTGTTGTCGGTATCGGCGGTGATCGCCAATTGGACAGGCTGCGCCCCAGCCCCAAAATACCGCGTCACGTCACGGCGCACGTCGACTCGCTCCCACACCCATCGCCCGGCATCCTGGTCGCCGCTACGCAGGACCACCATCTGAGCACGATCTGTGTAGGCGTTGGGGTGTGTGGTGCCGACGGGTTGGCGGTTGTCCCATACGTAATTGATGGCGGCATCGGGGACGTCCTGCCCCCATATGGCCCGCGCGACCGCCAGCTGGGCACGCAGCGCCAGGCCGATGGATGCAGTCGGCAGCCGAAAGCTCACATAAACCCTCCCCGCGTAGTCGTCACCCTCCCTGCGAGTCATGTCAGCTTGGGCCAAGGACGCGCCTACGCGCCAACGCCAGCACAACACGGGGGTGGCATCGAGGTCAACGCTGATGGGGCGGGCCAGGAGCGACATGCTGGACTGGGAAATGACCTCGACCGAGTAGACACCTTCCCACTGGGTCAATCTGAAGCTGTTGGGACGTTGTCCGGACCTCAGCCGAACCACTTGCCAGGGACCAAGTCCGAGATCGAATCGCCCCACCCACTGAACCCCTGCATGATCCGTAAGCGGCACAGCGCCAGCGCTCGCGCACACTGGTACGGCCGATGCGATCAAGGCCGAAAACACGACCGGAAAGACAAGACGAGAGGGCAATGGCTTAAAGGTGGCAAGCGGGAACCGTGTGTCCGCCCCCGAAACGGGCTGCTCGCGATCAGGTGGTACCAGGAGGATGTCCATGTCCTCCATAATTCGCAGTTGGCAAGGCAAAGGTTACATCGCTGCGACCAGAAGCCGACCCGCACAAAGTCACCGCCCATACTGGATGGGTGTAACCAAACCATCATCCCCGACGAATTGAAGAACTACAAGCAACACAGTGACTTCGAGTCCGGCCTGAAGCCGCTGTGGTTGCGCGCACAATCAGGAAATGAGTTGGCTTACCAAGAAGCTCTTCGATTGATTGCGGGGCGACTGCGTTCCTACTTTCGTCGCCATCTGATGAACCTGCCGGACGAAGTAGAGGATCTCGTGCAGGAGACTTTGCTAGCGCTGCATTTGCACCGTGATAGCTATGACCCGACGCAGCCCGTGTCAGCCTGGGTACTGGGCATTTCTCGTCACAAATTGATGGATCTTTACCGCCGACGTGGTCGGCGTGAAGCCCTGCATGAGCCGATCGACGGCCTGGAAGATGACTTGGCAGCCGAAGAGCCGGGCGAGACTCTGGCCAAGCGTGACCTGCGCAGCCTCCTCGAAGAGTTGCCGAGAGCGCAACGTATCGCCATTGAAATGACCAAACTTGAAGGCCTGAGCCTGACCCAGGCCTCAAAACGGACAGGTGTTTCCGAATCGGCGATCAAAGTTCAAGTTCACAGGGGCCTCAAACGTCTGGCGGCCCTTGTCCGCAAGGAACCCAAGTGAAAACCGACACACTGATTGAGATGCTCGCCAGGCAGGCTGGCCCGGCGCCTGACTTTCCTGTGGGTCGCCACTTGGCGGCAGCTGCATCACTGGGTCTTCTGGCCAGCAGCGTCCTCGCACTGGCCCTGATAGGCCCCTTGCCAGCAGCTGTTTTTTACACGGCTGCTCCGTGGATAAAGCTTGTCTACGCGGTACTGTTACTGGTTGGGACCAGCGCTCTGGCGGCGAGACTGTCCCGCCCCGTATCTTCCACAGTCATGGCTCGTGCAGCGGTCACGAGTGTCTTCCTACTCATGCTGCTTGCAGGGGCTGTGACTTTGATCACAACACCGGAAGGCGGGCGATGGTCTGCATTGTTGGGACAGACATGGTGGATCTGCCCTTGGATGCTAATGATGCTCTCGTTGCCGGCGCTGACCGCTATTCTCTGGGCTATGCGCAGTCTCGCGCCTACTCGACTGAAGCAAGCAGGTTTTGCAGCTGGATTGGTAGCGGGTGTGCTGGGCGCGATGGGGTATTCATTAGCCTGCCCGGAGACTTCTGTTGCCTTCGTGGCGATTTGGTACTCAATGGGAATTGCACTTACAGGATGGGTTGGCCAGTGGTTAGGGCCTAAGGTGCTGCGCTGGTAACCGTTGTCAAGAGGTTGGCACAACGGGACTCACGGCAAATCGAATGAGACTCTTCGCAACAGTGGGTTGCTAGGCTGAGCCAGGTGCGTTTGCACCTAGTAATGCCCTCTTGCGAAGCAGATGAATCCCAGAATTGCCATTTCGATTTCAGCCACGCTATTCGTTTTAGTCTTAGCGGCCGGCAACTATTACTAAAGGGTCTACTTAAAGCCGGAGCCTCCTGTCTACAAGAGCCTGTGCGAACGGCAAATTGCTGAGGTGGATGCGGCAATTACCTCGCAGTACGGAAAAGGGGCGCTACGGGTATTAGACCTGCGTCCCGACGCGAAGGTCACGGAAAAGGAAATCAACCAAGTAAGGTCCATTCGACGTCTTGCGGTTCAACTTTTAAACGACAAGCAAGAAAATTTATGCAGAGAAACGATCCAAGCCGCTCGCGCAATCATGAAGATGTGACTCTTCTGAGAGTCTCAAAACGCTTATCAGTACGGCGCCTAAACCCCAGTCTTTTTCCAACCCCCTCCCGCCGTACCGCGGACAAAAAGTCAGGAGGTTCTGAGACGAAACGGGGTTTGAGACGGATTTCGGGGGTGGGTTGCCATAGGGTCAGTCAGGAGCCCATAGCAAAAAGCCCCGCGTGGTGCGGGGCTCTGAGCGCCTGACAACCCGACTGAGCGAGTTAGCAGGTCTTGTTCTGGCGGCCCAGAAGCGATTGTTTAACTAACTCGCTCAGTTTTCGACCCCCCTACTTTTTGGTGGGGTCGGGGATTCCCC
>Ga0194117_10006332_pt1 | contig 10427 bp, 4 predicted proteins | sample TA2MahsurfametaG_FD_160579 | JGI IMG/M metagenome (GOLD analysis project Ga0194117, IMG submission 160579) | Freshwater microbial communities from Lake Tanganyika, Tanzania - TA2015009 Mahale N1 surface | ecosystem: Environmental > Aquatic > Freshwater > Lake | place: Tanzania: Lake Tanganyika...
CCCCGTCTGTACACACTTGAAATTTCTTATATTCCATATTTTAACTTTACCTCTATCGTCTGCACTTACAACCATTGGTGTTTTTTTTATCAATGCAAATGTAGTAATTGCAGACTAATGTCCCAAAAGTTCCCCTCTCAAAGATGAATCGAGAAAGACATTATTGATCTAAAACAAACTGATTTTTTTCTAATAACCTGCAGTCAGAAGCATTTGGTAATCCTAAGAGTACCTGAGAGTATGAAGCATTCTTCTCTCAATTTTCGTATCAATTTAAGTAACGACTTATCCTCTCTATAAACTCATTAACTGTATTTTAGCTGTCTATGTATGATTTCCTTTTTGTTCTTGAGCCACAGCTATCAGGCGAATCGAAGGTACTTCACAAATGTCACTTATTTTTGATTTATTTAAACATTACAAGATTTTAGTGGGAACTTCCTTCAGAAGATTCCAAACGTAGATTTTTCCATCGATATCTGAAGTTACCCATTTTTGGAAAAACTATAAATACCAGATATTATTCTGGAGCTATTGACAGTATTTGGTTGTGTTTATAGATTTTTAAAATGTGAATTTATCACTAACGTCCCAAAAACTAATCGAAAAATCTTTTAAAACCGCTCCAAGTCTCTCCTAATTTTCACTAAAACAAAAGCTTATGACAGCTAGATCTTTCTTAGATCTAAGTGCTGAAGGTTTTATAATTTTTTATAACTTGGAACTGGTACTATAAACTCCAATCCAATCTGCAAGACTCTCCAAACAATACATCCTCTTATTATTTTCTGAATAGCAAGCACTGAATAACCCAAAAATTACTGACTAATTATGTTTTAATGTTTACTATTATCTATATTCTGCTTATCTAGATTCACTTTATATATTTCTGATAAATGGCCTTTCAAAAGAGGTGGATTTTTTAAATATGTTAGTTTTTATTAGATATGACCTTTAATAGGGATCCACTTTGCTTCCAACTACTTAAACGCTCTATCTTCCTCAAGGATATACTTGTTAAACAGATTTTTACTTGGCATATGAAGTCTGTAAACTAGCTAAATTTGACCTTGCTATAACCATTACTGATAGCCTAAAAGATTTTTCCCAACCCAGCTGCAAGGTAAGGACTTTCATTTTCTGAATGTTCGATACAGTTCATAAAGAAGCGTGTGAATTACAACAAGTCAAATCCATCTTGCCTGAGGCGATAGATATTTTCAATATTAAGCAACATATTTTTATCAATGAGTTTGACTAGTTGGTCCATTGAGAAACGATCAAGTGTTTTAGCGTTATTGGAAGATAGATGTATTTAATTTTCGATTTCTAATTGCTCCATTATAACTTATATAAATCAGTTTTTGAAGTCAACTCTATTTGTGGAATAATTCATCATATTGTGGATAATCGAGATTTTAAAAAAAAGTGATTAAAAGTTGATTAATTTATTAGATAGAAGAAATTTTAGGTTTTGCATTGTTATGTTCGGATTTATATACAAATGTTTAATAAAAAGTGTATTTACTTATAATAATAAACATCCTATCTCATCAACATGCTCTCTAGAATCATCACATAATACAATAGTATACATCACAATCACAAATCTAACTTTACTCTCGACAAAATGACTGTCCTCACTTAGCGATAAACACTTATCTGGTCTTTCCTCTAACATCTCAAAAACAAATCTCTCGATCAAATAGTGCTCAAGTACAAGAATAACAGAGTGACGTAGGGTGATGGAAAATCACAGTACTTCTAGATTTTGGTGGAGTTGATCAATTATTTTGAGGAGAATTCGTGGTAATCTATAATGCTAAAAGATATTCTCTAAAAATTACTTCAAATCTAACATAACGAACATAAATATCTAAAAATAATTCCCAAATAAATGTTCTTAGCCATCAAGAAATACAATCATAAAACATACTAAAGGAAGGAGAAAAAGATTCATAGCAAAACCGATCTTGCCTACTACTGCAACTCTGCATTTGAAGACAGTTCAAAAGGATTTGCTGAGATCACATTACAATTATGTAACTATTTTACAGATCCAAGGATAAACATCACTTCAGTTTGGTAGAAACTACTTGGAATAGTAGGTAAGTATGAGCTGAGTTTTAATAAAATAATCTAAATAGTTATGGATTTAGTTCCCACTGTTTTATATTAAAAGAAAATTCATTAAATCATTAAAATGATTGATGCTCGTTACCTGTCTCATCTGCTGCTGAGTAAAATGTTTCCCAATGGCAAGCAAGAAGCTTCTATTATCTTTTGTGGTAACATTTCTTTTTTGTTATAGAAACATACCGGCTGTGGTTTTTTAGATTTTGGTCAAAAGACTGTTTAAAAGTATTTAAGGATATTCAAGATCTGTATTGAGAATGGTATATTCAGTTAAGAATAATTCAAAGACCATTTACCTTCTATCGGAAATTTGCACCTAATCTAAAGATAAAAAAGGATTTTATGCACGACTCACTAAAGATTATAAAAATTTCAAAATAAAGTATTAGACTAGGTTTCTCTCTCTGAAATTGAGGAGTATTAAAGAAACAAAAACTAACTTTTAATGGGACAAGTTGTTGGGTGCTATATGTTCAATAAACTGCAGGAAAAACTTAAAAATAATTAGTTCTTATAATTCAAAAGACTTTACGATAAGTTATGTGACTAGAAGGTTACAATTACTATTTCTGCACCTCTAATCAAAATATTTTGTGAGTTGATAGAATGGATGATAAATCCTTTCTTATAGAGTTACTCAGTAAACAAACACTTCATCAAACACATTATAACAAGTAAATTGTCCTTCAGATAAGGTTATTTTTCTCAAAGTTTTGATTTAACGCTAGATTTAATCAAACAGCTTTAAGAAATATTTTACTATCTAGACATCTACATAGGTTTTTCCGCATTTACATTCCAAAAATTAGTTAATGCCTTCATACTCTTTCTCACATATAAGACTCGGTTAGATTTGGAGCATCACCAAGAAATCAAACATAGAATCAAAAATATTATCCAAAAATACCTGCTTGCTGCAATATCTCTGCAAACTAAAAACCCTACAGTTTCACTAAGACTATCATAAATATTACAACTATTCTCTCAGAAATAAAGATTTGAAATGTATTAATATTATGTCTAACATATCATGTTTGAAAATCTGCATTTAGTCTACCCTCTTTAGCAAGTTTCAAAATTTCAAGGCAGTTTTCTCAATAAAGTCAAGTTCGATTCGAAGCATCAAGATCTATTTCCTTTGTGCAATTTGCAGCTAAACTTCCCTTTTCAATCTAGCTATGAACTATCCAAACGTTTGACAAACTCTTTCTTTGGCAATTTCATTCCCATTATCACTTAAGTCATGCTCTACTCACCGTTTCTTTCTAAAGATATTCTAATCTACTTCTGTTTGAACACTCTTATGCGCAATTAATAAAAATTGCTCACAGATTACGACAAACCTACCTAATATTACAAATCAATAATATTTTTTTTATGTGAACTTTACAAAAAAGATAAAAAGATCTAAATGGATATACTGTTTCAACTTGCATTAGTCAGATTGAAAGAGTATATCGAAGAGCCTCCCGCAACTTAGATGGTTGTTCCTGCTTACAATAAAAATCTAGTCTTTTTGAAATTGCTTAATGCAATAATGGAAGAAATCTGCCCAGTATTATCTGAACTCATCACAAGCACAAGTGATAAATACGAGTATCTTTTGCAGGGCTATTGTATGAAGCTGTATCTATCTGATAAATGTTTACAGTACGGAAGAAACGCCATTCTGAGATAAAATTTCTATTTAACTCTTTTTAAAAAATAGCCAAATAATCAATCTTATTTCTTGAGTTTAATCTCTCTAGTGAATTATCATTTAAGATTCTTTAGTACTTATCATAAGAATCATCAATAAAATGCTTCAAAGACCATCTTAAAACATGGAAAAAATATAGACGAATGCAAATCCTTTCTCAGTCATTTATTCACATTTTTCTGTCTATAAATGAATCGAAAAGATCTATACTCAATCGAAAAAAACTGCTTGCCTTTTGATTTTGAAGATATAGTTGATTTGATGATAAAGTAACAGTTAGAATTCGGTTTTGGGTGCTGGCTCTTACGTTAGACCCACAGATATTAGTTTTAATAAGGAAGGCACACAGATATAAAAAGAAAATGGATTAGACTATTAAACAAAAAATATCAAGCCATTGACAATCAATAATTTTAAACGATCATGATATCCAAGGAAAAAGTACTTTCGTTTGTAAAATCAGATTTTTTCTTCAATTTCTGGTTCAGCTCAACACAACACATCGTTTCCTACTAGGATAAATACTGCCACAAAATAACCTAGTTAAGGCGGAAAGTGTAAGCAAAGGAAGTTGAGTCTACAGATAAACAGAAACTAGTCTTGGCTTGCAATTTAATCTAAGGATAGAAATAGTAATACAGGAAATCATACCAAGCATTCAATGTTTTGAGTTTTTCATTGCAAAATATAGAACTTGGGCATAGAAATCCAAGATATGAACTGCCTCTAGAATACCAATACTATAAATAAAAGACAAAGATATAATCAAGCAAATCAAATCAATAACAGCTTTTCAAAGAGTTTATCAATTTGTATTTTACTTACTGTTTGCTCCCCAGGATTCTAATTGATCCTTGCTAAGCTATTTTTTGCTCCAAGTTTACATTTAGACTCATAAAGGAAAACAAATTACCTTCGAATAAGAGTCTAATAATAATATTTACAATTGTAGAAGCTGCAGTCGGATACGTTCAGTTTAGTACTTAAAAAGAAGCATCGAAATGCTTACCTATTTTTATCAATGATCTTCTCAAACTGCTAAAAAACTGGAATGATTCTTCCCAATTTCAAGCAAATCTTCTTACATAGATAGGCATGGAGAAGTTTACAGATAAACGTTACTAAATCCTCAAAGAGTTTATCCTAGATTTTACAACAAAAGTTACAAATAAGCTGACAATAATTAAAGATTAACTGTTCATAAATAGAAATATCATGTTGTTTTTGGACAAAGTAGACTATATTCCACTAACGCAGGAGCAGGGTTAAGATATTCTTGTATATGTAAAGGAAATACTGTCCACCAACATGACTCTAAAAACAATATGCTAAAGGATTATTACCATACTCTAAAAAAGAATTAAAAATGTAGCGAGTATCAAAAATGTATTGATAAACAGATAGACCAAAAGTCATGCAGAAAAAGCAACAAAAGCAACAAAAGCTGCATAAATAATTCCTCTTCCTGATTTATCGAAAAAAATATCTAAAAAAGAAATAACTTAGTCAAAGAGTCAGCCGAAAGTTCAAAAAAAAGTTATAGTTATTGATTTAGATGATGATTAAGAGGCGATAAATATTAAACCAGCTCCTATGAAAGCTCAGATAAAGGGATAGATGGTATTTTGTGACTAAGATGATTGAAAGTTTAATTTATTTGTCTTCAAAGTATAAAAGAAATAAGTATTCACAATCTTCAAAAAAAAAGTATTATCAATTTTTAAAGAAAAGATAAAAAAACTTGTATTCGATGTATATCTGATATCTAATGTCTTTTTATATATTTGAAAACTACTTTCTTCTATTTCAAAGATCATCATCAAATCAACATTTGTATGTTATTAATGCGCACATACTTTTTTTAGAATCATTTCTTTATAATTTCTTTTTGAGTCGTTATTTAATAAAGAGTTCTTGTTCCGAATTGGTATTGGATAGTTTAAAGATATTACCAAAATATTTTTTTCATTTTACAAATAAAAGTACGGAAAGACTACAAAGATAGAGTCCAGATTTAGAGTGATTTACATAGAAGGAGCAGTTTTGACTAGGTACTAGCCACTTCCAATCCTTTTTCTAATGCATATCTAACTCAACATTTAATTTTCCTGAGCTATGAAGTATAATAGAAAAGTAACATGCTATTAATCAAAAGTTTAGGGAGAATAGTTGATTATAATTTTCTTTACTTAAAAATGCAGAAGCCTTTTTCCAAAGGACTCAAACTCAAAAACAGCCTTTCAGGCCAGTTGGTACTATGCTTCTTAGCTAGGAATAGTTTGAGCCTAAAAAAGGGAGAGATATCAAGTGGTATACATGTGGACCAACTGTATATTCCCACAGTCATATGGGTCATGCTAGGTAGTAATAAGCCTATTCAGAAACTATCTTTGCAATGATATGATCAGAAAGGTTCTAAGGGACTACTTGGGATACAATGTGCAGGTAGATAGACTTTAATGTTAGTATTGTATGAACATCACTGACGTGGATGATAAAATCATTGATAGATCAAACTAGGAAGGAATAGAATACTTTCAGTTCGCTCAGAAATGGGAAAATGACTTTTTCAATGATATGAGGTTAATAAGATTTTAATTAGATAATTGGGAGTTGAAGATCCAGATTATTTGACAAGAGTTACCTAGTTTATGCCTGAAATCGTCAAGTTTATTGAAAGGATTATTCAAAATGGATATGCTTATCCTTCCAATGGCTCAGTATATTTTGATCTCAGAGCCTATCAGAAAAAATTCAAATACGGAAAGTTGAAAAGAGTAAAGGAAGCTTAAACTGAAGAATAGGAAACTAATGAGAAGGGAGAAAAGAGGAACAAAGAAGATTTTGCACTTTGGAAAGCTGTTAAACCAAAAGAACCTTTTTGGCCTTCACCATGGGGTAATGGAAGACCTGGCTGGCATATTGAATGCTCAACAATGGCTAGTGAAATTTTGGGAAAGAACCTTGACATTCATTCAGGTGGAATCGATCTTATCTTCCCTCATCATTAGAATGAATTGGCTCAATCTGAAGCATTCAACGATTAACCAAACTGGGTAAAATATTTTATCCATGTTGGCCATCTTCACATCAAAGGTCTAAAAATGTCTAAAAGTTTGAAAAATTTCCTTACAATTAAATAGCTTTTGGAAATAGTTCCAGCAAGAATTATCAAGCTTTTCTTTTTCATCCATCAATACGATGTCAAATTAGACTTTGATCCTGAAAAATCATTCAAATAATCTTAAGAGAAAGATAAAAGATACAAAAACTTCTTCGGTACACTTCAAGCTGTCATCAGATAAACTAAAATCAGTGGCCCTCAAAAAATTGAAGGTGAAGACATAGAGTTTGATCGATTCTTATAAAGAACTTAGAAAAATATTTATGATGCTTTCTGTGAAAATATCAATACTCCAAGAGTCATTGATGAGATTGACTAAGCCATCCGCAAAACAAATATCTATAGAACTTTAAATACAAAGAAGCTTACTCTCTTACAAAAAGCCTATAGAATCATAAGCAGGCCTATGTTAGTTATGGGACTTAACTATTAATCGAGTCAATCATCTTCTAACTAAGAGGCACTTTTGAATTCTATTACAAGATTCAGAGATTAAATCAGAGTAAATGCTAAAACTGATCCCAAAAAGATCCTTTAAATCTGCGATAATTTCAGAGATTATGATATGGTAGAACTTAACGTCAGAATTGAGGACAAAAAAATTGGCTAACCTTCAATTTGGAAATATGAATCCAAATAGATTCTTATTAAAGAACGTGAAAAAAAAATTGAAGATAAACTGAAAAGGGAAAAAGACAACAAAGAAAAATAAGAAGCAAAACTCAATAAAGTAAATTTTTTTTCAATTTAGATGAAACTCAATCCCAAAGATCTTTGGGCAAACGATAAGACTTATAGTGAATTCGATGAAAGAGGAATTCCCACTCACAAATACGAAGAACAAAAAGTCAAAGAAAACCAAGTTTAAAAAAAAATCATGGTCTCCAAACCCATCAATGAGAAACTCAGAAAGAAACTTGAAAAAGAATGGAATGACCAATATGAAGTTTACAAAAAATGGCTTTAATCCCATGGCAATAAAAACTGATTGATTTAGAATCATAATTAATGAATAATTAAACCATTTAAACAAATAATAACGGAAGTGACATTCTTAGTGTTTCTTTTACAATCCTTGCTTTTATAATACTCATTATAGTCGAGTTAGTCTAGAGAAGAAGAATGAAGGAGAGAGTGAATAAAAACAAAAACTTTACAATTTCACCAAAATATATAAACTGGACATCACTCTCATCCAAAGAGGATTCTTTCATGAAAGAAATAAGATAAAAAATTATAAACCAGATGAATTTGTAATAAAGAGTAAACAAGTCCGAATGATTTTCAGTGTGTTCGAGATTTTAATTAAGATAGAATAATAGATTAATATATCAATTATATTGTTTACTTCATGTAGAAATTTTCAAACTTTTTAGAGGATGCTTTCCAAGGAGAGTGTTATTTTTTATTCTGCTCAACAACTTTTTGTAGTCATTTTCTTATTGATTACTTTTAATTTTCTATTTGTTGCGGATCCTTTTTATTTAAATGCTATTTTTGTAGCTCTTGTGAAAAATAGTCTGGATTGTTTATTTGACGAGGGATTTATGTTGGCTTTAATTTTTGAAAAATGAAGCATTCAGACTTTAACACACTTACAGTTCCTAAATATACTGTTTTTCATATTTTTTTTAATGCAGATGCTTTTTCTTGATTTTGAAAAGAGGTTTTAGACCTTGATATGCTTTATCACTTAAATCTTTTGGATGTCCATCATCTGATAATTTATACTAAAAAAAATCATCGATAAGCTTTTAAGTGATGGCATTGTTTTTGAAAGGTATAGACTTCAGCTATTCAACATGATGTCGGGTCAAATATCTAGTATTTGTTTTATTAGTTTTTTATAGTGAAGTTCTAACTACTCGTTTCAAGAAGTTTTGATTGAAGAAGCTGTTATTTTTTTGTTCATGGAACTATCCTTTTTATTTGTATAAATCAATAGGCCTATCTACAAATTTCTGAAGTTTTTTTAGCTGTTTCAGGTATCTTTATGCAATTTTGTATTTTAATAAATTTATAGTTGTTGATTTGTTTGATCCAGTAAAATAAAAATCTCTTGGTGATAAAGCTATTAAATATCCTGAGTATTAGTATATAATTAATTTTCCTCAATCATTTTAAATGATAAAACGCATCTTCCAAAGCTTATAAAGTATACTTTGCATCTTACATTTTCAAGCAGAGAGGTGGCTGAATTCTAATCACATTTCCATAAACTCCTCCTTTACTGAATAGAATTCCTCTTTATCTCGTTAATTACATTAACTAATTAGTCTCTTCTTTTCCATATTGCTTTGTTTCTTTGTCCTTAACGATTTCAATACCAATCATTAATCCTTTGCCCCTGACATCTCCCAAGTTTTTGAATTTCGGAGCCATTTTCTGAAGTTCACCTAAGAAGTAGTTTCCCACTTTTTCTGCGTTCTCGTGTAGCTTCTCTTTTCTAATGATATCAAGAACTTACATTCCTACTCTACATTGCAAGTGTCCTCCTCCGAAGGTATTGAAGTAAACTTGCTTTATTTTATCAGTAATTTCTTTCCTTGTAACCACAGCCCCCATAGGTAAACCATTACCAATACTTTTAGCCATTGTAATAATGTCAGGTTTGATACCTTGCCATCTATGTCCCCAATAAGCATTTCCCATTCTTCCGAAACCAGTTTGTACTTCATCACAAATGATCAAACCTCCATATTTCTTTCTAACTAAGTCTACCATTCGCGGGAGATATCCTTCAGGTAAAGTATAAATTCCACCTGCCCCTTGTATTGGTTCGAAAATAAAGCCAGCTACTTTTCCATGCGAAGTTGAGTTTAAAGTTTCTTATGCTTCTGCTAGGAACTCATCTGTTGATTTGCATGTTCCTCTATAAGTACTTGGCCAAGCAAACTTTTCAAATTCAAAACCTCCCCTCATTGCTGTATTCCAGATTCCTATATTAGTTAAATTGCCAGCATTACCTGCCAACCCGTGATATCCGTTTTTAAGACTATAAATTTTATATTCGTGACTAAAAAGTCTCGTTAAGTAAATTGCGAAGTCGTTTGCCTCTCCTCCTGAATTACATAAGTAGACACTATCAAAGCCTTCACCTAATTATTGGCAAAGTTTCTTTGAATATTCTCCCTGCCATTCACTGGCGTAGATAGGTGAAGTATGAATTAGTTTTTGGGCCTGATCTGATATTGCTTTAACAATTGAAGGATGAGAGTGACCACATGAAACAGTAGATATTCCTGATGCCAAGTCAAGATATCTGCGTCCGGTATGATCGTAAAGATATTGTAGATAACCTTAGACGATAAGAACAGGGTTTTTGTAATAATGAAAATAAAAGTTTGGCATATATCCTTTTCTATCTTTGACTACCTGGTCAAAGGACGGTCGGTCCATTATAAGGTTGCGGTTTGTGGTTGATGTAGGGTAGTTGAGCTGAAAAGCATTTGTGTACAGATAAAAAAT
>Ga0194117_10006335_pt1 | contig 10424 bp, 9 predicted proteins | sample TA2MahsurfametaG_FD_160579 | JGI IMG/M metagenome (GOLD analysis project Ga0194117, IMG submission 160579) | Freshwater microbial communities from Lake Tanganyika, Tanzania - TA2015009 Mahale N1 surface | ecosystem: Environmental > Aquatic > Freshwater > Lake | place: Tanzania: Lake Tanganyika...
TGTTCGCCTTCTGCACGACACGTTCGACAGGTTGCGATGCAGTGCTGCTCGGTCCGAAATTCCACGGCCCAGAAAATCCTTGTGGCTCCGTGAGTAATCGCGCACCGAGCATCAAGTAGCCGCTGAGTGGCTCCAAAACGTGTTGCCACGGTCTGGTCGCATAGGGACTTCTGATGCGGATCGGCGACCCAGCGCGCAGTGACCGAATGCAGTCCGGAACGATACGGTCCGCTGCCCAGTCACCTCCCCCGATGACGTTTCCTGCTCGAGTCGTGGCAGAGCCGAGATGTTCCCGATGTGCGAAGAATGAGTGGTGATATGCCGAGAAGACATGCTCCGCTGAAGCTTTGGAGCAACTGTATGGATCCACGCCTCCGAGCGAGTCATCCTCTCGGTATCCCCTGGTGGTCTCAATGTTCCGATAGCACTTGTCGGACGTAATGAATACCAAGACCCTCACGCAATCGATGGCTCGTATGGCTTCGAGCAGGTTCACGGCGCCACCGACGTTCGTATCGAAAGTCTCTTTAGGGTCTGAATATGAACGCCTGACCGTCGCCTGCGCCGCGAGATGAAACACGAATTCGGGACGTATCCGATCGAAGGTCTGTAGCACCCTCTGCTCGTCACGCAGATCGACGAGTTCATGATGTATCAATTCATCCAGCTTCAGCAGTTTGAAGTGTGAAGGTTCCGTGGGGACGTCTTTCGACAGGCCGTATACCTCGGCACCAAGTTGAGTGAGCCAGAATGCAAGCCATGAACCCTTGAAGCCCGTATGACCGGTTACGAGAACGCGACGCCCCTTGTAGGCGTTGAGCGCATCGACTAGCGAACCCATGGTGCGTCACCCTTCGAAGCAAGTTCGTTGAGGAATTCCCAGTCACGATACGTATCCATGCACTGCCAGAATCCGTCATGGCGGAACACGCTCACCTGCCTATCAGAGACCATTCGCTCAATCGGCTCACGTTCGAACATGGTTTCGTCACTATCTCCGAGATAGTCGAAGATGCCGTTTTCGGCCACGAAGAAACCACCCGAGATGAGACCACTCGAAGCTTGCGGCTTCTCGTTGAAACCAGTTACGAGATCCCCATCTGCTGAGAGCTCACCGAATCGGCTAGGGGGACGCACACCACTGACGGTGAGAGTCTTGCCCACACGCACATGGTGAGCCAGGAGTGCATGAAGGTCAATGTCGCTCAGGCCGTCTCCGTACGTGAGCATGAACCTCGCGTCTCCGATGCATGACTTGGCTCTGCGAATCCGACCTCCGGTCATCGTTTCAAGACCCGTCTCGACGAGCGATACGTTCCAAGCGGTCTCGGTTGTGGGACGATCAAGCCGTTCGTCGAATCCCAGGGTCACCTGAATTCCGTCACTCCGGGAGCCGTGGTTGCCAAAGAATTCTCGGATGACATCCCCTTTGAAGCCGAGACATAGCACGAAGTCACTACAACCCTGTCTGGCATAAAAGCTCATCAGATGGTGAAGGATCGGAGTACCGGCGATATCGACCATCGGCTTGGGCACATCCGAACGAACATCGCGGATTCGGGTTCCTTTGCCCCCACAGAGAATCACCGTCTTCAGGAACGTTCTCCAATCGACGCAGTTTGAGCCCCTGCTGCACGGTCGAGGTACCACTCGGTGGGTTCGAAGCTACTCACGATGAGCTTGCTTCCATGGTGCAATCTGTCGACGAGAGGACCCTTTTCGGCACCGAACACGAAGGCCCAGCGGTTGGGGATAGATCGAAGGAATGCCATGGAGAGAGTTATGCGTGATGTGTATGGCGGTGGTCCGTCATCCGTTGACAGAACCGAGCTCTGGCAGACAAGATCACGGTCGTGAAAAATCCCAGCCACGTGACCATCCGTACCGACGCCAAGAATCGCCAGGTCGGGTGGTGGCAGTTCGTGAATCCGCTTTGCAAACTGTGAGGCTGATGCTTCGCGCGCACCATCGCTACACGGAGAAGTGAGTAATACTGATCCATTCTTCGCATGTGGCGAGTGAGCGATTACGTCCCCTAGTTGGACCGCGTTGCGGGACTCAGCCGACGCTCCGTGGCGCTCATCGCTGACGATGACATGCACCAGCCGACCAATGGCGAGATTGGCGATCAGTGACTCGAGGACGCGAGGTGCTGCCTGTCCTCCTGACACCACAATCGTGAACTCAGTTCGATCGGCAAGCAAATGCTCCATTCGGGAGATCGCTTCGGTCAAGAGTTCTGAAATGTCTCCGACATTTACTTTCCCGCGTAGTGCGGCCCTAGTGGCACTACGCATCATTTAGCTCAGTCTACTAAGTGACTTCTCCAGCGGCTCAGAGAAGTGTCGAGACAGAACCACTCACGTCGTTGCGGCTCATCGATCTGACTACGTAGTAGAGCCTCCCGTAACTGCTCCCGAGTTCGAACGGAAGCGGCACCCGCGGTGTTTCGTAATGGACTCAAGTCAAAGTAGTTCGGATCTGCGATGGTGACCACTGGAACTCCGAGGTGCACTGCTTCCGCGCTCGCGGCAGTGATTGATCCAACGACGACCACGCTGACGTTCATGGATAGTTCTACGAACGATCGTGCAGACGACTCGAGCCCTAGTTCTCTCGCTAGCCGAAGCGATCCAACGTCTGCTGGATGTGGCTTGAAAAGAATAGAGAAGCCCTGCTCACGAAGTACCGGAACTGCAAGCGAGAGAACGTATGCACTGTGCTCTGGCTGCAGGTCTCCGGCAAGCAGGGCGGTGAATGGGACCCGCGATGGACCCATGACGGCGGTAAGTCTTCGGTAACGCAGAGCTTCTACAACACTGATCCGTGGTTCGCTCAGGCGGTCCGCAAGTATGCGCGCAGCCGTGGGGCCGTTGACTACGAGTTCGTCCGGGGAGAAAACAGGAGATCTCGATGCCGCTGCAAGGTCTGCGGCAGCGATGCGATAACGAAGGTCCAGTGGCCGGACGACAGTGTGAGCAACCCCGATTGTTCGGCGGTCAACCGTGCGTGCAGCCATAAGCAGGGCTTTCTCCCACGAATGGTTTTCAAGGAGATAGATGATCGTCGAGTCAGACGTTGTTCCCCGAAGCAGACGATCGAACGCAAGGAACTTCGCAGTCGATTCCACCGCAGCCGAACCACTGTTTCCCGACTGAATAGGGCGGGAGAAGAGGAGATCGGCTCGCAGGTCACCAACGAGCCACTCTGATGCCGCGCTACCGACCCGACCAGGGGGTGTGAGCTTGACGTGGCGCGAGAGCACAACCAGCCGCCTGAAGTCACCTATTCGCAAGAAGTCTTCGGTAAGAACTTGAGTGAGACCTCGGTTAGCCGCTGCAATACGACGAAGGCGTCTTCGTGCCGCCCAGAAGGAGTTGATCTCATCGTGCCGTGTGAAGTTGTGGACGAATGTGGACTGTCCATGAAGCTGGCGCAGCTCACTGGGCAGCGCGCCCCAGTAGTTATCTAGTGGGTCGCCGACAAAGTAGTCGACGAACACGTATCGCAACTCTTTCGGCGTCGGCACTCGTCTTCCCGTGTTGCCGAGCATGATCAGCAGCAGTTCTGCGAGACGCTTTAGTCGACCCATAGCGTGTCGAATTCTTCGTTGTGGACCTCGATCTGAAAGGTCACTCGTGTAGTTGAGGCCATTACGACCGCACCAATCACGAAGACAGCGATCCACCCCCGTGCGGCTTCCCACGTAGTGCAATGTGGAGATGCCGTGAACCTTCAGTGACTGACATAGCGCAATGAGTTGAGCAAGCAGATAGAACTCGGGCGTCGTGGCGTAATTGCCCTCGAAGATTGGATGGAGTGTTCGGAGAACGGATACTTGGTGCTGTCGATCCGTTGTCGCTTCACTTGAGACGGTTGGTTCAGGGTGTATCGACGTTGCCCTGAGCCTCACCAGCCAGTCGACGATTTCCTCCTGGATGTTCTCTACGTCTTGGTTGACCAGGAACGGCAATGACCCTGACTGATCATCTCCGACTTTCCAACAGTTCAGCACATAGGAGTAGTCGTAGGTGTCTCGCGAGTCCAGAAGCTCCCAATCAGAAAGGAGAGCCTTAGCCGTCACGAGAGGTAGGTGCTCGCCAACTCACCAACGAGCAACTCTGGGCCCGCAACAGCACGCAGTGGCGCACATGACGACAGGCTGCTCGGAAGACAACTGCCGCCGGCACTTGTCACAATTGCGAATCCCGCTGCGACATCCCAGGGCATGATTCCTTCCTCTGCGTAGACGTCACCAGATCCATCCGCGACATGTAGGAGACTGACAGCGGCAGAGCCAATCATTCGCACCTTCCGAGTAGAAGACGAGACGGTAACCAATCGATTCATGACCGAAGGATTACTCACATCCATTCGAGCCGGGAATCCAGTGAAGAGAACGGAGTCAGCTACGTGGGTGGTTTTCGAGACGTAGATGGGAGTTCCGTCGCGGTACGAACCCGTCGCTCTACTACCCCAGAACATCTGGTTCGTGTCGAGCCTGCAGACGACACCTAGAACGGGTACACCGTCAGTTATCAAGGCACAACAGACTGCACTCGGCCCGCTTCGGCGTAGGTAGTTGTAACTGCCGTCGAGGGGGTCGATAATCCACACCGTTCCATCGAGCGACGTGAATGAATCTGGGTCTTCCTCACTTACTACGGGGATGCCTGTGGACGTCAACTGATTCATCATGAATTCTGAGAGTTCGCCATCAAGGTTGACTTTTGCTTCCTTGCCTGAGAGCTCGAAGTGAGACAGTCGGACCCCGTCCGCATTTTGGACAGACAACGCTCGGTCGGCTGCACGACGAACTGTGTCAATTGCCAAGTCAAGCATCGGACTCTGGCGGCTCACGATCGAATCTCAGGAGTCTCAATCTGATAACGATTTCGCCAGACCGGATCGGCATGATAAATCTTGTACACCAACTGCAGCGTTTCGAGCGCATCGGTGGAGGTTCCATGTGCGGGTGCCTGTCCGCTGTTGATTGCGTTCACGAAAGCCTCAATCTCTCGATCCCACGATGGATCGCGATTAAACGTCTCCGTCGACTCGATGGGATCTCCGTTGTCGTTGTCAGGGTCAGCACGAACAATCGTCAAGGTCTCGGCTCCGTAGCTCTTGGACCCTGTGAGAATGCCTCGCAGAATGAGACTGCCTCGTTGAAGATTGATGTCAAGTGAGAACTGATGTCGCCATTGGGTAGCAGATGAGTTGAAGAGTGCGACTGCACCATCTTTGCTCTTCATCAATGCGTATGCATTGTCTTCCACGTCGTATCCCCAGTGGCCGTTAGATACGATGCTCGAGACCTCAACGAAGTCGCCAGCAAAAAGTCGCATGATGTCAACCATGTGGATGCCTTGGTCCAACAGGACTCCACCGCCGGAGATCTCACGTTCAACTCGCCATGAGGGTTGATTGAAGGTAATGAGCTTGGCTTTTCCGTACACCCCACGCATGTTGATGATTCGACCGAGTTCACCGGACCGGATGATGTCAAGGGCTCGGATGACTGAGTCGTGATAGCGATGATTGAACCCGTACATCAGGCGCAAGTGGGGGTTACTTCGCTCGAGCTCGAGGACTGGGACCAGTTCTGATGGTCGACGAGCAGGCGGCTTCTCACAGAACACGTGCATGCCACGAGCAAGACCCGCCGCCGTTGCCGTTGCCGCTAGGTCGTTGCTCAACGAAACCAGAAGAACATCCAATTCGCACTTCAGGAGATCGTCTAGCGATTCATAACAAGGTATGCCATCATCCGTCACGTCTCTTCCATGCAGGTTCTGGTCGCAGACAGCGACGAGTTCCAGTGATGGATGCTTCTTCACACACTCGCCGCGGCGTTTTCCTACGACTCCATAGCCAGCAATCCCGACTCGTAGTGCAGTCATGCGTGATGTTCCGAAATCTCGAGACTTACCAAGACGGTGGACGAATATGTTGAACGACAGATTCCAAGTCGCTCGGCGTGTCGACGGCAACCGTCGCGTGACGTGTCAGTTGCATCCTTATTGGAATCCCATGTTCCAAGAATCTCAGCATGTCTACTGATTCGCTAATCTCGTACGGAGTCGGAGCCAACGCAGCGAACGTCTCGAGGTACCTTGTCCTGAAGGCGATCAGTCCAAGTTGCTTTCCGGTCGGAACCGTTGGCGCACCCATCGAGCCCGGTATCGGGAGACGCGAGAAGTACATTGCGTTTCCGTGCTGATCGATTACTACCTTTACGACGTTCTTGCTGGCGGCATCCTCGTGTCCTAGTGATGCATAGAGATTGACGACATTCACGTCCGCATCGCCGAATGGCGTGAGAACCTCAGTCATCTGGTCAGGATGGGTCATCGGCTCATCACCTTGAATCATGATCACAATGTCGTAGTGGACACCGCGGGCTGCGAGCTGGCCGACTGCCTCGGCACAACGATCGGAGGCACGCTCATGGTGGCTGCCAGTCATCACTGCCTGCCCGCCGAAGTCGACGACTGACGAACATATGTCCTCATCACATGTGGCAACGAAGGCATCCGTGATGAGCGGTGAGGCGACAGTTGCCCGATAGACGTACTCAATCATTGGCCGTCCATGTATCAGTGCCAGGGGTTTGCCGGGGAATCGTGTACTTGCCATTCTCGCGGGGATGAGCGCCAACGTTCTCATCTTTGCTGAATCGGATTCTGAACGGCTACAGACATGAAAATTGCATCAGTTCCGTACGCCAAGAACTGATGACCGTCGGTGATTGCATGTCGAAGTTGGTCGGGATTTGGTTGAACGACATGCAACCCGCTCGGGACTCCGGCTGCCCGACACGACTCGATCACACGCTTAACGGCCGTTTGTACTTCTGGATGGTCTAGCTCCTCGGTATGTCCAAGCGACGCGGAAAGATCGTAAGGTCCGACCATGACGGCATCGAGGCCGTGTACGGAGCAGATCTCGTCCAACTGAGCCACGGCTTCCGCTGACTCGATCTGTGCTACCACGAATGACTGCTGGGCCTCGGCAGCGTACATCTCGAAGTACTTTCCATAGAGGTTTGCCCTCGAGAACCCGACGCCACGTTTGCCACTGGGTGGCCAGTTGCAACCCGCTACGAGTTCTTTGAGTTGAGTGGCTGATGTGACGCGAGGAATGATCACGCCAGAAGCACCAGCATCGAGCACCTGCTGACAGAGGATCGGTAGCGGCTCGGCAATCCTGGCGAACGGTGCAGTCCCACCTAGTTCGAGAGCGCGGAAGATGTCGTGAAGTTGGGACCTGGTGAAGCTCCCGTGCTCCATGTCGACTGCGGCCCAGTCGAATCCAGCATCCCCGATGATTTCTGCAAAGTCGGAACTCGCGACCTGCATCCACGCCCCGACTAGAGGCGATCCGCTGCGGAGGCGGTGACGAAAGCTTCGAACGATCCCCGCTCTGTCGAAGCGCATCAACCCTGAAGGCTACAAGACGCGTCGCCGCTGGAGCTCGCGCACCAATGCGAGCGCTGCCTCGCGCTCCATGAGCTGTCGGGTTTCCTCGGCATAAGAGCCCATGTGCGAGGTCATCGTTACCTCGTCAAGAGTGGAGAGCGGTCCTATGTAGGGCTCTTCTTCGAAACAGTCGAGTCCCGCGAGCACACGGCCCTCAGCGACCGCCACCGCAAGTTCCGCTTCGTCAACCAGACCACCTCGAGCTACGTTCAGGACCACCGCTCGCGGTTTGAGCGAGCGAATGAGTTGTGCGTCGAGAATCAAGCGAGTCTCTGCGACCAAGGGAACGTGCAACGTGACGATGTCAGCCTCCTTACACAACTCCTCCAATGTGCGTCGCTGCAGAACATCCCCGCCTTCAGCCTGGGGATCACAAAAAATCACTCGTGCTCCGAAGGCGGTTACGAGGTGGTCGACTCGTCGTCCGATGCGGCCGTAACCGATGATGCCTACCGTCTTGCCTCGCAGGAGTCTTCCCATGACGGGGGACCATTGACCGTGGCGTATTGAACGATCAGCAGCGCCAAGACCTCGCAAGACCGCGAGCATGTGCGCCATCGTCAGCTCAGCAACCGCATCGGTTGTGGCGTCTGGAGTGTTTAGTACAGAGATTCCAAGTCTCTTCGCCGCACTGAGATCGACACTGTCGAGTCCCGTCCCGACACGGGCAATCACCTGAAGACTCTTTGCCGTAGACATCACACGGTCGGTGAGAGGTTCTAGTCCGGCAATGAGCCCCACATACCCCTCAGCGAGTTTTCGCAGAATCTCGTCCTCGGACATTTTTCGACCGTGTGGGTTGAATGTCGGATTGAGACGACCACCCGCAAGTTCGTTGGCGGCGCGGAGATTCGACTCGTCGAATCGAGAAGTCGAGATGAAGACATTGACCTTCGACAACATCTTCACTTACTCAAGCTTTCGGACAGCGAACGTGCGCCAAACACCGCAAGAGTCTTCACGAATTGGGTGTTACCCGGGTCGTAGATTGGCAACACGTCACGATATTGAGTGACTGTTTCGGTCCACTTGTCATCCGTAAATTGATACAGGTCGGTCAGTACGGCGGTGATGCGTTCCGAGGAACAGCTGATCGACCAGAACGGGCCTTCTCCCGATAACACCTGAGGCCAACCAAATCGCTGCGACGGTTCACCGATGATGTCTGGAAGTCGGTTGAAGATGGCCGTTCGATTACCTCGTGAGAGTGATTCGAGGCCGAGTGTGCTGCCAGTCGAAACCACGATCTGAGAGGCATCGCACATGCTGTACTGGAACCTTCCAGGGTGTCTAGGAAAGAACTCGAATGAAACTCCAGCGAGGCGTCGTTCGTAGAACTCCTTCTCCCGATCAGCGGAAGAATCTTTACCTAGTATCCGAAGTTCATAGCCGAATTGGCAACAGAAGTCCGCTACGACTTGGAGAGTGTTCATTCGATCTTCAACAACGTCACGATATGTTACGGCTCCGAGCCGTGTTGTCGTGATGACATGATCGAAATCAAGATCGGTGCGGAAAGTTGAGATGTAGGCGAGACATCGCTGATTGCCGCCTCTCCTCGGTCGCTCATGGTTGCTCCTGAAACTACCGATAGGAACGAACGTTGCTGAAACTGACTGTTCGAGGAACGGTTGAGCAAGTGAGTTGAAGCAGAAGTAATAGTCGACGCTGGAGTGCCTGCGCGCTGAAGTAGCCGGTGGCATCGAATTGTGCTCAGCAGTTCGGAGACCATTCTGAATGAGTGCGACAGCAGTGTTTCCTGGCGCTTGAATCCGCCAAAGTGGCTCGAAGTTGTCTTGCGCACTCACCAGTAGTTTCGCTCCGCTGACCCGCAGCCAGGACCGGATGTAGCCATCGACACTCTTTGAACCCTCGAATAGGGCAATGAGCAGAATCCATATGTTCCGACGAGGTGACTCGAGATCAAGCACCATGACTCGCTTGTCGGGGAAGTAACTGCTGATGTGATCGGCAGTATCGGCAAAGGCGATAAGGATGTCGGCTCTACCGGGAATGCTCCAGTCGAGCGGTCTGCTTGAGACTCGGCGAACGAGTTGGGCTAGGAGCCGGAGACGAGACACGCTGACTCTGATCTATCGGAGGGGTCGAGGCGAGAGTTCGGTAAGGACTGGGAACCGAGACTCATATTGTGTGACAGCCTCGTCGATAAGCACTTGGGATTGTGCAGATCCAGTCGTCCGAATCCAGTCTCGCATTTGATCCAGTTGGTCTCGATATGTCATGGACGTATTGGGAACCCAGCTCCTTGAGTTGCTTTTCCGTCCACGGTCACTCAGGCTTCGGGGGACTCGCTGCCGCTTCATGGCTAGGGTCGTCCGACTAGTTGTCCCGCGTCCGACATATCGACTGACGTCAGCCAGGACGGTCGCGGTCTCAGTGATTAGCGCCTCGAATGGAATCAGTAGTGGAGCTCGAATCAATGTAGAAGAGGCCTTAATCGCGTCGCGCTCTTGGTTCAGCGAAGCACTCTGAAGCTGGTGGATGGAAGCGACCGCTCGATCAATCGGCTTCATCATGACAAAACGCTCAGCCCAATCCATCGCAAACCATGGAACGCGAGTGCCAGAGTGCATCGTCCCAAGGGTGAATTCTCTGCTTCTCTCGAAATCTTCAAAGTACTGGGTCCAGTACTTGACGAGTTGCAGTGGATGCCTTAGGACTTCGACAAGATAGAGACGCGTACCCAAGGCATCGAACATCGGTCGCGACACTGCGCTTAGGTGGTGTGACACCAACAAGAGTGCAAGATTCTCGCGATTGATTCGGTCCACGATTGCATCGCCCTCTGGTCCGAATAATCTCCGCAGGTATCTGAACGAACCTGGAGTGTTCTTGAATCCGGAATCGTCGCCTGGTCGGAGGTTCACCTCTCTTGCAATCAGATTGTTGTATTGGTCGAGATCGGCGTAGACACGAACCATC
>Ga0194117_10006337_pt1 | contig 10422 bp, 4 predicted proteins | sample TA2MahsurfametaG_FD_160579 | JGI IMG/M metagenome (GOLD analysis project Ga0194117, IMG submission 160579) | Freshwater microbial communities from Lake Tanganyika, Tanzania - TA2015009 Mahale N1 surface | ecosystem: Environmental > Aquatic > Freshwater > Lake | place: Tanzania: Lake Tanganyika...
AAAAAATTTGTAACATATGGCAGACAAAAAGAAATCCAAGAAAGATTAGATGAAACAGGCAGAGTTGGAACAGATGATGTAAGCTTAAAAAAGAGAATAATAGCGCAAAAAGAAATAATAAAGACTCAAAGAATTGGCTAAAAAAAGTATTCATTTCACTATCCAGGCGCTCCTCTCAATGACTATGGGCTCATTGATGCTTACGAGTTTTTCTTGTCTCAGTTGGCAAATTCGGGAATCCCACAAGGCAATGTTTTTGAATTTGCAGCTCAAAGTATGTTAAAATTCTAAAAAAATAAACTGCAGAAGACATAAAAGCTAAAATAAGTCTAAAGAGCTAATCAATAGGCTATAAAGATCGTAAGTTAGATAAAAAGTGTTTCTAAGCCAAGAATAAATCGTTAAATAAAGCCTCAGCTATTACCTTTTAAAGGAGAGCTAAGCCCCAAAGATTTAGCATTTTTGTAAAAACCTTGATTTTAATACATTTCATAATTTGGGAAACAGAACGAATACGATTTATAATCAATTATTGATAGTTCCAATAAGATTTATAATTCTATTGAATTCCTAAAAACTAATTTTTCCATCTGTTCCAAAAGCAGAGATTATTTATTCAGATTATTCTTTACAATTTATTTTTTTGGCTACTTTAGTTAATGTTTCGAGATCAATATACTACTTTTTTTGGCTTAGGTGTTCAAATAACTACTCGTTCATTTCATTATAGTTTCTTTAGTTTAATTCCAAGTAAAACTCTTGAAATGTTGAGAAGTTAATCTACTTTTACGCTTTATTTTACCATAATTTCTGGAGTTATCTACAACTATTTTTCTCAGTTAATTAGCAACCCAACAACTTCAAACTAAATAGACATTGATTATAGTTGATATTGTTTCGTGAATGTATCCTAAAAGCTCTCGTTATTTCTATCTCATGTATAGTCTCAGTCTTTTTTTGTTTAATAGTTTTTTTATCGTTTTTCTGGGAGTTGACTTTCATGAGTTTAACCTAAGGTTTTGTATGACTTTGTTTGGTAATATTTTTGCGTTTAGCTGATTACCTTAGGTATTTAGATGTAGAATTATTCAAACCAATTTTAGGTTTAAGCCTGGCTTTCGCTGTTTATTTTACCTACATGTTTGTGATTGAACTTAAAAAAAGTTAAAAAATATATTGTAAATATAGTAATTTTAATATTTTAGTGTTTACTTCTCTCGTCACTAATCAATTTTAAAAATCTTCATATGAAATTTTTGCATAAATCATATTCTTTATGAAAGATAACTCTAAATGTCTTTCCAAATTGCATTTTGGACTTCAGAATCACGATATCTTACATTTTTGTCCAGTGTTAAGATACGGACATTCCATTATTGAGCCTCACTCATCTACTTAGTTGTAAATCTCAGAAGGAAACCTTTTGTTTTTCTAAATAGTTACCCTGGATCTTTCAAAGCCCAACTATCGAACTATCTCTTCTTTCCTTCAACAAAAACAGCAACAACAAAGTTCCAGTCTTCAGACCTTAATACTGAGGGATTATTAGTTACATCAAATTTGATGCTCTTTCCTCTAATGGTGTGCTATATTTATGCCCATCTTTTAAATCCGATGTCTCCTTGACTTTCACTGTACTATCCTTTCACTAAAAATTTTTCTATATTTCCGATACAAAGATTTCCAGGATGGAGATGTTATGGAACTATAATAATAGGGTTTTTTTTCTGCTCCATAAAAGTATTAATCCTCATTTTTTTTTCTTAGTTTGAAGTAGATTGAACTGAAGTAGTTGAGTTTAGCTTAAGTAGCTCCAAGAGGTTTTAGAAGCTTTTATGAGGACAGCGTAGACTTCTAGTTTTAGAACTAGTTGGCCTTTAAAATTTATAGATAAGTTCTATGACTTGCAATTCTAAAGGTAAAGTATGTTCAGTTTTTATTTTTTTAGCTGGATCTCCATTCTAATCGAATCCAGTTGTGGGATGCGATCTTTGAAGATTATTCTTCATTAAAAGCTGTAGTTTTGCTTCATTATTGATGCATGCAGATTCATTTATCTTTCCCAAAAAATATCTTTCAATTTAATCCCGATCTGATATGATTACGGTGTCAATATCATACTCACTTACTTTGGCGAGATAATCAGGAATGCGCTTGAGATATGACTATAAGTATAACCAAATTGATCCAAGGGTGTATTGCTTATTAGAGATTGGTGACACCCAAGCTGTTAACTGCGATAAAGGAAGACGGATATCCTTCTAAAATACTAGAGATTTGTCTTTGAGCTTTATCTTTTTGTCCTAAATGTAAGAGTTGCGGAGCAACTACAATGGCTACACCCGACCTTGATATTTTGACATTTAAATATTATAAAAAGTAAAGTACTGTAAACAGAATTCAGATTTATATACTTAAGTGAAAATTCTTATCAACGTCTCTCACTAATAAGCTTCATGAAAACATAAATATTTTTTGGATACTATTTTACATTATTTTATTAAGATCCTAAAATCAAAACTTGTCTTTTTTGGAGCTAGAATTGACATAATAGTCCCCTTGAACCCAGAATAACAGCGTGGACGTATGGTGTAATGGTTAGCACATTGGACTTTGAATCCAATAATCCGAGTTCAATTCTCGGTATGTCCTTTTTTTATAACAATCATTTAGATCAAAAGCAATTTACTATCATTCTATTTGGAAGCTATAGACTGAACGACCAATCTGTAACTTTATTTTGCTATTCAGCTCGATTTCTTTATCAAGCTTTACCAAAGTACCAAACTTTGAACCTGTATCAAAAAGGTAAAAATCATTACCATGGAACTTGATTTAAGAATGCATTCTCGAAACAGAAATGTCTTGTAATCTGATCTAGCATTGATGACCTCGACCGATTTTTACAACATTGCCGTTTTAGGGACAAATCACGTGTAAACATCTTTCTTCTCGACTCTATTTTCTGTCATTAATGCCCTAGAGAATAATATAAGGTTTTTCAGGTTTGTCGATTGTTATCATTTACATTTTGAAGTTTTAGCCACGATTAACCAATCTTGGAAAAGGCTACTTGCATATTTAGCATTAAAATTTAGTGAAGTTATAGGAAACTACCATACCTGTAACTTCTTTTTTAACTTTGCTATCAATCCACATCTTAAGGCATTGAACGTGAACACCTTCGCAAGATCCTTTGCATTTACAGGGAGAAATCAAGAAGTTATCAGGTGTATTATCATCACATAGACAAAATTTACAAGTTCCTGTGATAACTTCATTGGCATCATGAATACCACTAAACTCTCCCAAAAACAAGTCTTTCTTTTTTTCACTATTTTTCTGAGAAATCCCTCCAATTTCAACCACTCTATACTAAACCCTACCAAGTTTGACAATATTTCCAGGGCCTACATAATAACTAGAGTACTTAGATTGTAACCTCCCTCATATCTGTTATTCACTTTATACTATTTGACAATGATGTAAGCATCTGTATTCATTGGACCAGCTTAATCTGCATTGCCATCCTTTTTAAGAATATCTTGAGATGGCTTCTCTGTAGGATAGAACGAAAAGTCTAAATAGATAAGGTAGTACTCTAACAATTTCCGTTGTGACGCATGACGATTGATGACAGAAAAATGTAAGAATCGTCTGGCAGTACACCTCTTTTTATTTTATCGTTTGAAATTATGGTTGTTTGCGCATCTAAATAGCTATGTATGTACCATACCAATTTCTGAACACTTTGCATGGCCCCTGTATTTAAAAAAACTCTTTCTTAAGTTTGGTAGCTTAGTAGTCAAACAATCCGTGAGAATCCTTTTACCAAGAAAGTATTTGAAGGTTAAGTCTTATTGATAATATTTCTACGTTGGTGCTTTGGGAGATGATTTCATTCAAATAGAACTGTATTGATTATTAACTAACAAACTAACATAAACTAACTTTATTAAACATCAATCTTAATCAGAAGTTTACGAGATTGTTTTGGTACTTTTTAACTGTTGTTTTACATTACCATCATTAGAGCTTTCATTAAGCACTTTAGTATGGAATTATTGAAGCTAAACAAGTGTAGCTTTTAGGTTTTTATTTTTTATCTATTAGTTCATAAACTGTTACAAAAAGATTATTTATAAATTAGCTATATTTTACTTTTGATCTTATTTTTCTATTTCGTTTGTTTAAAGCTCGGCTATTTATTTCTCAAGCTAGGTTTTAAGTCTTAGTTCCTTTATCAAGGCAGCTATTTCTGAGTAGTTCTCATGCATTTAAGATGTTTTCTTTATGCTAACACTTATAATTTTGATACTTTTCCCTTCACTTTAGTAAATAGCTATTTATTCCTATTTACTATCAAGTAGAAACATTAAATCTTCAATAGTTCTTTCGTATCGTGCAATAAGTTCTAATCTTTCTGTTTTTAATAGTAATCTTTACTGCAAATTAAGTAAATTACTTGCCTGCATATTTCTGCAATCATTCTGGGCTATGAGTAACTCATTGATAAATTAAATGGTTTATTGTTGACTGTTAACTAGGGTCATTTGTATCTGTAGAGAATCTATTCTCTAAGAGAGTTAGGTTTCAAGGGTTAAATTTTCTTCAAGGAGTTTCTATAGTTCGAATTGATCCATCTTAAAATCAAAGTATAGAAATTAGAATGTGTCCATAAATTTTATTGAGCATTATTGTCCAATAAAAACTGTATCACTCAAAATGAATCCAATACTAAAATTCTTTTGCTTATTACATAAATAGTTATTTTATTTGTTTATTCTTAGTTATCTAATAATATTTTTAATGTCAGAGCATCAGACATTTTCACTCCACACTATCTTGACATCTGCCGAAATAAAACCTGAAGTCTATAAGCATATTATTCGAGAAATCAAATCTCCACTTCAATAACAATCATTTTAGCTTACCAATGACGATTCTAACAGTTCGCTTGCATTTCAAAAAATACCCAAAAGACCCAATATACCTCCACCACCTTCAAAAGGCCATCATGTTCACTTCTAAAACAATCATTTTAGCCGAGCTTATTAAAGTTTTTCAGAAGACTTACAGCTAGGTCAATATAAACATCGTAGCAACCCTAACCGTAATGGATATTAATCTTTTGTTTCCCCCCTCTAATATGAAATAAACTCAAAAAGCCGTTCATAAAATAACGTTTGTGGAGGTTTTGAAAGTATTTTAAAGCTAGAAGAGAGGACTTCAGTTTTATTACCCACTAAATCGAGAAATGTAAAAAGAATACCAATTTTTTAGAAGAAACTACCATAAAAATATTCAAAAACAGTAGACTAAGCTCTGTGTAAACTTAAATCAATGAACTAAAACTAACTGGTGCTTTTGTTATAGCTTATGCGAGATTTAGAAAAAGAGTTAACTAAACTATTGGATGATAAAAATACAATGTAAGCTTACCTACCCTATATTTTTTAAAGATTGGCGTTGTAAACTCAACATTCTCCATCTGTAATATAGACGAACTAGGCTCATTCTAACATTTTGCAGCGACTTAAATCAAAAAATTCTGGTTAAGTGATTAAAAAGCTTTTCAGAAGAGATGTAAAACATAAGAAAGTGGGATAAGCTCTTTTAGAAAAGCTATTTACAAGTTTATCTTGTATTTAGAGTACTATTTCTTAATTTGCCAATAAAGAGTAGTCAGCACATAAACTTGCATAAGCCTTTGATTTCATTACACAAAACTTTTGTAAGTAGCCTACTTTTAAAGCACAACTCTCGAAATTCTACAATACTCTATCAATTGAAATTAGTAATAATGGTTTATAATTTATATGGGAGGGTTGTGGAGAAAGAAATATTTCAAAAACAGAATTTTTGTAAGGTATAAATTTGAATCACTTTATCATACGCTAAAAGCAAGGCTTTGAAGACATATTAACTTAAAAAGGCTTTATGAGAAACTAGTATTGATATTTTTTGATCATAAATAAAAAGATTATCTAATTGGAAAAAATCAATTTTTAAAATAAGATACCCCAGAAGCTCTTCTTTGTTTTGGATTTTTTTCATTAGTTTGCTTTTGGATAAGCTTATTTAGTTATTTGAAATCTTGCTCATTTTCATACACCTCCAAAATTTTTGATAGGTTAGATTTTTCTTCCTCCTCTAAAAACGAAAAATCTTGTATGGTACTTTAGTTAATTCTCTGTAAATATGACTGTGTAACTCCTTTTTTTCTGAGTTTATCCATAGTCAATGCCAATTTCTTTTGCCTAAATATCTTTGCCAAGGAATCAGTGTATTTCACCTTATCTAACTTATGAATCCTCGAATATTCTTTAATGGCATTTTGGACTAATTCTCTTTATAAGCTACTCATTCCAAATTTTTATAATTATTGTGATGAGAGTCCCAAAAGTTTAATCTGACTTATTTTATGCTATGTTAGCTTTTAATACAAAAGTCTATCGACTCCCAGAAGCTAAATAATGACTCATTTACTTGCTTAAGTGACTTAGTGTATTCTACTTTACTCTTTTTGAGTGTTTTATTAATCTTTGAAGATTTTTTTCCCGATAGAGACTATTGAGTCCAGCAGGCTTAGATTTCGTTTTTATTAAAGTAATTTTCATCATTTTAAGCTGACCAGTTGTCTTAATCAGGAACAAAAAATGAAAAGTTAAAAACCTTTTCTAGTTCAATTTTGGATTTAGGCTTTTATTTTTCTTTTTATTTGGACTTAGAATAACGATGCTAGCTTTTACTTCTTTGAGGTCTTTCTTATCTTTTGAAGAAAGGTGCACCTACTCCGAAAGAGTTATCATTGTCAACAGTGTTACCTACAGTTTCAGGCTTTTTCTTGTCGGAGTGTGATGAATCATGTTTTTATAATTATATTTCCACATTTTAGACTTTAAAAACTTCTTTTTTCTTTAAATCTGGATGATACTTATTTTATAGCCATCCATGACTCTTAGGACAATCCATTCTCAGCTAACATCCTGAAGCTTCTATAGATTTGATTTCTCCTTTTATCCAGTTTGGACAATTTTAAGGCTTAATAATTTAATACTTACAGAGTAATACTTCTTTCTGGGATCTCTTCTGTAATCTTGGAAGTTATGAGCATAAGGACAATTCCCTCTATCATGTCTACGTTTATTTATAATTACTGATTTGTGTAAGGACACCAAACAGTTTTATATTTATAATTCCAAAAATTTTCATCCTGTTATAAATTATGTAAAAGTTCTATTTTGATTTCTTAGTCTGAATGGGCAAAAGAACAGTATTAGCTGTATTGACAGCTCCTTCTTTGAATGAAACTTTGGCAATATTTGGTTTTGTATCGAGCTGGATGATAAAGTTGTTAGATTTTGTTATGAGCATATTGGCAGTTAGTATTATTGCATATTTTCTGCTCTTTCTGATCTTTCTGTTCCTTTGACTCACAAAGTACATGACAATATTGTATTTTGTGCGGTTTGCGTCTTCTATCGCTTTAGTTGTGATAGCGATGACAACTGGACAGTTAATGAAGATTAGAGGGGACTTAACGATGAGGGCAGAGCTCAGTTTTGAAAGTTTCTAGTTCAAATCTAAAAAATGTGTATTTTTTTAGCATTTAAACTTAATTATCGTGATAATAGAAACAGAAAAAGTTGTATTCACACCCGTAGTTCTGACATTTAGAGGTTTTGTAAATGAGGGGATGATAGTAATACTCATAGGCATTATGATAATTTTGGCAATCCTAAGTCAGATTACATTTACATCTTTGTTACATTGACATGTTTGAATGGGTTGATAGAGAAAATCATAGTCTTTGTAAGGATTTCTTCTTCTATCTTCAAAACTATGGTATTGTTGACAGTAAGCAGGATTATGTTAGTAAGGAATGAGGCACATTTCTACTTTAAATGTAGAAAGAAATAGTTTTATTTTTTGACTGAGGACTACATGTTCGTAAGAGAAGTGCTAACGTTGCCGCATCGCGCGTAAACAAATAAATAATAATTATATTCAAAGGGTACAAACACGACAAATTAAGTTGCGCCTGGGATAAAAAGCAGATATGCTTAGAAAAATCTGGAAAGTTCTGTCAAACAGTCACCTAAACTTTTATTTTTATTGTTTTTATTGATATTTACTGACTTGAATTATTCATAGATAATTAAATTGCAAACTACTTAGAAGTTCTATTCTCCAAAATAGCTGACTTCATTTTTGAAGTTATATCGTTGCATGTATGAAAATACAATTTCGTTTCCGTATTTGCAGACATAAGTCAAAATATAAAAATGTATTTTAAGTGTCATAAGTTCCGTGGATTTTCAATAAGCTTTAATTGGGAGATAATTTTGGCAATTATTTTTTAAAGCTGGAGGAAATTTTATTAGAGGAAAAATTGAATAAACTAGGTTAATTAAAGGATAATAAAATACTTACGAAGGGGAAATCAATAAATTCAAAAACTCTATCACGTCAGCTTTCGTCGCTGTCTCCCGAATGCTAGCCTTTTTGCTTTTGCAGCAAATGTGAAATGTTTTCTTGCAAGGATTTTATCCCAATTAGTGGTCTGTAACGGCGATCTCTCTGCTGCAGGACGTTAGAATGTTCAAAGTGGTTTTCAAGTTGGGCAGTTCCTTGAATTCTAGCGTAGCATACTTGACAGACTTTGACTGAGTTGAACCTGTTCCATTTCCTTTTATGAAAATCTTTATAGAAATCGACAATAAACTTTGTATGGATGAAGTTAATAAAAGCGTAGCCAACATTACAATTATTCTTAATAAGCATAGATGTACATTGTAATCGATGGGCAAATAGAAAAAATCGAATTTCTTTTTATGATTCTTCTCGAATAACTCCAACAGCATATCTTGTGTATATTTATTTGGAATATTTCTCATCATTATAGTTGTTCTTCCATCCGACTCCACCCTTTAGATGTCAATCAAATAGTCTTTAGACTACTCCGTGCTAATTGCCCGACGATTACGCACAGCTGGTGCCTTCTGCATATAATAGTAGTATTCCTCTGGGAACATCTGCATCATCATTGGCATAGAGTTGGTAAGAGGGATTGAGTTTTACAATGAAGTAGTATATCGAGCTGACATAGGGTTAGAACTATGTTAAGTTTCTTAAGTAATAACCTTTATGCATGAGTTGACGATCTAAGTAACCGCCTGATCTTCTTCCTCACTTTTGGGGGAATCCTTCGCTCTATCTCCGCCCTAAACTTTAAATTAGGGCAGATTCTCCTCCTCTCGTTCGTACTAGAGAAGCAGAAGTTTGTTACTAAAAGTGTTATGGCTATTCTAAATTAGTCTTCCTTTGTATTTTCGAGGCACTCTTAAAGTTAATAAGGGATTTTGATTATCTTTGGACTTATTTGAAATGAGTTCTACAGGATTAGTTTTGGGTATTTGCTCTTTACAAGTCATCTTGGACTGATGTTTATTGCTGAGTTGGGCGGAAGAGGTGATGAAACACTGCAGATTGTTAGTATAGTCAAAGTTGACATACTTTTTATCCTTTTTAGCTACGGCCTAGAGCGATTTGTCGCTGCCGTGAGAAGAGCAACTTCTCTTCTTCATTCACAAATAATGCAATATAATTTTAATCTCTAAATTTGTGATAAGCTAGCCAACCCTAGAGAATCGAGCAAAATTGACACTCAATCATAATTTCAGTCAACATTTTTATTTGCAATCGTCAGTTTTACAAAATAATCATTCGTATATACTTATAACTCATTGTTCAACTCACCAGATGGGGCGGTATTATTTCAATTTACATAATTCATATTAAACTAACATTCTTCATATACTGTCCATCTTTTAAAAGCTATACACTTAGTTTGTTTTCATCAATTTGTACAACTCACTTCTTTGTTTATCTTTAAAAATACGATTCGAAGTTTTTTGAATCTTTCTATCTTCGGATTTTGAATTCATTTTTGTCGAAGACTAAATGGGGAACTTTGGCCTCATCTAAGATCTTTCTCAATGATTTCAAAGTAGAATTTCGAGCTAACTCTTTGATTTTTCATAAGCTTTAAGATTTTTATTTTCTAACACAAAAGATGATTTTTCTCAATATTTTATTGATAAATTTTTCTTGATGCAGCGTTTTCTTATAATCCATTCTTGAAAATGATATATAGATCATCAAAATACATCAAAATAAACACAATTAGGCCACTATATCATATAAACTTAAATGTTTAACTTTGCTCTCATCTCTACTCTTTAGGCTGTAAAAAGTTTTACTTGATTCTTAATTATATGATTTTTTGATGAAATCAAATCAATCCTTTTTTTTAATAAAATTTTCTAAGCTCTAACCTAGTAATACTTTAATTATGACAATTATAATTATAAGGAAGGTAAAAAGGTGTTGAATGTCCAACAAGAAACTCGAAAAAAA
>Ga0194117_10006349_pt1 | contig 10406 bp, 10 predicted proteins | sample TA2MahsurfametaG_FD_160579 | JGI IMG/M metagenome (GOLD analysis project Ga0194117, IMG submission 160579) | Freshwater microbial communities from Lake Tanganyika, Tanzania - TA2015009 Mahale N1 surface | ecosystem: Environmental > Aquatic > Freshwater > Lake | place: Tanzania: Lake Tanganyika...
ACTTGGTTATCTGGTTACCCAACAGTCTCCAAAATGATAAAAAATTAACTCGTAAAAAAACCCACTTTTAATATCCTTCAATTAATTTTTTAGTGACATAACGTTTTATAATAAATAGATATTTATAGCTGAACTGTGATCTGGTGATTACTTATTCTTACTTTTATTAATCAAAAATTATTTTATTATTTATGATATCTCATTCTTACCAAATCCTCTCGCTTCTTCTTCTGATCGGTTTAAGCTCCAGCATCACTTTTTTCAATAAAGTTTAACTTACCACAAAGAATGGAGCTATGTGCATGGATGGTTCTCCCTACGCTATTTATATTTATAATCCTGACCCTGTTGACTTTGATGTGGTAGCAAATAAATTACTTATTTATTGGTAAGAAATCGACTTAGGTTGGTGTTACTAAAATACTACTACTGCTTCTCTTTAATAATGTTACAATTTCCTCGTTTAAGACAAATATATAGATGTAGCTTCTTCTACAGGATGGTCTCATAGTGAATTTTTTTTATCGGGAATACTCAGTCTGAATGGGGGTGGGTATTTTGTTAACTGGCCAAAGGTTATCATTAAAAGCTGTGATGGAGGAAGTTATTTAGGAAATAGTGCACCTATTAATTACAAATCTAAAAAAATAAATTTTAGAGGTACACAAAATGTTCTTGAGGCCGTTAACTATCTAAATAAAATAAACTTCCTCAAAAACAGAGAAGAAGTCGTGATGGTAGGATCTTTTAATGCTGGAATTGGCATTCTTGCCTGGAGTGACTATTTCAAAGCTCAAACAAATGGAAAATTCAGACTGATTGCAGATGCAACTTTGTTTCTTAATGCTATGAATTTCAAACATAATGAACCTCGAATTGAAAATCGAATGAAACAACTTGAAAAGTTCACTCTTGGAAATGCTTCTTTCCCAAACAGAGCTTGTGCCGAAGCGAACCCTAATGAAGTCTGGAAGTGTCTCTTTGTCTAAGAACTCATTAAGTACATCAAACATCCAGTTTATTTTATTCAATCTCTCTATGACGGAAAGGATGTGACTTAAGTATTAGGATTTGAATGTGTTCAATAGTTTGGCTCACTTTCTTAGTGCAGGTAACATGAAAGAAAGATCATTTAGGATTATCATAAAAATGTGACTGCTGTTCTGCAAAGAATTGTTAATATGAGTGAAGATCATAGTGCTTTTGCTATCTCTTGTGTTGCTCATTAGTTCTTTGGAGGAAAGTGGAATAGTGAATGGTATGAAGTCCCCGAAGGCAGTGGTCATCGTCCGATCAATGTAACATCAAATTGGGCCCGCAATCAATCGCGAGAGCTATATATTGATACTGTAGACTGGCCTCACAATAAAATTTGTGCGAGGAAATTATCTCCATCTCCTTCATCTAAAAAAGTTCTCGGCAGAAAAACACAATTACTTCAGTCAGAGTGATTATAACCAAAATAAGAACTTGGTTGGATTTTCAAATATTAACTTTTTCTTTCAAAATGACTAAAAAATTCTTGAAGAATATATTTTTTTGTCGAACAGTTCTTCTTATCATGTACAAAAAAATCCCAAATTATTTTTAGCTAAAAGTACTAACCCTCTCTTAAATAAACATTGTCTAACTTTGTACTTTTTTTTCTAGAGACCTCAAAAAGTTGTCTGAGCACAATAAGAATCTTTTTAGAGGAAATTTCTGAAAACCAAAATCACCTCCAATTATATAAACTCTTGAGAAATCCTCTGAACTTCAACTAAATCTATTTTCAATAATGTTTTTAATTTCAAACTGTAGATTTTCTTTAGATTAAAGCACATCAAGCTTTCTTTCTGACAGTACGTCTTGCGTTACGTTTTTATCTCTCGTCTTTCCACTTGATTCTCTGAACTCTCTTGAACTCTGCCTACTAATCATCAGCCATTTCGGGCCAATATCTGTACAGTTATTGAGGATCTCCCCTGTACTGAAACAAAAATTTTCTTGACATTCTTAACTGCTTGAAAGGCCCAATTCCTGAACGCATAGTGCCTCTAAATTTACTATTTTTTACCCGATTTTAGTACCGAAAATTCTTGTTGAGGTGAGTAAGAGCTTTTGGGTCCCACTATACTGTCCATTTGTAGGGAAGCTTCTTAGAAGTGATGGCAGAATTCCAGTTTTGAAGGTGATTCTGGGGTAGTAAACCATAATCAAAATTATTATAAATAATCAAAAAGCACTAATGTCAAAAATAAATTAAGCCGATATTCTCTTATAAAGACTCAAAACATTTTTTACTTTTAGAACAAATAATTTAAAATACCTAATTTTTATAATGAAATGGCTTTCTTAATTGGAATATTACTTGTCACTCTTACCTTTTCCAAGCAGCTGCAAATTGCCTACATTCATTCCACTAAAAGTATACTTTTTTATCAGCAGAATGGTGAACAGCTAGCTTTCGGACTTACTTTCTAACACATAGACATTTCACTTCATTAGTCACTCAGAGACAAACCTCTTTTCTTTACCAAACAGACCAGAAACAGTGTTTAAAATCTCACTAAGTATGCAAAGTTTGACTATAAGATAAAAATGGCACTTAAATAGAGGAAAAATAATGAAATCATGGGTTCTATTGGACTGGGAGAAGGATCAAGATTCTATCAACTTCTGAAATAGATGCTCAACACTAATTCGATCAAAATCGAAGTTAAACACAAGTAAGGAATGCTGAGAGTGATTCCCGAAAGCTGTAGTTATCCTATATTTTTGCCTTTGATGTTGACTCTTTCTTAAACGAACACGCTCAGCTATTCTGTATAAAAATTTTCCACCATTTTTCGGCCCGATTCTCACTTCTTAAAAGTGATTAACAAATCCAAATCTCCCTTCACTATGAATAAACTGTAAAGATAACAAGAATTAACTGTTTCTTTGAGAGATAGAGTCATTTCTATTCCTCTCACTTAATTAATTGAATGCGGAAAGTACTCTAATTCTGATAGCTATGAATGCTAAGTGTAACAATTCAAAGAGCCAGAGTTGGGAGCCTTAATTTTTGACTTTGATCCTGTTTTCTGTGGGAACGCAATCGAGTTCGATAGTTAACCAGTATCTGTTTGGGGTTATCATTACAGCCACTTCGTTCTGCTAGTTCTTCAATTTTGCTTACTTGGCTGTTTGTTGCGAGCTGAAAGAGTGAAGAACCTAATGGACAGAGCTTTAAATCTGAAATTCAGTTGATTTTGGAATAATTGTATATTAATTTAAATTTTAAAGGTTCTTCAATCCAATTGGCTGCATAGATGCAACCCAATAAAATGCTGAACCTACAAAAATGAGGCTTTTAATCACCGGTAGCACTCTATTGTTGGCCGGCGAGTTGTGGCCCCCATAATTTCATCCTTCTAAACTTTGAATCAACAAATCAATTACTTTGCAAATTTGCTTATGTAAAACACATTGATTATTAGTTTTGGAAGCCATGAATAAGCTCTTTTTTATAAGCATTGGACTAATTAAGGTCTCTTTCTTTCTTTTCAAAAACTTAGATTGATGTCCAGAAACCAAAGCGTAAGTTACAACGAAAGCTTTCTCCTAAAAATTGCTTAATAAAGTAAATTGAAACGCGAATAAAAAATAAAAAAGCATAGAGAAATACAGGAAAAGAAAAATAGAGAAATGGCAAACTATGATCTGCATGAAAAAATAGTGAGCAAATAAATTTTGAATGATGACATCGTCAACAAGGGCAAGATATTGAGAGTCAAAAGAGGTACACTGGTTGAAAACTAGTTCAGAGTAGAATGTGAGTACTAGGGCTAAAAGACAGAGGTAGTTGCCAGCAGAGAGGAGATCATTGACAAAAACATAGGTGCCCTACTGAACTATTACGAGGATCTACTTTATTACAACGACAAATCATTGTACTTCTATTGATTTTAATGATCTTTTAATCACAATAATACTTATTTTTAAACACTATGTTTTGGAATTAACAATAGCCAAACCGGTACCCTTAATACTGCAGTCGGAACTGCAAACTCTCAATTCGGTTCAACCAACTTGGCTATTGGAGGAAACAACACTCAAGTCGGAACTGCCAACACTGCCATTGGTTACGGAAATGTTGAGTACGGTACTGGCAACACAGTCACGGCTAATCTCAATACTGCGATTGGAACTTCTAATTTAATCTCTGGAGATACTAATAATGTGCTAGGAACTACTAATATCGCCTCTGGCAACTGCAATACTGTGGTAGGTACAAGTAACCTCATTAGCGGAAACAACAACATCGCCACTGGAAACACAAACTTCATCTCAGGTAGCTCTAACGCAATCACAGGAGCTACCAACTCAGTAGTTGGGGGCAACAACTTGGTTGTAGGCACAGGCAACAAAATTTTTAGTTCTGCAACAACTCCTTCATGTGTTCTTCCTGCTCCCCCTCCCCCTCCACCTCAGCCAACTGGCTCTTTGCTACTCTGTCTCTCTTGCTCTATTTGAACCAAATGATCATCTAATACTACTACTTTTATACATTTTTTTTAATCAATCACACAAATTAAGTGGTTAGATTGGCAAAGTGACTCATTCAAGGATAGAAAATATAATCATCAGCAACAGCCTTTCTTCTTTGAATTGTCCTTACTTGAGGCATTGTTCTTCAGCGCAAAACTTTGAGTCTTTTCAGGCATTTGTTTAGACTCGTTCTCATTGATGAGTCTTGCAATAGTCATAAAACTCTAATCCACGTTCGTGTTGTTCTTTACTGAAGTTGAAAAATACTTGATTTTGTGAGATGCACACCATTCATTCACTTCAGCCTAGCTCACTCGCCTCTAAAGATCACTCTTGTTTCCCAACAGCATAATCACTGATTTGTCCGCTTTTGTACGGCAGAGATCGTACCATTGTTCCTTGATGTTCTTGAATGAGCTTTATCGGGATAAATCGAAGACCATGAGTACTCCGTGGCAACCTTTGAAGTATGTGGAGACGATGGAGCGATACTTTTCTTGTCCTGCAGTGTCCCAGATGTAGAGTTTAGCAGGCTGGTTTTTAAGGTTTATGTTTTTGATTTTAAAGTCGATGGTGGTCACTTGTGTTTCTTTTTCTGCGAGGAAATCACCTTCGGTGAACCGCCAGAAGAGTGCAGTTTTGCCAACATTGCTATCTCCTACAATGATGACCTTGTATCTCTTCTAATCTTTGTTGTTAGACAAATATCGTTCTTCAATCATTATAATCACTACAACAAAAGCAATCAGTTGTTTATCCAAAATACACTTCACAACATCCACTTGCACCATCCATCTTCTTTCTCTGCGCAATCAACAGTATTATTAATCAATTTAAAAATCCTGCTGGAAGGAGTTAAATATAACAATATTGCTTCATATACGGTGAGTAAAAACGTTATTTCTACACAATCCACTTCTTCTATCAAGTGATCCATATCTATCCATCCCTGTAGGACTCTAAAAATAGGAATCTCTTCGTAGTGTAAGTGTATTCTTTAGGTGCACAATATAAAAAAAACTTAGAAAATAATTTTCAATCACATATCTCCAAAAAACATTATAAAATACAAACAGTTAACGATGAGACTTGATAAAAACAGTGGGGAAGATTTAAATAAAGTTGATTGCATCTATCAATCAAGGTCCTCAATTTAAGGCTATTCCTCTCTCATCGCTGCTTTAACCGTCAGTGTCAACAAGCGGTTGTCTTTCTTCAGGTATCTTACGTTCTCCAACAGCATACGCTTGTACACCTCACCTGGCAATTCAGTCTTTGCTGTGTCTAACCACTCATCCCAAATGTCAGGCTCCTGTTGCTCTTGGCATCCATTTCTGAGCTCCTTCACACAGTTGACTAAGCTCATAATTGCTTCCTCACCTGAAATCAGCCCTTCACTTTTGGCTGCGATGTAGTTTTTCATTTATTTTAGGGCTTCATGGACCAAATCAACCTTGTTATTGTTAAGCATCTTCTTGAATGATACGATAGGATTAGCTGGATCAAAAGTTCTGTCGTCATCGTCCTGGAACATTTTATGAGGTTTTAGTTACTATCCTCCTGATTCAGAATGGGTGAGTGAAATATCATTGGTAGGCATTTGGTCCTCGATAATTTGTTTCCAAGTTAGCATCTGTTGCTTCTTAGCAGCTTTCTACTTAGCCAACTATTTTCGATTCAGCTTGAACTCCTTTTTGACAGTCTTCATCAAGGGTTGAGTCTCTTCAAAAACGGCGACTTACGGTGTGAGGTAGTCGGCAATCACTTTGTTAAGAGGAGGTAGTTCCCCCTCCTGACTGAGAGCACGATGAAAAACTGACTGGAAAAAGTATTGCCTGGTAGGATTAAAGGTATTTTCGATTTTGATTTTTTATTACTCATCTTCATTTATCTTCCGTGATAACTGCATTTTTTCAATCATCTAACGCACCATTTGCTTCTGAGAAGGCGTTGATTCCTTGAGAGGATTGAAAGGATAGTCTCGAACATCTTAAACTGTCGGTAAATCAACCAGAAATAATGAGATTTCTTCTTCGTTAGATTTGTCTTTGTAAGGGACTAAAACTACCAGTCTTGGGATAACTCCGTTTTTGCTATTTCTAGGGACATAACGAGCGATTCCATATCTCTTCAATGATATCATGGACCTCACAAGCGCAGTGAACAGCTTCTGTCCCGGGAGATGTTGATTACCTTTGACAGGGACAACTGTTTCTATTTCTCCCATAAGTGCATGTCTAGGCACTCGCTCCTCATCTACGAATCCTAGTAATCGAAAGTTCCTATTTTCATGCCACTTGGCATCCCTTTCCAAGATATCTGAGATGGGCACCAAATGAGGCCCATAACTGTAGGCATTCATTTGATTTTCCTTTTCAATTTCTGTATTTGTCTCATCTCCTTGAATTATATAGCTTATTACCATCACTATCTCTTTAGTGCGGGTAATCTCTGGATTGAATGGAGTGTTTATGTCGTATTTGGCTAATGATTTGAGTCTCTCTCTCCTCACCATTTTGTAAGTCTCTACTTCTATTGACAGTTCTGGGGCAATCACGAACTCTCCTTTGAATAGAGCCACAGGATTGATTTCTCTCTTCCTAAACTTCTTATAGAGCTCGATGGCAAGCTCATCAGGAAAGATCTGCACGTGTTCTTCTGCTTCTGCCTTGAGGTCAGTGAGTAGCTAAGCGTTGTTTATCTGCGTTTCAGTCTCACCCTGCTTTTCGATGACGTTTTAGTCCATAACGTAGCCAGCCATGAAGTTGATACAAATAATATTGACCTTTACGTCACATGCTTTGATTTTGATAGCTAGCTATCTCTTAACTCTATATTCATCGAATACTGTATCTCCTGAGCCGTTGGTAAAGAGGAATATTCTTTTTTTGCCTTTCTTCTTTGCTGCAGTGCGCTCAATCTCGTCTAAGCATGCATTTAATGCTGAGAAGATGTCCCCTCCACGCAACTAATTGCCTAGCTTCACTGTACTCATTGTGATAAGTTTGCGAATCAGTTAAAGATCGGGCTTCTGCAGTGGTTGCAGCACAATCAAATCACGATTGTCAGTATTGTTAAGGGAATCATTGTCTCCAAAAATAGCGAGACCTACATCGTGGTTGCTGCTGTTAAATATTTTTTGCTGCAGTGTGATGTTGATGCAATCAATGGCAAGTTTGAGGCGGGATGAGTCATCGTTGTACATCTAATCCATGGAGTTGCCAGCGTCGATGGCCATCATGACTACTTCCTTTGACATTATTTGTTATGGCGAATTTGATTGGTGAGAATGTAACTCCGAAATGCATATCTATAAGCTGCATTATGAGTTGTATTAATAAGCTGCATTATGAGTTGTATTAATTTTTATTCTGCACTCTAATAAACTAATAATTTATGCAAAAAACATCAAAGACTAAACTTTTCATCAAACTCAAGTATAAGAGTGATATTTAATATTCAGATAAATGCTTTGCTATGATTGCACGAGTGCCTTATTAATCTATAATTAATATACAGTGAGTATGCTCATATTTCTAATAATATACAGTGAGTATGGTCATATTTTAATCTTAAATGGTTTATAATGATCAGTTTTCGCTGAGCAACGACTTTCCATCCTTGCCCGTTGTCTCAATCTCCTACTACAACAATGGATCTAACTAAACATACAAATACTCGCAGGCTATCTAGGCTACAGCCAAGAAATCTTCACAATTCGATTGTATATCAAATTGCCCAAAATCAAAATACCAAAACCCACCAGCTGTAAACCGATTGCACCTCCGCTTATCAGCTACCACTTGTAGTTAGGTTTGTTCACTCCAGCAGTCACTGTCACCAGGATACCCACAATCCACACAATGGCAGTTCTTGTTACATCGCAGATGGATCTAGCCAGTGAGTTGATGTACTTGGTTACAGTCACACCAGTTACGTTGAAAGTAGCGATTGAGAATACTCCCAAGATGCAGAACAGCAACAGAAAAACATTTTCTCCAGCCTGCCTGAAGTAGTTGCTAGGATTTTCAATGAAAGGCATGCCTGCAGAGTTAATTACACAGGCGTCGACTCCAAAACTGCAAGGCATGAAGGACATGATTAGCAGAAGGATGAGTTGGGCTGTTAATCCAAAAACACCTTCGTATCCCACCATCTGCAAAGGCTAAATGTGGTATTTCAACAATAATTTTTCCTCAAACACAAATTGGAAGCCGTTGGTGAATAGCGAAGCGATGAGTAAGATGTATCCCATTACCTGCAGACTCTAATTCTCAAAAATTGTACTGCATCGCTTCCGGAACTACTGCTATCGGCGAAAGCCAGAGAAGAAGCCCCAACAATAAGGACTCCCACCAGTGCCAGTGCACTGCCTGCAACTTGATTTTTCTTTGCCTTCATTTTGAGGAAAACCATCGAGAAGATGAAAGTGGTGACAATTGATCCTCCTCTCATCATCTGATAAACTGAGCCTGCCACGAAGTTGAGAGCTACGTACTGCAGCGTGGAGGTGATTAAGTCGCTGATAGCTGGAATCGCCAGCAAAAACACGTTCAGGTTGACGTCTTTCCCCTTTGATTTAGCCTCAAGCATGCGCATTTTGTAGCCTTACTAATCTCTGCTTTTCATGAAGTAGAAGATGGCGAGAGCGAGTGCTTCTCCGAAGAACATGGTTGCGGCCTGAGTTTTATGGTGTGTACTTGCATGTAGGGGTGGAAAAATTACTTATAGTACTGTCCTTCGTAGACCATCTGTTTGTTTTGGAACTTGTAAGCTGTGTGCATGGAGTTTTACCGATGGTATTAATGGCTCCGGAGACGATCATGAGTGAGATGATGATAGCTCTAAAGTTGGAGGTGATTTCGCTCATCAATTGATTATTTATATTTATATTCACAAATCATACCAAAATAGGCCAACTGTGTATGATTAAGCAAAGCGAAGGCCACGAATCATGCATAACATTATTCTTCGATTTATTGTCGATTTTTTGTTAAATAAATAATCTCCTTAAGCAAATATCAACCATTTTAATGGCTACACTATTATAATGCTTTTGTGAATAATAATAAGTATTCGTTAACATGCAATAACAATACAGAATCAACACCCAATTCTCAGAATGTGACGATTACCTCGCCACACACAAACTAGTCACATAACACGATAACGATGACACAAACACAGTCACACTCCGACTCAAAGTACAGCAGCTGCAGCATGCACTAGCCCAAGCTAAACATAAAGAACTAAAACTCAAAGTAGTTAATAACCAGCTCTCCAACATGTTAGTCTCATCCAGCCAGGCGAGCCAACGAAAAACCATCGAATTCATCGATAGAGTAGAAGACATCATCATAGCTAAAATAGACAAACTACACAAAAAAAGCACCAAAAAACTAGTTACACACACAACAAACATCTTTTAAACCAAAAAACAAGAGCTTTCGATAAGAAACATAAACGTCCCAAAACATGAAAAAAGGTGGTCAAACTTCGACACCCGCTCATCCGCGAGGGATTTGGAGAAGGTTAACGACAAATAAAGCAGGCTGCGAGTGATCTAGAAGTAAAACAGGCAATAGCTGATGAACACAGTAGAGATAAGAGACCGTCTGGAGAGCATAAAAAGAATAGAGAGGCAGCTAAAGCAAGTGGGCTGACCATTAGAGTGACGATACACATGATTGATGCTGAGCTGATGTAATTTGATGCTGAGCTGATGTAATTTGATGCTGAGCTGATGTAATTTGATGCTGAGCTGATTTAATTTGATGCTGAGCTGATGTAATTTGATGCTGAGCTGATGTAATTTGATGCTGAGCTGATGTAATTTGGTGCTGAGCTGATGTAATTTGATGCTGAGCTGATGTAATTTGATGCTGAGCTGATGT
>Ga0194117_10006351_pt1 | contig 10405 bp, 8 predicted proteins | sample TA2MahsurfametaG_FD_160579 | JGI IMG/M metagenome (GOLD analysis project Ga0194117, IMG submission 160579) | Freshwater microbial communities from Lake Tanganyika, Tanzania - TA2015009 Mahale N1 surface | ecosystem: Environmental > Aquatic > Freshwater > Lake | place: Tanzania: Lake Tanganyika...
CCCCAACCCCTATATCAGAAAAGTCATTAAATGATACCAACACAGTTAATCTTTAATCCATATAAATTTTCAATAGTATTCTCTATCTATGATACAGTTGATATTTTAGCTTTTTATCGGAATCGACTTGTATATAATAATACTTTTATATCGCAAAAAGATGGCAGAAGAGAATTACGATGTTATGATCAGCAGCAAGGAGTACAATTAACTTCGAAACTGCAAAAAATAACATATCTAACTTATTGAGCAGAATAAAAAGTTGACTAAAAGACACGGAGATATAGAGAAAGAACTTAACTTGCTCACTCAGGAGTTCAATAGAAAGAAGCTCGAAAATACTTATTTATTGCAAATGATTCAAAGTATTGTCTGTACCGAACCTATACAAGTTCCAACCGCCCTAGAGACTGGCAAAAGTGCATCATTTTAAGTACTTGGAGAGTCAGTTTTTCAGCCTTAGAAGGCATAGGAACGCAAACTAAACACCTAGTTATCATAGTTGACCAAAAAATACACAACTGTGGTTGATAGGATAAATGAGTTTAACAAATAACAGCAAGAGAAAGATGATAAAGTCACTTAACTTAACCAGACTATTTTGTAGAAATAAAAAGTTATTATAAAGCTACGAGCGATCAATCAGTAGTCTGTTGACAACAAATCGAAAGAAATGATTTAGTTCTAAAAGAATAAAAATGATAAAAAAGCCAAGTAAATGTAGACTGAAATCACAAATTTGAGGAAGTTGCTGGAAAAAAGAGAGATAGAGCTGAAGAAAAGCATAGTCGAAATAGCCTAACTTCAAAAGGATACTAAAAGTGTCAAAGTTCTTCTATAGAAACATAAAGAATAAAATAACAAACTTACAGGACTTTTGAAAGATTTTAGCGAACGCAATAAAAATCTATAAAAAGAAATAGATTCTTTGAAGAAAAAAGGAAACAGCTCTTCCCCAAATCTGTAGACAATCATCAAGATCAAAGGTCTGATCGACGAGCATGTGCGGGAAGTATATAAAAATTTAAAGTCAATATAAGATCTTAGTCAGTAGTAAATTACAAATTTGGTGCGATCTTAGTTGAAGTAACTTATGGAGTATATTTCAAAGTCTATTGAGAATAAAAAATGAAATGATTGTATAAGCTCTTCTAATTGTAAACTACTCTTAATAACATTTTTTTCTCACAAAGTTTTTAGAATGATATATTTCTGTTCCAAAAATTGACTAAAGGTTAGCATTTTATTTACAAATACTTTTTTCAACAAATAAACTGGCGCAAAACATAAAAAATGAGAGTAAATAAAAGTTGAAGAGTAGCTGCAATGTAGGGAAGCCCAGGACCTCGTAATCAGTCAGAAAGGACTGAAAAATAACGTTGTGATTTTTTTTAAGGATATGCTTAAATATTATCACAAAGATATTAGTGCTTCAACATTCTAATTTGGAAAATAAATAATATCTCAACAATGTCAAGGAAAGACAAAGTCCACATTAACTTGGTCGTCATTGGTCACGTCGACTCTGGAAAATCAACCTCCACTGGTCACCTCATTTACAAATGCGGTGGTATTGATAAGAGAACCATTGAAAAGTTCGAGAAGGAATCTGCTGATGCTGGAAAAGCCTCCTTCAAATACGCATGGGTTATGGACAAACTTAAGTCTTAGAGAGAAAGAGGTATCACCATCGATATCTCCCTTTGGCAGTTCGAAACCCCCAAATATCACTTCACCATCATTGATGCCCCTGGACACAGAGACTTCATCAAGAACATGATTACCGGTACCTCTCAAGCCGATTGCGCCATCCTTATGATCGCTTCACCCCAAGGTGAGTTCGAGGCTGGTATTTCCAAAGAAGGACAAACCAGAGAGCATGCTCTTCTTGCCTTCACCCTCGGTGTCAAGCAAATGATCGTATGCCTCAACAAGATTGATGAGAAGACCGTCAACTACTCTGAAGAAAGATACAACGAAATCTCCAAGGAAGTTAAAGAATTCTTGAAGAAAGTCGGATACAAACCCGACACCATCCCATTCATCCCCATTTCAGGATGGAACGGTGACAACATGTTGGAGAGATCAACCAACACCAGTTGGTACAAGGGCCCCACTCTGATTGAAGCTCTTGACAAGATTGAACCACCCAAAAGACCCACTGAGAAAGCCCTCAGACTTCCTCTTCAAGACGTCTACAAAATCGGAGGTATTGGTACCGTCCCCGTCGGAAGAGTTGAAACTGGTATCCTTAAGCCAGGTATGTCAGTCTGCTTCGCCCCAGCTGATGTCAAGACTTAAGTCAAATCAGTTGAAATGCACCACGAATCTATTCCTGAAGCTATTCCCGGAGACAACGTCGGATTCAACGTTAAAGGTCTTTCAGTCAAGGACATCAAGAGAGGATATGTCTGTGGTGATGTCAAGAACGACCCCCCTAGAGAGACTGAATCTTTCCTCGCCCAAGTCATCATCATGAACCACCCCGGACAAATTGAAAACGGATACACCCCCGTCCTCGATTGCCACACTGCTCACATTGCTTGCAAATTCCACGAAATCCAAGCCAAGATTGACAGAAGAACTGGTAAGGCCACTGAAGAAGAGCCCAAGTTCGTCAAGAACGGTGACTCTGCTTTGATCATCCTTAAACCCACCAAACCCATGTGTGTTGAGACCTTCACTGAATATCCTCCCTTGGGAAGATTCGCCGTCAGAGACATGAAACAAACTGTTGCCGTCGGTGTCATTAAAGCTACCGTCAAGAAATAGAAGAAATGAGCTTGATGTAAATAGCCCCATTCTAAAACAATTTTTACAATATTCAAACTTGAATTATCATATCCAATTAATAGATAAGAATTATAAAGATATGTAAGAATATCATAAGCAAAAATAAACAAACACACTCAACTATCAGCACGAACAGTCATCGCCAGGTTTAAAGCTGAAAGCTGCTATCAATCTCGCAGAAACGATGCCTCCTTCTAAGTTGCGTAAAAATTTAATTGGAATCATAACTCTTACTCCTGACATTTAGGATATTATTCTCGAAAAAGTAGATCAACCTCTAGGTACTAATCTATAGAAATAGAAATATAAGACTCAGATCCAAACAATGTTTTCCTGAAAACTGAATTTAACAGAGATGGAGATTCATATAGATCACCTCTAACCAATCAATACTACCCACCTATAGAAGGTGGAATCATTCCAAATGCATAACTCAGAAAATTATAAGAGTTAGGAAACATCCTTTTTGCAGAGTACGTAAAGCTGTATTATGGTAACACTGGTGTTGGAAGTTTCTTTGTTTCGGAAAGAAATAGTGCAAACAAAATAAGCTGCGGCTTTTTTGCCAAAAAATGTACATAGTTAAAGATGCAGCAATTTAATAAGGGGATGGATTTGCTGGAAGTTGGGATTCCTTTAATATCGTTGATATTGAATTTTAAGGCAATGAGGCTATCTTCAATTTATCGACCACTATCTTGATTGAAATGAATATCCAGAATGAAGTTCAAGGAATGGTCGATTTGACAGGTTTTTTGAAGGACAAGGTAATCAATTTTGTATGTAGAAAAAAGATAGACGTAAATTAGGAAAGGAAAGATTGTAAGAGTGCGTTGTTGCAGTTGGAGAACTCATTTAGTAGCTTTAAACAGTGATGAGACAACATCTAGATGCAGTCTACATAAGTAAAACAAAAGATATCGTGTTTTCAACGAGGCTCTAATATACAGTTGAGTATTAAAAGCAGAGAAGAGAGTTGGCTGAAGGTTTAAGAAAAATTCATATAAATAGCTGATTCTTTGCATTCTGACCATTTATTCTTATAATGTGAAGTTAATAATGATTTAATGATAATTTTAAGTTAGTTTAACCTAGTTATAATAGTTATGAGATGATTCTCCAATACTATCTCTCAATCTACTCCATAAATTTCTTTACTTCTCCCACTTTCTCAGTAAATTTTAAAGTAAGGTTGATCAATCAACAAAACGGTGATTGCAATGATAGTATCATGCTGAATACCCAATTCTTGAATTCTAGTACTTTCCCAGTTTAGATTAAGTTGAAAGGAAGCGAGAGATTACTCATGAAAATCAAAATTATCGCTTTCAAAACCAAACAAGTAGAGATAGTCATTGGCTAAGGTGTAGTAAATATCGATAAAAATACAATAGAGAATAGTGTAAGGGTTCCCATCTATGATAAAAACTAAGGTATCGAGTAAGTTGCAATTTGTAGTGTCGATTTTTATGTCTCTGGAAATCCCATATCGAAAAATGCATCAATTGCTTTGGATAAATCGAAGAGTAAAATCGAGGATTGGAGAGACCATACTGAGGATGCTGTGTATTCTCAGATGTCTTATACAGTTTAGTCCGAAAATTAGCGAGCTGAGGCTGAAACTTTGGTTAAAAATGCATCTCAAAAAGACAGCAGAAAAAAAGAAAATGCAAGTAAAAATTTCAAAAATGTGGAATCATAGTATGGGAATAGCAGAAAATTGAGTTAGAGACACAAAGATAATAGTCCTACTTCAAAAGATAATAATAAAAAGGTGGACTATCCTATATAAACTGGGTCACCTCTACAAAATAGTATTTATTTGTCTGAAGCATCATCTCCAAACAAAAAATATTATATCAAAAAAGAAAATGTACCAGATAAGCTTTAAAATAACAATTAGAGCGTAATAAAAGAAAATAGAGATTAAGAAGAGACGATAGATGCATAAAATCTGAGAAAGAAGCTGGAATAGCAATAAAAAATAACTAAATAACTAAAGAGATATCTGGCGAAGCACAAGTAAAAATAAAGAAATTAATCAACTTAGATTAAGGTTTAAAAACATAAGGTAAGAAGGAAAGAATTGAAAGTAGAGTAAATTTCATCCTACAAATCTCAGGGCAAGTATATAAAGTATTTCTCTTAACCTAACAAAAAACATAGATTTTTTATTAAAAATGTGAAAGCCTATCAAATCACCCCCAATGACTTTAAAGAAAACAACGCGACTCTTGGTATAGAAATACCAATCAATAAATTCAGTTTATCAACTATAAACAATGACAAAATTGTTTCTTTTGATGCTCTTGGTTACCGCGCATATTGTATAGCGAACTACATTAAGGAGTATCCGATATAAATCACAATCCCATAAACGGAGGAGGGACTAAAAGTAAATTTGTAACTGAATAACTTTGGAAATTTTTAAGGGACAATAGGTGTACAGGAAGGTTAAAACATGGCAGTAATTTTGAAGCCGAAAGAAAAGGACAAAAATAATATTCTTTCAGCTTTAAAAAAGTAAGTTTACAAATTAACATTCAATATCAAGTGTAACGGTTCTTATTTGGACATCTAGGAAACTATAAAATACTAAAAAAATGACATTTCGTATCGTGAGCCAAATCCAATCAGCTAACCTTAGACAAATATCAGAGATAGAATACTATCATTTAGCATACAGCCTTGGGGATACGGTTATAGCTATCTAAATCAAAAAAATATAAACTAAAATGATATATTTTGGAAGATAAAGTAAAAAAAGAAATTGATATAAACGTAAGCAAAGAAAAGAATTGAGTAGAGTAGACCAGAGAGTGATCAATCTAAAGAATCAAACAAAAAGTAAACCCTGAAAAGTATTAAATAAATAAAAAAGGAAAAATAGCTTTAATCTCATCAAAGCGAAGAATAGCCTAAAAATACTCAACTAATCGCAAATTAGCCTTTAATAAAGTAAGCGAAAAAGATGAAAACTGAACCTAAATCAAGCTAAAAGGATTACTAATCACTCTAGAGCATCAAAGTGTCAAGGAGAGAAATGAATCAAATCATGAGTATAAGAAATGGTAATAGAAATAACTATAAATTAAAAAAATAGAATGAATAAAAGAAACCCAACATCAAGTAAATGTGGGAAAAACTTCTAATCAAAAAAAAGCTTGAATAATAGGGATCAGAAAAATAGAGATTTAAACTTCAAGCCAGAAAAAGTCCTTTGAGTCAATTTAGGAACGAAGAAAGAGACATTTAGTCATCTCTTATTCAAGAGAATGAGTCTACTCCTTCAAAATCAAAGCTTTATAGTGTGTTACCTGGTGGAAGTAGGATTCTTACAGTATCCAAAGAAGATAAATCAAACCAACAGGAGCAAATGGTTCCCTTGAGAACAATAACAATCTAAATCAATAATATTTCAATAACTCAACCTTTGGCGATTGTTTCATAATAGTTAGGAGAGATGGCTGGAAAATTTATCAAACTATAGATAAAAGATAAAATAGTCTATTATACATAGATAATTTTTAATGGATAATTCAACAGCATTTTGTGGAAACTGTCGGGATGTTTTTTCAATTAACTCACAGGAAATTAGCAATTAGAAATTGAAATTTACAAAACAGTGTAGAATAAGATCGTTATGCTTGGAAAGACTAGTATTAGGGTTAGTAAACTTTATTTTCTGAGGAATAATCATATCTATAATGGAAAGATTATATTTAATAAGATACTTAATGGAGAGTTTACTTTGGGCTTTGAAATCAAGTAGAATTTTCCATTTGAAGTAATCAAAGAGGAGAACAATGAAAGTCACACCAATTCTTTGCTTATGCCCCAATCAATAGAGAAAAATAAAAGAAAAAAACCATCCTCACTCTTTAAGAAATAAGGAAGGATAGCCAACGACCCAAGAGACTAGAGCTTTGGAAGTATTTCCTCACTTCAAGCCAATAAGATTCCTCCGAACCAGATCAATAACGAGAGTCTGTTGATGAGGGGTAAGAATAGAGTACAACTCAAAGATACTCTGAGAAAGGATTACAACATGAATAGGAAAAGCAATCGAGTCGCTTCAGAGTCTTTGGAAGTTGGAGTGAGTGAACTCGAGTAATCAAGTCTGATGCCCGAAGGATTGTCTTTAGCGGAGTTGTAAGAAAAAAAGAGATGAGTTTCAATTAAATACCTTAAATTAAGTATTTGATAATGTTTTTTCGATTTTGTTTAAATTGAACTTTTAATGTTGACAAATGATGTTTTAAGAAGATCATTTCTCAGAGGTAGTTCCTTTTGCTTTGATCTCCAATGAGTTCGATATTTCTGCCGGTAGTGTTTCCACCTGTGCTGAACTCGTTCATTCCAGCTTCTCTTTCTTTTTTCTTCTTATGCATGCAATAAGCAAGGACAATAGCACCAACGATCACTAAATTACAATAAAAGTACATAAAGTTCCGACAGGAATACACACTGCCAGAATGATAATGGTTGAAGTTGGTAATCCTCCAGATGGTATAGATCCTCCGTTTGTATTGACTGAATATGAGGTGACAGGCATTCCAGCAACATTATTGCCTGAGAACAAGTTGTTGAGATTCTGATTGACAGTAGATGCTTGATTTGATGTAGGCGCATAGTTAGCGTTGACTAAAGTATTGACACGAACTGAACTGCTAGTGATGCTTTGCACAAGAATGTTTTGGACTGAAATTTAGGCTGCAGAAGCCAGTTGGTTGATAAAAGTGAAATAGTTTTGCTGGAAAGTTTGCAAAGTTACACTGAAGACCACATTCACTTGGAAGTTGAAGCTACTTACGCAAATTAATCCTTGCAGAGTGAAGTTAGGTACACAAGAAGTACAAGTAGTAGTGGAACTATAACAAGTTCTACATGGACTAACGCATGGCAAACAGATAAGAGGTGCATTTTGAGTATATTCTTGAATATTTCCTGGTTACTGAACTGTGAATCCTGAGGCACAAGAAAGACAGAATTTTTCGCCAAGGCAAGTTGCACAGCCTAAGCTGCATTGAGTACAAGCTGACCCAGAAAGGTAATATCCTGTTAAGCAACTATGACACTCTTGGCTTATTGAGTCACATCGTGCACAGTTAGGTTGGTTACATTTTTGGCAAGTCTGATTGAAAACAATAGTAGTACTTGCGCTTGATATTGAATAGCCGAAAGGACAAACTTGACAAATTGCGTTGTTATTGCAAGAAGTATCAGGTTGGCAGGCTCCATTGACTAAAGTATAGCCAGCTAAGCATGTATTACAGCTAAAGGGATTCAGCGAGTCGCAAGTAGCACAGTATCCTTGACAGTTTATTCTACATTTGGCAGGTTGATCAGTAGTTAAAGTAAATCCAGGCGCACAATACTGGCACCCTATATTGGGACCACCACACAAAACACAGGCTGGAGAGCATAAGGTGCAAGTTTATTGACTGTTAAGGTAGTATCCAGGTATACATTCGGTGCAAGTGATTAGTTGTACAGGATTACAGATTAAACAGCCAAAAATGCAAGGAGCACAACCTCCAGAAGTTAAAGTATATCCTAATAAGCAGAAACTACAAGTTGTACTACTATTAGAAGAGACAACATTAGCACAATTTTGAAGAGAAGTTTGCACACTATTGGAAAATGAAGAAACACTAACACAAGTACTTGAATTAAGGACATAGCCAACTGGACAAGATGTACATACTGAAGCATTACCATTCTGGCAAGAAGCACAAGGAGATTTGCACTGCATGCAAGTATTGGAAGTTGAGTCTAGGAAAGAGCCAGGGAAACAGGTCAAACATACAGCATTATTGCTTGATTGGCAAGTCATGCATAGACTTGAAACATTACAAGCCATACACATACCAGAATAAAGGTAATAGCCAGGGTTGCAAGCTGAACAGAATGAAGGATTTACTGTTGAACAATTCATACAGCCTGGATCACAAGCAGCTGGCATGTTAACAGTGGTGTTAATTGAAACTAGCACGTACCCGTTTGTAATGTATAGTTGTGAGCATAAAGTGGCTGAAGTGCAGCTTTGACAGTAACTAGGACAGGCTTGGCAAGATGAAGTACCAAAGTATCCTAATCTACATTGACTGCATGAATTTCCATTAATACATCTTAAACAAGCTGGTGCTGAAGGACATAGTGAGCAAGTGTTATTTGAAAGATAGTAGTAGTCTAGGCATTGCGAACAAACAATAGTGTTTGAGATGCTAGAGCAAGTAAAGCATCCTGTAGGACATTATTGACACTGAGTTCCATTAAAAAAGTAACCATCTACACATCCATTACAAACTGCATTCGAGGTGGCGTCGGTACAATTGTAGCAACGAGGATCGAAACAAAAGAAACAAGTATCTTAAAACGAAGCGAATAAGTTATAGCCCAGAGTACATAATTAGCAGGTACTGTTCACAGTACATACAGAGCAAGGACTTAAACAGACAACACACTAAAAACTATTACTAGTTTAATTATAGGCTAAATTGTAACCATCACCGCATAATAAGCATTGATTATCAAGAATACATTGATAACAGTTGGGGATGTTACAGAGCAAACAATTACCATTTTGAATCGTATATGGTGATTGACAAACTGCGCAAGAGGTACTTGAAGAACAATTAAGACAATACGAAATGTTACATGAGATACATTGAGTTGAATCGTAGCTCAAGCTGTATGGTTAAAAGCAAGAAGAACAAAGTCCAAGAGAGTTATTAACGCACTGTTCGCAATTATCGATGCTACAGGTTAATTGACATTGACCAGAAACAATTATATAATTGGAAATGCATTAAATACAAGAAGTCGGTGAAGTACAGTTTGTACAGTTTGCAGAACAAGCTTGGCATAATTAAGAATCGGTGTCCAAGTAGAATCCTTACAAACAAGTAAGGCAGGTAGTATTGCTATTGCAGATTATACAATTTGAGAGATTAGCAGGACATTCGTTCGTACAAATACTTCCATTTAGATAATATCCTGAGTTACATGCAGTACAAGTATTCTCGTCGCTGCAAGTTGTGCAATTTGAGAGGTTTGCAGGACATTCGTTCGTACAAATACTTCCATTTAGATAATATCCTGAGTTACATGCAGTACAAGTATTCTCGTCGCTGCAAGTTGTGCAATTTGAGAGGTTAGTAGGGCATTCATTAGTGCAAATACTTCCATTTATATAAAATCCTTGGTCACATGCAGTACAAGTGTTAGCATTACTGCAAGTCATGCAATTTGAGAGGTTTGCAGGACAATTGTTAGTACAAGTACTTCCATTTAGATAATATCCTTGGTCACATGCAGTACAAGTGTTAGCATTACTGCAAGTCATGCAATTTGAGAGGTTTGCAGGACAATTGTTAGTACAAGTACTTCCATTTATATAAAATCCTTGGTCACATGCAGTACAAGTGTTCGCGTCACTGCAAGCTGTACAATTCAAGAGTGAGGATGGACAGGCGCTACAACTACTTCCATTTAGATAATATCCTTGGTCACATGCAGTACAAGTGTTAGCATTACTGCAAGTCATGCAATTTGAGAGGTTTGCAGGACAATTGTTAGTACAAGTACTTCCATTTATATAAAATCCTTG
>Ga0194117_10006352_pt1 | contig 10405 bp, 10 predicted proteins | sample TA2MahsurfametaG_FD_160579 | JGI IMG/M metagenome (GOLD analysis project Ga0194117, IMG submission 160579) | Freshwater microbial communities from Lake Tanganyika, Tanzania - TA2015009 Mahale N1 surface | ecosystem: Environmental > Aquatic > Freshwater > Lake | place: Tanzania: Lake Tanganyika...
CCCCTTAAAAAGGAAGTAAAAATAGTTTGAAAAATTCAACATTATTTGGAAGGACAATCTTATTAGAATTAGCTGCTTTTTTATTTAATAGCAAATATTTCAATATTAAAAATAATGAATTCATGAGACATGATTTGGAAGGATATTTCAACTCTTTTTATTTTACTATAAAAATCAAAATCAGCAACAAAAAATACGTATAATCAAAACAGTCAAAAATCTTCAACTCATATCACACGATTGATAAATCCTAGAGTAGATTTCATTACCTACTCCCTAAGACTATTTTCTATGTAATTAAATAAATGCAAATGTTTAATATAATCGAAATCTTATGTCCCCAACAACACCTCTTCAGCACAATACAAGTGTAGGACTACGTTAAACCCAAACGCCATTCCTTTAACACTTTATCGCATCCCATCAGAACAAAAGATAAACAGCCAGAGCGGTCAATTGTGATATGCCCTCAACATAAAAAATCACTTTAAAAAGTGCTAATCCTGCCACTTATGGATATAAAACACTACAAAGAGATACTAGGTCAAAATCAGCACAATCATAAAGATGAAAGACTGCAGTTTACTGCCTAATATATGCAAAAAATGCCTCCCACCCATCAGAAAAAATACTTTGCACAATCTTTCCTTATCAATAAGAAGCCTCAAATAGTCGATTCTAATAAAATGGAGCAGAAAATACCGAGATCTGTTGATCTCAAAAAGTAATAAAGTATTCCATACCATACTAATAATATGGTAATAAAGACACCTTAGGTTTCGGAACTTTAGAATCACAAAAAAACGAACCGTTTTTTTCACGGAGTAAAGCGTGCCAAAGATTTTTGTACATCTCCGAATGAGGTTTCATTGCAAAAAGGAAAGGCATCGAGTATTCAGCGGATGCTTTCAAGATACCAAAAATTGCAAGAATAAAGCGATGGATCAGAGTATCAAGTGATGAGTAAATGGCTAATAGGACGTAGACTCACCAATCATAAAGAACGATCTTGATTATAAATAGCGTATATAAGTTTTTAATTTGATAAAATGAGATACGTCGCAAATAAAAAAATAGTAGTGATCAGTTTGGAAAATTATTCATGAGTTCATCTAATTTCGTTCGGATTCGCGAGCCTTACGTTAGGCGTAATTCCATACACAACGTCTCTGCCACTCGTATTATTCAAGGCATTTCAGCCAAGCTGCTGCTTCTATAGCCGTTATTCTGTCATCTGGATTGGGCTCTAGACATTTCTTGCTCATAAATAAGAGTTGTTACCTTACGTAATCTCCCATACAAGGGAGATTGAGACACATTTTCTTTGTTAGGATCACTCCAAAAGAAAATATGTCGAAATTTTAGTGACATTCATATTACTCTCTGGTAAACTTATCACCAAGAGAAACACATCTAAGTGCAGCTTATTTATAGGGCAGATAATAACCCTCAGTCGATGTTAGTCTGGTATCCTTTTCTGCCACAAAAGCTGAAGATTTACATTTTTCGGCCCAGATAATAGAGGCAGCGGATCCAAAGTCAATAATTTTCGCCCTCCTTTGTCTATCAATCATAATATTGTGTAGCTTGATATCACGATGTGCAACTCCGATGTCATTCAAAAAAGATAGGCCTTGTGCAATTTCAGTCATCAAATTGAGTATCTGTCTGTCGTTCAGATGGGTGTTTTATGCTAGTATGTTCGGGTAGTGTTATAAATAGATGCAATTTTCGAAGTAAGAACTGTTTTTGGTTTGACTATAGTATTGTCCGATATGTGAACAACGGTTATTTCTCGCAAACACCAAAAATCTCTGCTCGTTGAGTAAGGCATGATAATCCTCAATCTTTTTATGCTGCTTCACTACAAGTGCAAAACACTGCCTCTATTCAACCAGCCCTACAGATTCTTGATTAATAGATCCAAACAATTCAATATCAAAAATACCCTGTGATATCTTGCTAAACCCGCCCTCACACAGTGTAGTCTCAGGTTTACAAATTGACTTGATTCTCATGCCTTGTAGTATCACTTTAGATGATTCTTTTATAGCTTTCATGATCTCTTGCACCTTATGATCAAAGACTTGTTCTGTTTATAAAAGCTGCGAAGGTGTTATTTTTTTTGTTCTAAGAGGTTTGAAATCCAAATCCATTAATTATATAGTTGTTCTCTCTGTACAACCTGAGAGATTAATTTTGGTACTTTTGGGTCTGAATTGTCTTTATTTTTAAAACACCTATGTAAGCATTATCAATTTTTCTTTAAGCTCAATGAGGCCTTTAGAAGTATTCCCTTCACCTTTCCCTCTCAGAAAAATAATTAGACGCTGTAATTCTCTGGAAAAAAGTGAGTAAGTTTTCTATATTTTTTGAGTCAAGTAGACTTTAAGCCTCCTGGAATCTCTACAGTAGCGTAAAAAACTTAAATCTACTCTGAGTATAAATCCTCTTCCTTGTGAAAACATGAACTTTCCCTCCTATGATCTCAAACTCATCTGGTTGAGCAACAATAAAGAAGATATTTGATTATAGGGTCTCTGCATTAAAACTGTCAACTATTAACCAACCTACCCATCAGTTAAACCTACCGAAAGTTCAAACACAATGTGTTTAAGTGTACCACTGACTTTGGCAAGTACTGAAGTGACAGATTTTATCCTTGAAAGATTGATCGAGTTTTTAAAGCAGAGTTGTATTTTGCAGTTCAAAAAAATATGTTTTAGAAGAAGACATTTTCTAGTGGACATCGAACTGCAAATGAATTCAGTTAATTCCTACAGAGAAAAGTGCTTGTCAATCTGCTCTCCTATAATGCTCGTATATTCCATTATATATTTTTACTCATTAAAATAAAAAAAATCAGGAATATTTTAACTACTCAAAGTACCAATAGCAAAAAACTCCAAACGCATTAATCAGGAGTAATTATAAGGCACTTTACAAATAATTATGACATATTGATAGAAAGTTTAATTATTTGACGCATCATTTTACGGTAATGAAAATTAAGCAGATTAGGCCATTCAAAATTACTTTACATTACTCTCTGAACCATCTATCTGAGTAAGTTAGAAAACAGCGAAAGCAAAGATAAATTTATGAGACTTTCAACATAAATAAGAAAAGTAGTTTTAACGTTTGCTTGTATTATTGTTAAAACTGCGGATTTTACTATAGAACTGCAGAGGATTATTAATAATCCAAAAAAATAAATAATGGAACTCGCCTCCTGTGGACTCTGCCAGCTACAGGTCCCATATCAAAATACCGTGCCCACAGAACTTCCCGTTCACAATGCACAAAATGATTCACTCAAACTTTCGCTTAAAAAGCTATGTAAAACGTGCTACTCTGTCATATCACAAATATAGCAGCTTGCAACATTTCATCAGATCAAGTATAGTGACCCGCAGTTTAAAGCACAGATACTCTAGAATATTAAATCAGTACTCCCTTATCCAAGGCCTCACATACAACAGTTTTTCACTTCTTCTGCTGGATTCAGTCAAATTCAGAGAAACAGATCCAATAGCGATAGCAAATCTAAACTTAGCAAAAGATTCCCACAAACCTAGCCAAGCATCTCTTAGAACGAACAATAATAACCTATTCATCCATACGTGGCACTTGTAATTTAGGAAATCAAAAACAAAAATCTACTTTGCTTATCTAATTTACCAAAAACACTTCAACTTCTCATTCATGTTGCAGAAAAACAGTCAATAAAAGGAGTACTTGTCAGTCCTTAGGAAAGAAGGGAGAAGCTGAAAAACATCGTACTGTTTCTAGCCTAAAGAATACATTTATCATTAGAAGAGTTGCCATTTGTGTTAGTTTTAGCAAACTTTTTGCTTTGCTTCATGGATCCAGCCAAAGCGACCGCTATCATTATCCACTTGAGTGACATTCTCGTGATCTACCCTCATCTCATAACATGGAAAACACTGATTCTTTAGCAAGACAAATGTATTTCTAAGAATCCTCTTTCACCCGCCTCAGTAGATATGCGTACTGTAGTCCTCAAAGTCGAAAAACTTTGGCTGCGTATAGAGTCAATATTGGAATTGTCGCGAAGAGGTTAATCAGTTCTGACTGAAGGTCTGGTTCGTTTATCCAAACTTTAGATTGTGGATTACAAGTAGAATCGTAAAAGGTTAGCGTAAATTCTTAAACCTTTATTATCAAAGAAAGAGGACAAATAAGAAATGACAATCGAAAGACTAAGCTTAATGTATTTGATCAAATTATAGCGTAATGGTTACAGTCTTATCCTCAAGAACATGCTCTAAACGGAAGAGGAGATAAAGCAAGAATTGAATCAAATTACAAGCCGTTTTAAAAAATAAAAGGATGAATACATCTAAAAAATAGTAAAACTCTCAAACAAAATTTAAGAACTTGAAAATAAAATAGAGAAACTTGAGGAAGGCAACAATTCATTCATATCATAGATTGCTGCTTTAAATGAACTCAGAGAAAGCATGATTTAGTAAAAAATCAACGAAAAATATAATAGAACATCTTAGTTCGAAAATCAATCAGCATAGATACTAGAAGCTACATATCCATTTAATAGAGAATTCATAGCACTCCAAGACATCGTTTCTCTAACGAACCTCATAGCCTTCAACGAAAAACATCTAGGCTTAAATAAAAAGACTCCCAGCTTTGAAAAAATAGAAGATATGACTAAATGCATAATCTAAGAAATTGAAAGACTTAAATAAGCCTATGAAAAAGTGCTCGCTCGTGCACATCATAACGAAGACGAAAAGAATAGATTACTCGGTATTGTCAGTCGCAAAGATGACCGTTTCATTTCAGTCATAACCTAAAAGGACGTTATAATATAGCGTTACGAGCAAGCTCTCTGGCGTATGGAGAATGGTCTAGAAGTCGAAGAGTAACCGTTGGCTCACCGTATCAGATATATAATCCACATTTTCAAAAAAAAGCGTGCCTCTGTCATTTATGAGCCTGAGGAAGAGATAGTGGGTAAATAGAAGAAATAGACCAAAGAATGTCAAATATATTGATGTATGTACTGTATTATAATTATGAGCTACACTGATATAATTAGAGATTTGCTAGACCATCAATATCCTTCAACTGAACAAACTAAGACAATAGTCATCACTAATATTGTACTGAGAATAATACCTCTACCATCTAAACCTTATTTCTTACGTTATGAACATCTTGAAACTTTGATCATTAGCAAATGTGATCTCAGAAATCTTTAAAACTTCCCAAAACTACCTTCACTAAAGCAACTAGACCTCTCCGAAAACTCTCTACACGGCACTTTCAACTATCTGATGCCATTAATACGATTAAACTATCTGAATGTCTCCAACAATCTCATCGAGGATTTTAAGAAGCTACAACCCCTGCAAATGATCGGAGGACTTGAAATCTATGTAGCAGGAAATCCATTTGTAAAAGGTGAAAATTGGAAAAATAAATTAAGAAATTATGGATTAATCGTAATAAAATAGCCCAGAACGGTTTAAATACAGTCTAAGAAAGTGAAGCAGTAAGATAAAAGGGAGGAAAAAAAGTAAACTAAAGATCTAGAATAGATACCACTACCCAAAGAAAAAAAATAGCTCAATCATCCTCTCCAAAACACTCTCTTTGCAGATATGAGGGATCGCAGGCAGAGCAGAATCTTTGAACAAGAGCGGGAGAGGCAACGAAAATGGCGAGAAAGAGAACGAGAACGAGAACGAGAGCAAGAGCGGCAGAGAGAGCGGCTGCAAGTGCAAGCACAACAAAGGAGGACCATATTACAAATGTAATCTGACAGCATGTCACTTTTTGGAGTGTTAGGTTAACAGGAACTTGAAAATATGCTCGACCATTAAGAAGATGAGCAGTCACAAGAACTCAATGACTCTGACAACTAGGATAGTGACTTAGACAAGCGTTAGGAAGAAAACTAAGCATAGGAAGCCTATTTAAATAGCGATTTTGTGCCTTTATTAGATGTCTTTGATGCAGACGAAGACATGGAATTGGACGAAAATGTTTCGGATAGTCCCTCTGATGATTGAGCATTAGTCTTGATCTCATATTTATATATGGCTATTATTGCTGTTTTGTGGCTAATTAAAATATTTTAAATTGTTGCGGATATTTCTGAGTTGATGGGTCATACTTAGTAGATTAGTTTTTTTAATAAATCAAACTATAATAATAGATATATAAATGAGCCTACTTATAGTTGGTTCTTGTTCTAGAGTAACCCAACACATTGTTCTTGCCCTAGCCAAAGCAAATATCTATCAATCCATCGCCATCGCTGATCTTCTGCCTCTGTATGAACACCATTACCGTTACTATCGTCTTAGGAAACATCTTAATGATCAAAAGTCACAAACAAAAGTCACCATTAATAAAATTGTGAATCTCTAATAATTGAGCAAGCAGATTAATCAAAATCAGAATATTTTACACGTGACTCATGATTATTTTACTTCAGTCACCTCCAAAAATAAACTTATGCAGCTCACCGCAGAGCTTTCCAAAAAAGTATTTCGGATATTAAATAGAAAAATAATGTACTTTTCGCTGCACCAATCGAATATGACCATTATGCAGCAACTAATCCTTAACAATCATTTTTAGATGCCAAAGCAAAAGTACTATAAACAAATCCGAACGCAGGTTTTATCAGAAGTGATGTACAAGATATGACTGAACTTTATGCTTATATGTACAAAACCAAAAATATTTGGGACCAAAAACTATTGCAACCACCTCACTCCTTTAGACCGAAAGTAGTGAATTCAACTTTCTTTGCTTAAAAAGTCGTTGAACAGCTTAATGTTGGAGCAAAAGGAGCTGATCTAGTTGTAAAAGGAGACCGTGAACGTCACTATACCTAAGTTGTTCATAACAAAGAAATCTAAGACCATGAAACTCCACATCAAGTGGATAACATTCGTCTTTTGGTAACAAAATACAGAGGACCTGAAGATAAGTATAGCACTTTGGTGGTAAATAAATTCCAATGATTAATTGAATCTTCAAACATAAACATAAAGAATTAGTTTACAAATTGTATAAAATAACTTGTTTTATAAATCATGCAATGCCTATCTATCAATCATATTGTTTCTGCTGGATTAAACCTTGAATATAGTCTTCACCGACCACTGTTACTAAACATCTACTTATCATCAAAAAGTCACGGCTGTCTTGAGTCAATCCTTTGGTTGATGATCGCTCAGCAATTATCCTATCGATAAAATCAAATTTTGTCAAAAACTTCTCCATAACCACAATAGAGCCTGCCAAATCCATAAGTTGAGCTATTGCTTGGCTGGCTTCAATAAATTACTATTTTTTAAGATTAATGCATAAGTTGTAGAAGTTTTTACATTGTTAAAAAGTTTGTGTAAAGCACGCAGAAGCCAAACAGATTCTCATCATCTGCTAGAAAGTCCACTCCATCTGGCATAAATTGAACTTCTTTGCACATATAAAAGCCATACTCTTAAGCTATGTTTTTTTGTTATTGATCTCGTAACATCTTGCTAAAATCTCGAAAGTTTTCATTTTATAACCTTCAGTAAGAACAGGTGATCCTGTTCTCTTATCATATTCGTCGAATTTTTTGATAGCATCCAAAGCTATTTCAATGCAAGCATCCATATTTCCATTATTGAGTTCAAGAGAAGCAGTCCTCATCAGAACCAATGGGTAGTTGATTGACATGGATTAATTTGCTTGCATATTAACCTTGGCTTTCATAAAATTTTCAAGAGCTGATTTTTTATTTCCTGCTTTAAGCTGCCTTTCACCTAGCTCGTAATATCTGTTTCCTGCTTGCTTGGACTGACCTCCACAATTTTTGATAGTTTTACTTAGAGCTTCTTTCATATAATTGATGCTTTCTTCAGTATTGCCTTTCGAAGCATAGAAATTTGAGAGTAATTCAAATAGATCAATTTGATAAACATGTCCCTCTTCAAGCCAATAATCGCTTATCGTTAAAGCTTCTTGTATAGTTTTTTAGAACTGCTCACTTCTTTCCTTTTTCAAAGCCCAAGCTAGATAACTTTTTGTTATTTTCAAGCTGAATGCAGTGGGTGGTTACTATAGCAATGCTTGATAGATTTTGATATGTTTAAGAGCTGAGTTCGACTATAATTAGGCAGGAGGTGTATAATATGAGAGATACTAAAGAAGAGCTTGATTATTATTGTTGAGACTATACTATACTGGAATATTCTTCGATTTTAGTTACAAATCATTCACAATTTCTTAATGTATTTTTTAATCTTTCTTTTCTTCACGACATGCATATCTAACTTTTTAGATGAATTCAGTAGTAAAACGATAGTAACTTTTAATTTTAGGTTGTAATTCGCAAACAAACCCTTGGCCTATGATACCTTACTACTTGAATTCCTTTTTATTTTTGTTTAATTTACTCCTATCGATTGTGACTTTCAACAATTTGATTAAAGAATTTAAGAAAAAACCAGGTATAACTTATGAATTACTAATAGGAGTTGAGAAACTTCTCTTAAAACTTAAATTCACTTCTTTCCAAGCCTCATTACTATTATTATTGTTACCCTCCATTAACAATCTCAAATAGTCCTAGACTATTACTGACGAAGACACTTTTTTATTCTGTTTTCTCGCCTGAAAAATACTCTGATTAACTATATCTTTAACCACTTTGGCTACCATCACAGTATGAACATATTTTCGAACAGCTTGATTAGTAATACTTTCGTATACTTTTGGTAAAAATTTTAAATTAACTCCGAAACTATGAAAAATATCTTTTAATTCCAGAGCATCAGTCCATAGAAGTTATTGAGAACTCAAAAATTAAGCCAAATCTTTGATGCAACTATTCAGTGCAGAACAAACAGACTCAAAATTCTTTTGGTCTTGTCTACTTCCTCCTTTTACATCGCCACCTAGAATCACCCTGTCTACTGTATCAAGCAAATACTCTGGCCTGAGGCTCGTACCTAACATTTTATCATCTATATGATACGGTAAATAGTCAATTAGTACATCAGCATAGATAAATCTCTTATCATTGTTTAATCCGTAAATTTCAGTTAAATCCCACAAAACACATCTTTCCAAAACATTATTTGATATTCTTGTATATCTTTACAGTTCTCTGATTTAAGAGTAAATCTTTGAGAATTTTACCTACTCAGCTTCAGGTGGAATAGATGCCTTAACTAAAGCTAAAACACCTTGCCACTCAATTAAACAGCATAGAGGGACTCCAACAACTACTTTGTTTTTGCAGGCTTAAAGTATAAAATGATAGTTTCTGAACTATCTTTTGAGATATTTTGCCTCTTTCGTAAAGCAATTAGAGACTATCACTTTTAAACCTTGAGAGTCATAGATTCTACGCTAATCAAGAGACTTTGTATCCTTTTCCCAAACCTCCATCAAAGCTTTAACAGCAGTCCCTTGAAATTCATAAATGGTTGCTTCAGTTGGATTTTTCAAAAACTTCAAATTCCAGTCAATTCCACTCTGTCTCTGTTTACCATTATTTTATTTCGGATTTTATCCCTCTCTCAGGCGTGTATTTCTAATATTTGAGTTTTTAATTGATTAATCTGCCCTAACATATGACTCTCTTGGCTTCTGAGAAGATTCCCTTACATTTTATGATATACTATTTTACATATGGCTTTAAGTTTAACGAAGATTGCTTTGAGTTAAACCCAAACCTCGAACATTTGAGATTGCTACTTGACTTCTTCGTGGATCACTCAGTTTTGAATTTTTTATTTAATGACTTTAAGGAGGTGGTGCAGATTTTAAAACTTGTTCTTCAGGCTTGAGAATAGTTTCTTTTAGAGGTTATTCAGGTTTATTTACTTTTATCGCTTCAAGAAGCGTATCATGAATAAATCCAGCATTTTTCTAGCCAGTCTTTTTTTCGATAATCTTATTTTTTTAATCCTCAAGCAACTTCATCCATTAATTTGTTAAATGTTTCGAGTCACAAGTAAAGTTCCACTCAATTGTCTATAATTCTCCTTTTGCGTTTTTTAAAGTGCATCTAACGAGTATATTATTAGTCCCATTTGGATTACTAAATGTAGATGTCTCAAGAGGAGTGAATACATTATTTTTGGGTGATGGAACAGTTGTTTTGAATGGAGTTTTGCTAAAGTCATTGTTATAAAAAATGATACGTCTATTTGAATCATAGATGAGGAGCCTGTCATTGGACAGAAATGTTAAATTTTTACCTTATTTCTTGACAAGAGAGTAATAGATAACCGTATCTCCTATACTTTCCTTAATGAGTTGTGATTTAAGCTCTGTTTATTTATAGTTCATTAGTTTATTATAGTATAATCATAACGAATATCTCATGATAGGTTTTCAAATGTGCATA
>Ga0194117_10006357_pt1 | contig 10402 bp, 2 predicted proteins | sample TA2MahsurfametaG_FD_160579 | JGI IMG/M metagenome (GOLD analysis project Ga0194117, IMG submission 160579) | Freshwater microbial communities from Lake Tanganyika, Tanzania - TA2015009 Mahale N1 surface | ecosystem: Environmental > Aquatic > Freshwater > Lake | place: Tanzania: Lake Tanganyika...
TAGAAATTGTCTTAGCCGATGACTCCGAACTGTTAGTTCCATACTGAATTAAGAAAAAAGTACATCTTTTTGATACACCTTTTATAGAAATACCTCCAAGCATTATTGTTGAACTTTTACTTTTGTAATGCTGCATTTAATTAAACATCGGTAAATTTTTTGTTAGGCCATACAACAGAAGGTCTCTACATCTGTTATCTTTTTAGTAAAAGTGGACTATTTCTCCTTCATTGATAAAGAAATTAATCATTTCATATTCAGAGGGCTAGTTTAGTTATTACAAGATAACATTTCTTATCTCGAGATTATGACCCTTGAAGTCATCTTTTGTAAAGTTTACAAGTGATTTTTACTCTTATTTTGACTTTTCTGGCTGCAATATGTCTTTGACTTCCATAAAAGGAACCTAAATAGTGACAGTTTTACCAAATTAATGGAGAAGAATGTTTAAAAATTGAGCATTTACCAGATAATTGTCTTCAACACCTAAGAAATGTTCATCAAAAGATAAATAGATGTGGCAATTACTGATATTCTCTGTCCTTGATTATGTGATTTCATTTAAATACCATAATTTATTCCTATCGCAAGAAGTGTAATGGAAAGAATATCACAAACCAATGATAATCCATAGGTAGTATATGAAGCTGCAAGTTTATACGAGGCCAAACTTTGATATTGATTTTCTGCTCTCAAAAGAGCTTAATTTTTAAATTCACAAACATTAAAAATCTATGCACCTTAAACACTTTCTTATAAGGTTCTCACAAAATTATATTTGTAGTTATAGTAGTGTTGTACGATTTTTCTTTCGATTATCCTGAACAAATAGAAAATTGTGTAATAAATCGAGGCTAGTACTATAAAAATAGCAATGAGTTTAGATCTGTTTGTGGAGATGAACTAAATAGTTGCTATCAAAATGACTAGGCTTTTGTATATACCAAAGATGCTGTGGCATGCAATGAAGACCTATTAAAAGTCCTAAATTATAATCAATGTACATGGTTGTATTTGTCTGCAAGTTTTAAACTATACTGATTTGAATACCAAGAAAGCGATTTATTACTCAATTCATTGAAACTTTCTTTGTAAAGCTTGTTTCCAATAACAATTGCAATAATTGTACTGATTTATCCTTATAAGTAGATGAGCCCAGCAAGACAAAAAGTGAGTAGAACTTCAGCAATCATCAGATTTTGATACTTAGTGTAGTCTTAATTTCCATACTCTTCCTAAAGATGACCGATATAGAAGTGAATAAAGATATGAAGAACTTCAGCTGTTAAAATGATTAAAACTAAGTTAAACTCGATGTACATATAAAGATACTTTCTTTGAATGATACGGAAGTGAGAAATTTCATTACTAAACTTTCAAATTTTTATCCTTAAGGTATTACCTCATTGGGTAAGTAATCTCCACGATAAAATTCACTTACTTTAATACCTCCAGTTTGCTGCTGTCGAATTCTTGGAGGGATTTTTTTGATAGCAACTCCTGACTTGATTTATAAATTTTTAATAGTTTTCATTCTTTATTGAAATCTTGACTGCACTTTACCAGTTTGAGGCTCTAGAAAGTCCTGTCCATCAATATTGAGTCTGAAGAAGTTATTAATCCTTGACTAAACTTGATTGACCAGATTCATGAAAGTACCTACTTCTACTACTCTTCCTTAATGAAGGATAGCAATTTGATCATCCGCATTACTATTTTAAAGAAATTTCAATGAAATTATAATAGTCTTCTTTTTTTCTTGTAAATCTCTGAGGCGTCTTTCAACGAGATTAGAGTATTGTTCATCCATGTCTCCCCAAGGATTGTCCAAAATGAAAATATCAGCATCTGCGGTCAGACATCTTGCAAGTGCTATTTTTTTCAGTACTGTTTTTGTAAACTTGTGGTTATCTTCAATAATTGTTTTCAACTATCCAGTATTTCTTAGATCTATGTTAAGTCCAAATTCATTATAAATCTACTCAATTTAGATATTGCTGATTTTTTAATTGAAAAATTTTATGTTTTATCTCACTGTATCTTTTAGGAAGAATAATTTTTAAGGCATAAATGATATTTTGCCGTTTAAATTTATTTTACCTCTAATTTTCTTCATGTTGCCAACTAACATCTCTAAAAATGAACTGCAACCTGAGTTTTTTTTACCTAATAAACAAAGTCTTTATCCAGGTTAGACTATGATTTCTTGTGGTACATAGAGATTGAAATCGAATGTTGAGTGAGAATTCATTGCTTCTGTTCCTTAAGAAATTGTGATGTATCCAGGCTATCCTACATTTCTCTCAACTAAAGTAGATTTGATTTCTTAGGGGAAGTGGAAATATTTAGATATTCTAGATAAACTATGGAGTCCATCATGTAGATTAATTGAGATCATTTTGAGCGATTTCATTGGGACATAGCAAATAGAAAGAAGGAAAAGTATCAAATAGACCTGTTAAACTGTTATGGGATCTTCTTCATTAACATCATAGATTGTGATAGTGGAAACTACAAAGATTGGTAACATAAGTAGAGTGATATCGTAGAGAGTCGAGTAGGAGTAAAACAAGCTATGATCATGATTTTACTAAATGAAAAGATCATTATTTTTTTATACTAAAATATCTTACCAACCAATCAGTTTAGCCATCTTTATTTTGTCAAATAAATCATAGTTAAGGCTCGATCTTTGTTAAATTAACTTGAGTTTTGTTTGATTACAGTGTGTCATACGACCATTAAGTTATCTTTGCAAAAGAAAAGCAATAAGAATCCAGTAAAAACCTATAAAACCATAGTGTGAACTTTCACTAAATAGCAAGAATAGAGCTACGATGATTGTAAAGGGAGCTTCGAAGATAACGTTCATATTTTTGAAGAGGTTAAAAATCAGCTTCAAGTCCACATTTTCAAGCTGGATAATCTATGATTAGGGTATGCGATCTCTACATTATTTTGCCATCCTCAGAGACTTTGAGATCAGTTTTCTTGCAAGAGTACTTTCAGCTTTGATGGCAAGTTCATGAAAAACTCTTTTGGAGTGTTACGAAAAAAATATCCTCAAACACTGAATGAGTATAAATTTGAAGATAAAATCTCTATTTTCATCTCCATTATGATGTTTTTCCCGCATAAAGTGCATAAACTGTCTGATGAGTTCTGGAACAACTAAGTTCAAAGATACTGAAATAAGAGTGATAATGATGCCGATGGTGATTTCCTGAAGGAACGTAAAAACCAAATTTTTAAACAGAGAGTATTCTTCTGAGGAACGATATAATCTTTCGATTCTTTTGAAGAGTTGAAATCGAGGTTTACTAAAATAACCGGCTACATAAATGATAGATTACATGGATTGGTGCCTTTGAGTACTCTGTAGATATGAACAAAACAGTGGAGATGTAAATAACGGGTAATAAAGTTTCCATCAATCGATTTTTAATTGATTTCCATATAAAAGGATCGTTTTAGTGAAACTTATATTATAAATTATAATAAAAGTCGGCTGCCTAAACTAAGATCAAAGAACTGCAGCATAAAATATGAAGGGAGGTGATATAAATTAAAATATAAAAAATACTGCGGATTTCCTACGAGATGTTAATTAATAATTTTTAGTTTATGAAAGAGTAGTAATAATTATCATTTCAAGATGTTGATGATGAAAATTCTTCGCTTGAGAGTGTTTTATAGTTATCTTAGAGTATGATTTTTATGTAGAAGAGTTGCAAGAAGCCAAAGATGAAAATTGTCATTAGTTTCAGTAGTAAGAAAAATACTACTGACGTCTCCGTATTGCTTAGTAAAAGCTAGTGAACGTAATTTCTTTATAAGAAAAAGTGTTGGCTATTGTGCACTTTCTATAACTATAGGTAACTTTTTAATAAGGACTAGTGGATAGACAATTTTTATTAGTCTTTGATCACTCCTCTTAGAGGATCATCTTTTTTTATAAAATCAAAATATACAGATTTTGTTTGAGAATCCATACTTGAGAAGCAAATGCTACCTCTGTTTTATGTTATTTCAAACTATCCATAAAATTCACTTTTGTCTTTGACCTAAAGCAAAACAACTTTATTTTGCTAAACTATGCATCTGGCACTGTTTTCTTCACTGCCACTAACTACATACTCAAGATAGTATTGACCCTGGGCTACTATGAAGCATGTTTAACTTGTTTTGGTGATTAAAATGTTGAGTTAATTGGTGTGATAAAGGACTAAGGCAAGTATAATCAAAAGCCTGTTGTTCATAAACTATTTTCTTAACATTACAAATAACCAAATAAACTAAAATGTTACAAGACAAGTAGTATGTTAAATATATACTTTATGCAAAGTGACGATGTAGTTGGATTTGGCTTTGCTACCTAAAACTTCAAATACATTTTTGATGGTTGATCCCAACAAAAGAATAGAGAATTAATATCAATATATTTTGCAAAGATCTTTGATTCAGTTAAAATTTAAAAGCCAGAAAGCAACAATAAATTAACTTTTAGCCGAGTTATATCTGTAGAGTTAAAGTTAAAGTATTATAAGTTAAGCTTGTTGTTTTGAATATGTCATCCTTCTTAATCGAATTAATCATACATTAATTTCATTATTTATTTAAAGTTACATGCGCCATCAAAAAAAGAGATATACTGTTCCCAGATCCAAATATGCAAAAATACCACTCAAAACAAAACTCAAATTTCTCAAAAAGATCATTAATGAGGGTTATTCTATAAGGGATGTAAAAAACTTTTTAAATACTCTGCTACCATCTACGACATCAACTACTCCACTGCCAAGACTCTCATGAGGCAATATCGGGCCGATAATTTCTAATTCGACCTTAATGGCCCCATTGAAGAGGAAATTCCTGAGTGGGATGGCTATTAGAAGAGAGTTCGTTGCAGTTATCGCACCATCTAGGCCTAAGAGGAAGCCAAGCATGAACTCACCTAGATGAGTGATCATTCAGGAAACTCACTTCTTATTTAAAACGGGGTTCCTTCCTCGTTTTTTTCTAACTCAGAAAAAGTTGAAACAAAAGTCAAACTTAACAAAGCGTGCATCACTAAGCAGATTGAGATAATTAGCTCGATCAGCTTTGAGTGAGCCCTGTCACAAATTTCTATCTACAAATATTCTATTTCAACCCCAAATATCAACACTTTCTATCTCTTTTCCTTACATCAATTCTTTTTGAATAATTTTTTAAACAAAGAATATGGATTGGAATGGGAATATTTGAAGGTAGTTGTTTTTAGTGCTTTGGGAAGCATGCCATTTTTTTTTGCTTTACAATTATAAAACTTTGTTGTAAATAATAATAATTGAACATTTAAACCTTACTACATCAAAAAAATTCCATCTGATTTTAAAAAATGTGAAGGCTTCTCTGGCCTTACTCAAAAAGAGAATTAATTACTTCCTGAGTTTATTTGTAAAGTTTCTTTCAATTTTGAGAGAAATTTTAGAAGATGTCTTGAATTTATGAACAGATTTGCAAACATTTCAGCTAAAGTTGCGCAAGTATTCAATATAGCTAATTTAAGAAAGATCTAGGGATCGAGAAAATAGCCTCAAAATCACATGATTATAGTTTCAACTTAAGATGCTTTATCACTATCATCAGTAAAAAGAAAAAGTATCTTTAAAATAAAATCCTGACTTAACAAAATTATGTAGCCCAAAAAAGATGTGATCAATCAATTCTCATTAACTACTTTTAAAAAATAGGAGAGATACTAATATAAATATGCTAATTTACTAAAAAAAATAGTTTGCAGAGTGAGTATCAAAATATAGCATATCGAAAAACAATAAACCAACATTAAGGAAAGTAATACACATCTGCCGATTACTTCAATAATATTAAGACCTGTAAGGAAGAATAAAAAGAGAAAAAGTAAGAAAAATAAATTTTTCATATCAAATAAAAAGATAAATGAAAACTGCTCTACTAGTTTCTTAAATTTAGCTCAACACATAAAGAAAAGATATTTAAGATTGTTATTGGATGTTACAGCGGAGTTAAAGTCTAAAAAGTAAAGAAGCTGCAGATAAGAAAAAAATACTAGATCATTGATAGTTGAGATGTTATTTCTTTTTTTTTTCAACTTTTTTTCGAATAAGATACTTAATTTTATTTTTGAGTAGGAGGATTCTCCTTCGAAAGGTTTGAAGACAGTTTAATTAGTGTAATCCTCCTATAACTTCTAGACCTTTATAAAATAAGGTTTGAAAACAATCATATCTTCAAATATCGTCTCAAGAATATGAATATAATTTGCAAACATCATTCTTTGTAAAGAGATCAAATCTAAATATATTTTTACGTAAATTCATTCAAATACAAAATCAGTATAAGACACATTTTGAACAGGCCTCACCTTGCTTTTCTTTTTTAACAGAATTCCCTGTTTATTTGGAGTATAGTTCTTTAATCTCATTCTTTTTGAATCCTTGAACTAAAGTTTTTTCAAATGCTTCGAACAGAACATCTCTTTCCTCGGAGTGTGTATTAAGCAAAGAACTCTTATTTTTTATTAAATACACAAAAGTCGCACTGACGTCTTCTATAACTGTCTCTTGTATAAATTTTTATTATGGAGTTGAAGTATTTTCGATTTTGAACATCTTTTAAATCAACTTATTTTTCTTGTTTCTAAACCAATCACAAGCTTTATAATACAAATTGTTCTCATAGTTAGTCGAGGGTTTCTATTTTTTAAGTAGTTCTTCGACATACTTCGATTTGGCTAGATTTACCAAAGCTAGCTCTAAAGCCATCTCCAATGATTTTTATGTTGAGTATTTCCTTGTGATTATTTAATTAAGTCCTTTGTAGACAAGATGATTCTCCTCATTTAAATACAACGAAATAATGGAAGTTATGATTTAACAAACTATACTCATATGAGGTAGTTTAGATATATTTTAAAATACTTTTTTGAACTTGGCAAAAAAGGCAGAAATCTTGTTGAGATGGATATTTTTGCTGTTGTGCATAAGTTCGTTGGCAACTAGCCTAATAGATACAAAATAAGTATTGAAAGTCCAATACATACCTTGAATGTAGTTGGCTATGAGATGTTTGTTTTATTTTTTGAGACTATTGATAATTATGGTGTATTCATGGTTATTTGACTATTTTATCTCTAAGACAAGGTTATAGATATTTTAGTTTTATTGTTTGAGTTATTGCAATTACTTTTATAACTTCGCACTGTCCTACTATTTTTTGTTGAGAATCTACTCTATCTATGCGATTTTATTATGGATTTTGTCAGTGTTGGTTTGATGCTAAACTAAAGTTGCTTTCTTAAAAGCTACAATTTCATTGTAGAGTTTATCGATTCGTGAAGAGAGTTAATCAAGGTTATTTTTGACGACATCTTAACTATGAGATTTTTGTAAAGATTAGGAAATGGAATAAACGAGCTCCTTCTCTATGCCCATAACCTCTTCTAATTTGTTGTTGGACTCCTTCTTGATACATTTTATTTTGTCAGAACAAACTTAATATTTTTAGACTATATACCTCACAAATTTGTACTTTTCACCATCTTTTTGCTAATTAAATTCCCATTAATTACTGTCTTTCATTAAATTCATGATTTCTTACAGATCTTGTTTGGCCTAAGCGATCAAATTCAATTTAGCAAAAGCTATGACTCGATGTGACCTGAGGAGAGAAAGTACGAGATTTTTTTATGGATTGTGTTATGCTAGTAATTTGAGAATACCAGTATTGAGGATATTTATAGCTTACAGATAGTGTTTCCTTCTGATTTATAGGTTTGCAAGATTATTGATAGTATCCATAGAGTTTTAGTTGATTAAAAGTATTTTTTTGTAGTATTAACAGGCTTTGGAAAGGTTACCTATAAAATCATAGCAGATAGCCATTTTGGAGTAGATTTTAACAAGTTTAACTTCGTTCAATTCTCCTTCAATAATTCTATTATAGACTTAGATGGCTTCTTAGTATTTTTTCAACTTTTTAAGTGCTTCTCCTTTGAAACGGAGCAACTATTTTTGGTACTCCTCCATCTGTAGATCAGAACCATGTGTATTCCACTTCATCCCGATTTAAATAAGATTTAGCATCTACTGGTATTACTTTTCTTCTTGACATATCCGAATGGCTTTAAATAAGTATTAACTTTTCCTGTTCTTCTCTAATATTTTCCTGTAGATTTTATAGACTTTTGGTAGATTCCGACTTTATTTGTATAGATCAGCTAATAGTAAGTAGGATTAAATCCTATTCTTGTTAATTTGGATTGACTCCTTCAATGCTTATATGGCTTAGCTGATTTTATTCAATTTTTGTAGACATAAAGCTTTGTTATAGAGGTACAGTGCTCTAAGTTTTTTCTGTTATTATTGATTCATATCTCGATGTTTTGAGAGGAGAGGGTTGTCTAATAATAGATTTTAGGATGAATTAGCCGAATCTAGAAGTTGTTGGTAGATTTGCAATGCGATTGTGTACTATTTCATCAAAAAAGTTATTTCTGCTTTTAGTTGCATTAAGCGTGCATCTCTGGGATAGTTTCTGATGAGTTCATTGACTTTTTGGAAAGCTAAGGAATACTGCATTGACTCTTTCAACAACAAAATCTATGCTCTTTTAGTTTACAATACATCAATCGTAGTCTTTCGTAAGTGGGTATTATTGCTGTTTTTGGAACTGTACATATCTGGTGTGCGAACATCGGGTATGTTGACTTTGCTAACTATTTTGATGGGTGAATGATGGATATCCATTTTTTGGCTGTTAAATGTGATTATAATTTATTATTTAGTTTAATAATAATCCAAATGTTTGTTTTTTTATTGTGACTAGAGAAATAACTTTAAAATTGTTAATATTTAAAATTGTCTTTATTATTGCTTTAGTTATGGATAAGCTAGAAAATTATAAGGGTTGTTAAGAAAATAAGTATGTGATATTTCTTAAACATGATAGTAAGTTTGCAGGAGTCCCTATTAGTCTATATGGTTAGGATACCAGGTTTTCACCCTGGCGGGCCGGGTTCGATCCCCGGATAGGGAACTTTTTATTTTTGATTAACTCAAAACATCCAAGTCATTAAGTAGTTTAGACAAGTGACAGCTTGTAAGCTTTAGTTAAAAATGATATTTCAACAAGTAAAATATTGCTTTACTGAAATACTACTTTTGAGTGAATAATTGTATAGTCATCTCATTTATCTTTTGTAAACCCACTTTTCGAAATTGCAAACTATGTTGTTTGATTGATGAATACTATCTTCTTCTAACTATCCACTAATTGATATTTTTTTGGAGCGGAAAGTCTTCTAAAAGTAGTATAAAATTTTAACAAAATACTGTTTTTGAGGTTAAACTTCGTAAAAGATGATATCATTTTATTGATTAACTATGATCATTTGGTAGTTCAATACTCGATAAATAGTTTTGTTATAATTGTGAGTAATTTGATCAACTGCCAAGGGAGATTATCAATTAGATATAACTAATACTTTAACACAAACATGGATGATCAAACACTCAACGACATCATTTATAGTGATAGTGCAGAATGTTATGGCACCTTGGGCTATTCCACCTCCATCACGGTCATTATTCTCAGTTGTGTGCTCGGTATCGTCTGGGCAGCTATCAACTTCATCCAAGTACGCGCTATCAAGGTTGACGATGAAGGGAGCTAGTCTAGAACTGCCCTTGTCTAGAACATCACACCTCACCAAAGAAAACTGCTGATTGAATTGGGAGACAAGATTGCTAATGTAAGCTATGAATTATTTAGGGTGCTGTCTAGTTCTTAAAACAAGAGTATCTCATTTGCTTGATTTTTGTTGCATTGATGTTCATTGTGATTACCTTCCTCACTGAAGAGAGAGTTATGACAGCTATTGCCTTTGCAATTGGAGCTATCATCTCTATCTGCTGTGGATCTATAGGTATGGTGATTGCGACTCAAAAAAACTTCAGAACCACTTACTGCGCTAGAGCCGGACTTGCTCCTGCTTTTAGAATCGCCTACAGAGCAGGTTGCGCCATGGGATTCGCTTTGGTTTCTCTTGGATTACTAAGTAACTCTATATTTATATAGTTCTTACACTTTTGATCCTTATATACAAGTCAATTGACGAGTTAAATGATCACGAAAAAAGTGGAGGTACACTACCAGGCTACAATAAACTATTCGAAGCAATCGCAGGATACGGTCTCGGTGGATCATTTGTTGCTCTTTTCGGAAGAGTAGGTGGAGGTATATACACTAAAGCTGCTGATGTGGGTGCTGATTTGGTAGGTAAAGTTGAAAAGGATTTGCCTGAAGATAGTCCTAAAAATCCAGCTACTATTGCTGACAATGTAGGTGATAATGTAGGTGATGTGGCAGGTATGAGGGG
>Ga0194117_10006358_pt1 | contig 10401 bp, 7 predicted proteins | sample TA2MahsurfametaG_FD_160579 | JGI IMG/M metagenome (GOLD analysis project Ga0194117, IMG submission 160579) | Freshwater microbial communities from Lake Tanganyika, Tanzania - TA2015009 Mahale N1 surface | ecosystem: Environmental > Aquatic > Freshwater > Lake | place: Tanzania: Lake Tanganyika...
GGGGTCAATAAAAGTTATGATCAAAAAAATTTTTTAAAATATATATGTAAAAATAATATCTTTGCACATTCAAGTATAATCTATAATAAAGAATATGCAAAAAAAGTTGGATGGTATGACGATAAGCTAGAATATGCTCAGGATTATGATTTAACAGTTAAACTTTTGAAACTCTATAATTTTAAATTAATCAATAATTATTTAGTTAAAATTAGGATTTCTAATAACTCAATGAGTTTAAGTAAAAAACTACAATATATTATTATTAAAGAAAAAATAATAATTCTCAGAAAAATACTAAGACTATTTAATCTTTCTAAGTTTTTACAATTCGAAATTTCTAAATCCATTTTTAAGCAGGAGATAAAATATTTTTTATTAATATTACTTAATAAAATAGTCAGGTAAGTTTTATTTTTGATAATTTTAGAGATAAAAAAAAATAAAAAAAAGAATAAAATAATATTAAAATAAAAAAATAAACTTTAAAAAAAAATATACCCTCCTTAAAAAAAATAGGCGAGATTATTGACATAAATAAAAGATTTAAAATTAAACCACACAAATAGTTTGCATTTTTTTTTTTTATTTTTTTTTTTATAAGAAACTTAAATAACAACATATGCAAATGAAATCTATCAGGTAAAAAAGGATTTTGTTTGTTGGATAACTTTCTAAAAAAAGAAAAAAAAACTTCAAAAAAGAGATAAAATAAAATACAAGCAAATAAAAACTTTGGTATTGAAGGATTAACATTGCTTGTTTCAATTGAAGTTATGGCTAGTAGTGATCCAGACAAATATGAGCCACTATCACCCATAAAAATTCTTGCAAATGGAAAATTTAAAAATAGTAAAATAAAGTAGATAAAAATCAAATATAAACAAAAATAAAAAATATAATTTGATCCTAATTTTTGATAATTAAGATACGCAAGAATAGCGAATAAAATCATAACATGAATAATCAGCAAGCCATTAAATCCATCAATAAAATTTGCTCCATTTACAATAAAAATTATCGCAAAAAGGACTATTAAATATGAAAAATAGATTTTTTTATTCAAAGTATCAAATAAATGAAATTGAAAATCGAAAATTTTAATATCAAAAAAAATTAAAAAAATTAAACAACCCAAAATCATAATAAGAAATCTATGATGGGGTCTAAAGCTCTTAAAAAGATCTCCGAAAAAACCCAAAAAGAAAAAAAAGGTAGAAATAATAATTATTTTAATTAAAAAAAAATTTTTCTCAAAAAAACAAAGGGACAAAAATAAAAATAAAATCAAAAAAATTCCTCCAAATTTTGGAGTGGGTCTATAATGAAAAGATTGTTTTTTTTTAAAATCCTTATCTAAGAAAAAATTATATATTTTTTTTATATCAGTATTTAGCATATAGTTTAAGATAATATATCCTAAAAAGTTATAGAAAAAATAAAATATAAAAGTAAATGACAAACACTTTTTATGAAAAAATCTATAGATTTTTATTTTTTTTAATTCCCATCATCTTTTTGTTTCCTGTATCATTTTCTACAATAGCATGTTTATTTTATATATTATTTTTTTTTCTTACTAAAAGAAAATTCGAAATTAAATTAAGGTTTGAAAAAAATGAATTGATTCTTTTACTTTTTTTTTTACTTATAATATTTTCTTCATTATTAGAATGGTTATTAAACTCAAGAATTTATAAGATTAATAATTTAGAAAATTTTTTTAAATTTGTAGGAATAATTAGATTTTTTTTAATATATTTTTTGGTAAAAAAAATTATTGATAAAAAAATTTATCTTGTATCTGAATTTTTTAAATCATCCTTCTTTTCAACTGTATTTATTATAACAAACATATTTTTAATGCACGTAATTGGACGTGATATCTTCGGAAATATTCCATTATATGGTGGATCGAGATATGCAACAACATTTGGAGATAGAGCTATAGCTGGAACATATTTATTAAATTTTTTTTTTTTTGGTTATATTTTTTTATTAAGAAAAAAAATTAATATTATACTAATTCTTTTTTATTTAGCTCTTGTTGGTCTAGCAATTTTACTAACTTTAGATCGCACACCTTTTGTTTTATTTAATATTTTCTTAATTTTATTATTTTGTTTAAATTATAGAAAACATTTTTTAATTTTTTTTTTATTATTTATTTACAATATATTAATTTTTCTTTTCTTTATTTCTATTAATTCAGAACTTAAGAGCAAATATATGGCTAAAGAATTTCTTATTTATAAACAACTTAGTACTGATGAAATTCAAAAAATTACTAATACTCAATCAAAAAATGTTAAGGAAAAAAATGTTATTGAAGGTGTTTATGTTCCTCAAATTTATAGTTATCGCCTTTTATATGAAGAAAGCATACATATATTTATTTATGATAAAACTTTTCTAGGATCCGGTGCAAAATCTTTTTATCAAAGGTGTGGAGATTATAGATTTAATACTGATAAATTTTCAAGACAAATGGGGTATTATAAAGCCTGTCAAAGTCACACACACAATTTATACTTAGAAATTTCTATTAGCAGTGGATTAATAGGATTGTTTTTATTTATATATTTTATTTTTAGTACTTTTTTTAAGTTAAAAATATTAAGAAAATACTTATTTCAAAATCAAATATTCATCATCTTAATTATTTCTCTAATAATTGAACTATTTCCTTTTAGGCCTTATGGGATGTTTCTGAGCACCTATAATGGTTTTTATCTTTTTTTTAAACTAGCGATCTTGTCAAGTTTAATTATAAATTTTAAGAAATTTAACAAATTATAATTACAGAAATACCATAGGCTAAATAAGATAAATTAAAAGGCTAATATTGAAATGAGTAATTAAAAAGAAAATTATCGTTCAGAATAATCATGAAATATACAAAATTAATATTTTTAACTCAATTTCCTTTCGTATTTGATCATTATCAAAGATTTGATTTAGATAGTTTTAAGAAAAAAGGGCTTAAGATTTTTATAATAGACTTGTCAAAATTTCACATAAATTTTACATTTAGAAAAGATCCAAAATTAAAAAAATTTAACCTTATCATAATTAAAAATTATAACAATTGGAAAAAAATAATTTCTAAATTTGATCCTGAGGATACTATAATTTGGAAACAGTTTTCTGTGTCAAACTTAAACTTTCTGAGAGTAAATTTTGATCTCAATGTTTTTAATAGTTTTAGAGTACAAGAACCACCAAGTATTCTTAGCGTAAAAAAAAAAGATTGGCTTTTTTCAAAAAAATACTCATTGAAAGAAATAATTAATACTATTTATTATTTTAAATGGTTTTATTTTTTTATATACACTGTCAAAATTTTATCTTTTATTTGCAATACAAAAAATGAAAAAATAATAAAAATTAATACTTGTAATTACAATAGAATTCTTACTTTTAGGAAAGAGAAAAAAAAAATAAAGCAAAAATATTGTGTTTTCATAGCGTCTGCACATCCTGTAACTTATGATGATGCAGATAATTTTCAATTTCCAAAAAGTTTTAGCAAAAAAAACTGGCTTAAAAGACTTAATTTTTTATTTGATTTTATTGAAAAAGAACTTTTAATTAAAGTAATAATTCATCCTCATCCAAAAAGTATTAAAGGAAAAAAAAAATTCTATGGTAATAGGCAAGAAATACGAAACAATCTAGTAGAACTTATAAAGTACTCTCAATTTGTAATACATTCAATAAGTACCAGCTTTGAGGTAGCTTTATTTTTTAACAAGCCCACGATTTCTATTTTGTCAAATGAGGTCATTAATGCTAACCATCTTTATTATAAAAGATTGTATGATGTTTTTGAAAAAAATACTGGAGTTCAGGCTGTAAATATTGATAAACCTTTTAAAAAAGAAGAATTCATTAGACTTTTTAGGATAGATAAAAAAAAATATAATTTACTAAAAAGAAAATTATATATAAAAAAAAATATTCTTAACTCAGATATCATTTATAATTATTTATCCAAAAAAATTTTTTAGGTAAGATTATTGTGTAAGCGAACAAAATTTAAAATAGTAAACTTTTTGACTTTAAATAGAAAATACAAAAAGAATTTAATATAAATATTAAATTTTCTAGATGAAAAAAATAACGCATTAATAAGTCTAATTTTTCTACTTTTAACAAAAAAATATAAAACATACATCCCGCTTAGAGTATATCATACATTCAGCAAATTTAGTAAGGAACAATGGTTTAAAAAAATTTTATTTTCTGCTCACAAAAGTATTTTTGAAAATTTCCATAAATCTTATATGTAATTTGTATAAAGTGATTTTTTTAATGTTTAATTAAAAAAGTTTTTACAATTTTTCTTAACTCATCTATTTTCAAAAAATGATGGTTAGTATCTGATCTATAAGAAAATTTTTGTAAAAAAAATTTTTTTTTATAACTTTTTAATAAATTTTGATTAATAATTGCATAACAATCATTTAAATCAATGGTTTGTAAAGACTCATTTTCAGAGATCATTTCTTCGTGAATCTTTTCACCTGTTCTTATCCCTATAAATTTAATTTTACACGAGGAACAAACTGCTTTGGCAAGATTATATATTAAAAATGAGGGAATTTTTGGAATAAAAATTTCTCCACCCTTTGATCTAATCAAAGAATTAATTACAAAATCTACAGCTTGTGACAAACCTATACTAAATCTAGTCATTCTTTTATCTGTTATAAGCAGATATCCACTTTTTTTTTGTTCAATGAAATTCTCTAATACTGATCCTCTGCTTCCCATAACATTACCGTAACGAACAACACTAAACTTAATATTTCTTGTACCTTTAATGAAGTTTCCGCTTACAAAAAGCTTATCTGAACAAAGCTTTGTTCCTCCATACAAATTTATTGGCGAGGATGCTTTGTCTGTTGAAAGTGCTAAAACATTACTTATTTTAGAGTCCAAACATGCTTCTAATATATTTTGTGAACCTATTATGTTTGTTTTTATATATTCAAAAGGATTATACTCTGCACTAGGAACTTGTTTTAGAGCAGCCGCATGTATCAGAATATCCACATCATTTATAGCTAATTTAATTCTGTCTTTATCTCTAATATCTCCTATTAAATATCTGATATTTGCATTTTTGATTTTACTAAATTTTTTTTTCATTTCGTACTGCTTAAATTCATCTCTACTTAAAATTACAATTTTTTTTAAAGGAAATTTATTTTTTAGTAAAAAATTAACCAATGCTTGCCCAAACGACCCTGTCCCACCTGTTATTAAAATAGTTTTGTTTTTAAAAAAAATTTTACTCATACATTAACTTTGGCGAAGTCCACTAATACAAACTGGTCCATCTAATTTATTCTTTATATCATAATTAAAAGAAGACAATCTCGATTTAGAAATATTATTTAAAATACTATTTAGAATATTAAAATATTTTTCTACAATCTCGTCGTCATGCGTAGTTGATAGATAAATTCTGTTAGAACATAAAAAGTTTTTTTTTAAAAATTCTTGACTTATATAAGTCTTAATTTCCTGACTATTACTTGATTTAATATTAAATTCAGGCAATGCATCTAATCCTCTAATATCTGCTTCTATTTTATTTTGTTTGAAACATTTTTTCCAAATTTCTTTTATTTTTTTTCCTTTTTTTACTAAAATATCCCAAGATTTAATCTTTTTCATGACATCTAATGTTGCTAATGCAGCTGCAGGCCCAATTCTATCAGTCCAAAAAGTACTACTTATAAAGGTAGAATTAGCATGTTTCATTGCTTCATCTCTACCTATTACTGCATTAATTGCATAACCATTACCAAGAGCTTTACCAAATGTAGCAATATCTGGGGTTACATCATACTTAAGATGCAAACCGCCATAATTCTCTCTAAATCCAGAAGTGCATTCATCAAATATTAAAATAATATTATTTTTTTTTGTTATTTTTCTAATATTTTCTAAAAAATTCAATCTAGGTGGTACAGACCGAGATACCTCCATGATGACTGCTGCTAATCTATTTTGATCGATTATTTTTTGTAATTGATTAAAATTATTGTAATCAAATACAAAAATACTATTTTTTAATGATTTCGAAATGCCCTTAGTTGGAGCACTTTTTAAAAAATGTCTATCTAAATTTTTTGAATTAGAAAAATTTGCAGCTAAATACCAATCATGCCAACCATGATAACCGCACAAAGCTATTTTTTCTCTACCAGTTGCAGTTTTTGCAATTCTTAAAGCTACATTGTTAGCTTCAGCTCCTGTTCTCGCAAGCCTTACCATCTGAGCCCACGGATGAATTTCAATTAATCTCTCTGAAAGGAGAATATCCTCTTTTGAATTAAGAGAACACATATTTCCTTTTCTTATAATATTCTTAACTGCGTTGTCTACTTCTCTTCTTGAGTATCCCAGTATATTTGTTCCTACACCCATCATTGATAAATCTATATATTTTTTTTTTTCTAAATCCCAAACATAGCATCCTCTTGTTTTTTCGAAATAGGCTGGCCAAAAATTAGGAAGAAAAAGATCTGGATTTTTTGAAAATAACATTGTTCCTCCTGGAATAATTTTATTAGCTCTTCTCCACATTTTTTGACCAATATTTAAGTTAATGCCTTCATTGCGCAAAATATTTTTATTTTCTAAGAAAAGATAATTTTTTTTTTTATACAATTTAACGATATCTTTATATAAGAAAAAAAAATTTTTTTTAAAATTATTGAAAATATTTCTAATTACTTTTAAATCTTCAGTTTCATCAACAGTTAATCTTATTAAAGAATAATTTTTTTTACTTGTGAGATTAAACTTTTTAAATTTTACATTTTTAAGTATAAAAGGTCTAATGTGTTCTCTGTCTTCTTTGTGTTTTGCCTCTTTATAAACCCTTTTTAACACATCAAATGTAAATATTTCGGCATCAAAGCCATCTGGAAAAGTTGGTGGATTAATATTTGAGGCGTAATCAACCTTCCTTAAAAAAAAATTTTCAATAATTTTATCTACAACTTCATAATCAATTAATGGGCAATCAGCCGTAATCCTAAGGATGTTCAAAGATTTGAATTTTTTTGCAGCCTTATAAAATCTTTCTACTACATCGTTTTCCGAGCCAGCAAAATATTTAATACGTAATTTTTTACAAAGATTTATAATTTTAATGTCATTTTTACTTATTGAACATGCAACAATAATTTTTGAAATATTTTTGCACCTCGAAAGTCTTTTGATAATAATTTCTAGAATAGGTTTGTTGTTTATTAATTCTAATACTTTACCAGGTAGTCTGTTAGAATCGTACCTTGCTTGAATAATTGCTAAAACTTTATTTATGGTCACCATTTTCTTGGGTCAATTAAACTTATGTTATTGCAACTAAAAATAGGTGGCACATTGACGATTTTTTTTTTTTCAAAGGAGTCTATTATATTTTTTAATTGCAAATAAGTATTAAATCCAATAACCAAATAATGAGCTTTCTTCTTATATTTTTTTATAAAGTCTAAGCATGCTTGTAGACGTGATGTTCCATTTTGCTCACACCAATCAGAAAATTTATCTAGAACTTTGTAATATTTATTAAATTTAAAATTTTCCCTATAATTACTTAATAAAAGACCTTGTAAAAAACATGATCTTAAAAATACTTTCACCTTAAATTGTTTTAATAAATCTAACCATCCACTATTTAAGATCCTCTGATCTAAGACATTTAACGGGACCTGAATAATTTCAGGTTTCCATAAACTCCAAATTTTAGCAAGGTCTTCTGGACTATATATTGATAAACCAATTTTTTTTAATTTTTTTATTTTTTTTAAATAATACAGACTTTTTAAGAATTGTTTTCCATGACTACCAAGTAAATCTTTATAATCATGAACTAAAACTCCATAAATTTTATTTACTCTTAATTTTTTTAAGGACAAATTAATTTTATTTTGAATCCATAAATCTAAATTATTTTTTTTTTTAGGTAATTTAATTTTTGTTATAATATTTAGTCTCCCTAATCCTAAACTCCCAATGACTTTTTCACTACTTCCATAATTAACTGAGGTATCTATAAATTTAATATTTGATTTGATGATTAGTTTTTTAATTTTTTTTAAATTATTTTTGGAAATTTTTTTTCCTCTTACTAGACCATAATTTTTGCCAAATTGAACAGTTCCTAAAGCTAATTTCATGCTATAATATTAAATTTTTAAGTTAAAATATTTTAAAGATGTTACTATTACTATATTCTAAAGAACTTTAAAAAAGTAATTTTTTAAAATTATGTTTAATGTACATGTTAAAAAGTAAAATATATAAAAAAAAAAATAATATAATTTTAGGAATTAATTGGGAACAAAATTCAACTGCAGCATTAATGTTAAATGGAAAGATTGTTGCTTGTTCTAGTGAAGAAAGATTTAGTAGAGTAAAAAATGATGAAAGATACCCTTTAAAAGCTATTAATTGGATTTTAAAAAACTTTAAAATAAATTCTCAAGAAATAGATACGGTTTGTTTTATTTCTACTCAATGGGCGCCTGGATATATCTTAACACGGCATTACACAAATATGAGCATTGAAGATTACATAAGTGAACAAAAAAAAATCTGGTATCCTAGACTATATGAAAATAAAAAAATTTCCCAAATTAAAATTTTTAAACAAAAACTAGATTTAGATCAATACCCAGGGATAAATTTTTGGAAAAAAAAAATTATTTACTTTAAAAAAAATGAGGATCATGCAAGTAATAAAGATGTAATTGAGTATGGTAAAAAAATAAGAGAGGAAGTAGTAAAAAAACATTTAAATATAGAAGCTAAAAAAATTAGTTTTATTGATCATTCCTCTGGTCACATATTTTATTCTTTTTTTTCTTCAAAAAAAAAAGGTAAATATCTAGCTGTATCCATTGATGCCTTTGGTGATGGAATTAATTACAAGGCAGCAATTATAAAAAAAAATAAAAGAAATTTTTTTTATGAAGAGCTTACAAAGGGTTCAAATTTCATAATCGGAAGACTTTATAGATATATAACTCTTATTCTTGGTTTTAAGCCAAATGAACATGAGTATAAAATCATGGGTTTAGCACCATACGCAAAAGAAAAATATTATAAAAACATCTTAAAAAAATTTTTTACTTTACAAGACGTTAAGGGACTTAATTTTGAGAATAAAAGTAAATTTAATGATTTATACTTTCATATAAAAAAACTCCTAGATGGGAATAGGTTTGATACTATTGCTGGAGGTCTTCAAAGTTATACCGAAAAACTAATTAATAAATGGTTAAAAAATCTAAAAACAAAATATAAAATTCAAAATATTTGTTTAGCAGGAGGAGTTGCAATGAATGTAAAGAATAATTTAAAAATCAAACTTTTAAATAAGTTTAAAAACGTATTTGTACCCCCATCCCCAGATGACAGTTCTCAAGCTATGGGGGCGTGTTATAATTATTACCTTAATGAAATATACAATAAAAACAAAGTTTATCCTCAACCATTAGAAAATGCCTATCTAGGATACGAGATAGATGACAGAAAAGTTTTAAGTATCATAAGTAAAATTAATAATACCGAATACTCGATAACAAATAAGGAAATAAATAAAAAAGTTGCTAAACTTTTAATTGAAAAAAAAATAATAGCTAGATGTTGCGGCAAGGCAGAATTTGGAGCAAGAGCTTTAGGTAATAGATCAATTTTATGTCATCCTGGATTTGCAGATATTAAAGATATTATTAATGAAAAAATTAAAAATAGAGATTTTTGGATGCCATTTGCACTAACAGTATTAGACACTTATTCAAAAAAATATTTTAGTTTTGATGGGGAGATCAAAAATTATTTCTATATGACAAACTGTGTTAACACTAATAAAAACTATATAAACAAATTATCAGCAGCCATTCATCCAAATGATAAGACATGTAGACCTCAAATATTAACAAACTTTATGAACTATGATTTTTATAACTTAATAAAAAACTTTGGAAAATTATCTGGAATTTATGCATTATTAAATACATCATTTAATCTCCATGGTCATCCATTGGTTAACACGGAGAGAGAAGCATTCGAAATTTTTAAAAAAACAGAACTCGATGCTTTAATATTAGGAAAATATTTAATTACCAAAAAATAAGCTATTTATAATAGCATGAATATACTTTTATTAGGTTCTTCTGGTTTGTTAGGGAGAGAAATTTATGAAACAATTAAACCAGTAAAAAAAATTAAACTATTTCACAATGGAATAAAAAAAAAAAAATATAATCTGATTAATAATAATAAATTAAAAAAAATAATATTAGAATCACAGCCTAACATAATAATTAACGCTTTAGGAGTTGCCGATATAGATTTATGTGAAAAAAATAAATT
>Ga0194117_10006362_pt1 | contig 10392 bp, 6 predicted proteins | sample TA2MahsurfametaG_FD_160579 | JGI IMG/M metagenome (GOLD analysis project Ga0194117, IMG submission 160579) | Freshwater microbial communities from Lake Tanganyika, Tanzania - TA2015009 Mahale N1 surface | ecosystem: Environmental > Aquatic > Freshwater > Lake | place: Tanzania: Lake Tanganyika...
CCCCGATAAACATTTTTACAAAGATTGTGAGAATTAGATCGCACGTTTAAAAGTTTTAGTCAATCAAAATAATTAAAAGAGGAAAGATATACCCAATGAGCGGGAAGAAATCAAAGATAGAATTATTATGAAGTTAGAAGACTAACTCATAAGTACTAAAATTTAACTCAAAGAGGCACAACTCGAACTTTCAAAGCTCCACCGCCACAGATGATATTTCAAATTTTGACTAAATACTCCCACAATTACAGATATAAATATTTAAGTAAAATTGAAACTAATTCTTTTATTATTCAATCGAAACTGTATTCATGAGGACTTAAACACCTACTTTGAATTGAACTATTAAAAATCATAATAACTTATAAAATATTCAAAAAAATGTCTTTTGAGAAACTTTAAGTCTTTGGTAACACTCCACTACCACGCTTCGGCCACAGCATCACTCTTTATTCAGAAAATAAAGTCTGTCTTTTCGGAGGTGCAACCGGAAATACCGGTCAATTCTCAATCACTGATAATACATATACACTTGATCTCACAACAAAGTTCTGGAGAAAAGTTTAAAGTACTTATTTTATCATTCAGCCACGGGAACACCACCATCAGCCAGAGCTGCACACGGAGCTGCATGTGTTTAGCCAAATAAAATAGTTATATACGGAGGTGCAACTGGGTCAGGTGGACTTGCATCTGATGATTTATTTCACTTGGATATTAGAGAAGGCGTCGGAATTTGGAACGTTATCATAGTGAAAGATAAAACACCAGGTAAGAGATATGGTCATACATTATCTTACTCCAAACCTTATTTGATAGTTTTTGGAGGAAATATCGGAGATAAAAGTGTCAATGACTGCTGGATTTTGAATATAACAAAACCTCCACTTGCCTGGACTGAAGTAAAACCAGAAGGAGATATTCCTCCTGCGAGAGTTTATCATTCTGCAGCATTATGCTCATCGGGAACTGCAAGTGGAATGGTAGTCATATTTGGAGGCAGAGGATTAGATAACAATCCTCTAGGAGATAGCTGGGGTCTTCGAAGACACAGAACAGGCAGATGGGATTGGGTGAGAGCTCCAGAAAAAAGCCATCCATCTTCCAGATACCAACATTCAAGTCTCTTTGTTGGAGCTTTGATGTTAGTTATTGGTGGTAGAACTAACAGTGTTAATGAAAGGCTCCCTCTTGAAGCCTTTGATACAGAGACCAGCGAGTGGACTTCATTTGAAAGCATTCAAAGATTCAGGCATGGATGTTGGTTACAAGATAAACAATTAATGATATACGGAGGATTTTAATTGTCAACTCCCAACGTTCCAACAGATTCTATTTTCAGAGTTGCACTTCCAAAACTTTTTTAAACAAGTTCTTCTCTCATTGCTAAGCTTAAAAGTTTCGATAGTGATGCAACTTCTAACAGTAGTAATTCTTCAACTACTTCTGCTAATAAGTCTCAGCAAGTAATGGGATAATCAGGTATTTCTCGTAACTCTAATACCCCAAATATAAGAGGTAGTTCAGCTTCTGAGGTTTCAAGATCAAGATAATAGTCCAAACCAACTTCTTAAAAAAAGAAAAGAGTCAAACTATTAGACCCTGTGATTGGTAACTAAAAGAATAGAACATCAGTAGTCATTCTGAAAACAAAATCCTTAGGGGCTAAGATGGATATTGCTTTCAAATATTTAGACATGTTGATGCAACCCAATAATTTCATGAACTCCTAAGCCTTGAAAGTTAATTTTAGAGCTGAAGATATCATCAATTTGTGCAATCTTGCTTAGTAGATTATAGTCAGTCAACCAAACATACTTCAAGCTAAACCTCCTCTAAAAATTTTCGGGGATATCCATGGTCAATTCACAGATTTAATGACCTTTTTCGCCTACTATGGAACACCTCATGAGAACGGTAAAAAGAAAGATATCTAAAACTTCGACTACATATTTTTAGGAGATTTCGTAGATAGAGGAAGTCATTCCTTGTAAACAATATGTCTTTTACTTTCCCTTAAGTGTTTATATCCTTAGCAAATTCATTTAATTAGAGGAAATCATGAGGATAGCCAAATCAACGTGAATTTTGGCTTCAGAGATTAGTGCGCAGAGAAGATAGAGGAATAACCTGAAGATTAAAGATCAGTATTTACCAGAATAAACAAACTGTTTGACTGGTTACCTTTAGCCGCTATTGTCGAAGACAAAATTCTATGCATTCATGGAGGAATTGGTGCTTCTTTGAACACTTTAGAAGACATTGAAAATATAAGGAGACCACTTTAGGTCATGCATGAAGTGCAAGATTAGGAATCACAAATTGTATTGGATATTCTATGGTCAGATCCTACTGATTCAGACAGTTAACTTGGAATATATGCTAATCATCTGAGAGACCCTTCGGAAACTGGTAACATCGTAAAATTTGGTCCCGATAGAGTGTAAAGTTTCTTGAAGAAAAACAATTTAAGTATGATAATCAGAGCTCACTAGTGTGTTATGGATGGTTTTGAGAGATTTGCCAAAGGACAGCTAATCACAGTTTTTTCAGCAACTGATTATTGTAGAAAACATAAGAATGCAGGTGCTATTTTGATTGTCAAAACAAATTACGAAATACAGCCTAAGTGCATTTATCCTTCAAACGCAAATGCTAATAACTGGATTGAGGACGAAGAACAGCTTAAGAAGAGACCTCCAACTCCTCCTCGTTGGAAAAATCAGCGTAACTATTGATGTTATATGGTATTGAAGTATAGTTAAATATTAATATTTTGTTACATTAAAGATTAATGAGACATAGTTTAATGCGTTTGTTTTAAATAAAAATTAGCATGAAAAAGATTATGATTTTGTAGAGTTCATCACAAAATAATAAATAATTTAATATTCAATCTTGGGACTTTTTGTTTTAAATTAGTAATTAAAGTTGATAATTATTTTAAGAATAATTTCTTTTAAGTTCCTTAATTTCTAGTATTAGCCATTATACAGTATACGAAATTAAATAATAATCAGTAAAAACAAGTTTATGTGAAAGATCAGCCATTTTTCGTAGCAATAGTGATTTAATAGCTAAAGTGTTAAATTATTATATTAATGGGTCAAAGTAACTCTGAAATAGTTGAAACAAGAACAATACTTGTACAAAACTGGCATCCTCATGAGAACTAACCCAATATATTAGTTAATCGAATCACCCACGAACAAGTCTAGAAACATTTTATACGCATATTGGTCAAAGATCTACCTCGATAAACTGCCCTTTTTGCCTCCAGAATGAGCAATCATCAGCTATTTGTGTGCCGACTACTCTACTTCCATCCCGGAGTACCAGATCCTAGATCAACTCATGAGTCCTAAAAAGATTTTAGAGAGATGTATTTATATACTGATCGCATGCTTCCTCTTAAAGAATGGAGTCAATAAAAAATTAAGTCTGCAATTCAAGGCTTCAAAAAAATAGTTTCGATAAATGGACCAGTTAAAGTGACTTAAAATATGATTTGTGAAAATCAAAAGGGAGAAATCAAGATTTGGATGAGCTAAAACTCTGTTAACAATCATCCTGACTCCAAATACATGAGTGAAGAACAAACTGTAGCAGACATAGCCACCATCCTAACTAAAAAGAATAGAGATATTGCAGGCAGACTAATGGGTTGTCATACTTTAAAAGATATTTTGGAAAAGCTTAGTCAAACTGTCAGATAAAACAGTTCACCCTATCATAACTATAGTCATAGAGCTTCCTAAAGTGGAGATTTCAACAATAAGAAAATTTAGTATTTAGAAAGAGGAGAAAGAGGGCCTCAAAATGTTCCCTACAGAAATGTTTTCGGAGAACCTCTTGACAAGAAAGGAAAAGAGCAGGGTTTCTTAACACCTAAACCTGCTAATAAAAATTATGAAAATTATCCTCAGAGTGCTTTTAGTAGGGTGGAGGAATAGAACAAACCCAAGTCTAATCTAGTTTATATGTAAAAGTGTAGGTAGTATACTAAAAATAACCAAAGATTTCAAGGTAATGCTTAATAAAAAAAAAGATTTGTCTCAACATTAAGTCGAAAAATCACAATAGAAGGTAATTTTGGAGAAAAAAATAATACTTTTGCAGAAGAGTAGTAAAAAAATCACACAAATAATTCCACGATTGAAAAGAAAAAATTTTAGGAAAAGAAGAAGCCTTAAAAATTGGCCCAAGTATCTTCTTTTAGTAACTTATAACCTCAATACAATTTTCATAGATTTTAGACTACTAAATTAGGAAGCACTAACAATTTATTTACGCCCTTGTTTACATCTACAAAAAATTCAAGAGGTGATATCAGTAAATATTATTAAAGTACAAATTTCTGGGCTCAAGGAGATACAAAACAAAACAGTTTTTGTAACCGCACAGCAGCAAATTTTGGCAGTGAAGAAATAAAGAGGGGTTACGATATAACCATTATAAATAATAACATAAACAATTTTATAAATAACATTACTCATAATCATGTATTGAAAGTTGATAGTAAAATGCACTAATTTCAATTTCGTTCTCCTAAAAATACTTAAACTCCAACTCAAATGGGCCAAAAAGTTAAATTCAGTAATAAAAAACCAAATACTAACATGAATGTCAAATAAAAAACATAATTCATTCCAGTACCTGTTTTCTTGCAACAGAAAAAAAGATTGCAGAACAGTATGGAATAGACAGTTTCTCCTCATAATTCGAATATCTCAGTTAATAACAATGAGGCAAAGAAATAACTAAGAAACCCTATCCAGCAGGTTTAATAGCATCCTAATAAATTAGGAAATAAACATCAGATCAAAAATTAATCGCATTATGCTAAGCAAAAATCAACCGAAAAAAGCCCCAATATTACGAACAAATTAAATTTTGGTACGAATCACAGTAGAATATCAAACAGAGAGCAAAGTCCAAATTATCCAAAAATGCCTGCATCTTGTGTCGGTTATGGTCAAAATTTTAGCTCTTTCATTAAAGGCAATAACACAGGTTTCTAATTAAAAGCTGGTTTAAGAACGAAAACTACTGAGTTTTTTGCAAGGGGAAAAGAGATAAAGAAGGTCGAAGCTTCACTCCAAAATAAAAGTTTTACTCAAAATTAAAAAGTTTAACCTTAGTTTGATACTTTACAATAGATGAAAATGCCAGATAAATCTCAATCTGCTAAAATATTTGAAGAAATTATTTAACCCAAGCCTAAATTAGATATGTCTTGTTAAAAAATAACAAAAGTAGAGCCAATTCCTGAAGAAAAACAGAATTTCAAAAAACAACTCAGAAATGAATTTAAATTTTTACTCGGTGATGATCCTCCAAAAGAGTAACCGAAAGTAGAGTCAACTTAGCCTATAAAATAAAAATGTTAAGTTTAGCCTTTAAAAGAAAGCAAAGAGGTAGAAGTAAAAGAAAAGATTATAAAAAAACAAATGGAATTCGCAGAACTCAAAAAATAGGCCTTAAAAGTGTTAATTGATATATGATTTATATTAACTTCTTTTCATTTTTTAATGCAAATATTTAAGTCTCATCATTGAGCAGTCCAACCTCCGTCGATAGTCCAAGCAGCTCCATTAACTTGTTTTGCATTTTCAGTGACCAAAAATCCAACCATTTCTCCGATATCTGAAGGGGAACTGAATTGGGCTGAAGGTTGCTTGTCAGAGACAAGTTTATCAGCAGCTTTATCTCTTGAAATCTTTTCTCTCTCAGCAATAATTTCAATTTGTCTTTCAATCAAGGGAGTTAAAACAAAACCGGGACAGATAACGTTGACAGTAATACCTTTCTTGGCATTTTACAAGGCAAGCGCTTTAGTAAAGCCGACAACTCCGTGCTTAGATGCTACGTAAGCAGACTTGTTGACAGAAGCAACTAATCCATGAACTGAAGCAATGTTAATGATTCTTCCCCATCCTGCTTTTTGCATGTAAGGAAGAGAGTACTTTGAAAGGTAGAATGCTGCGCTAAGATTAAGTGCAATAACTTGTTCCCATTTGGCCTAAGGGAAATTGATGCATTAGTCAATATGTTGCATACCAGCATTGTTGACCAAAACATCAATTCTTCCGAATTTTTTAAGAGTTTCATCAACGATCTTCTTGCAGTCTGCTGCTTTACTCAAATCAGCAAAAATATAGAAAGGTTCAGTGTTAGGATACTTAGTTTGGAACTCACTAACAGTCTTTTTAATCTCTTAATCAGATGCAAATCCATTGAGGATAACATTGTATCCTCTTGCAGCAAGAGAGTGAGCAATAGCAAGACCAATACCACTCAAAGAGCCAGTGACCAACGCAACTTTGTTATTTTTCCTTAATATTAAATGAGTTACTTAGAGATGAGGCTTTTCTAGAGGTTTCCTAATCTTTCCATTTAGATTTATTTATGATTATGACATCATTGGATTTACAACTTATAAGTATATTAAACAAAATAGATCATTTTAGAGAAAGTTTTGAAACAACTGGCTTAAGTTCACTTAATTTCCTTTCGTTTGACTCTTTAGCATACTCCTAATATGCTTTTTTTATAAATCTATCATAATCAGACATATGACCCATATTTCTATGTAACTGAGCTGCTTTTTAGAATAGAAAACCTTTATCGGTCGCTTTCAGGCTTAGTTTTTCATAACAATCTAAAGCTTCACTCCATTTTTCACTTATTTCATAAATACAAGCAAGTTGTATTAATATTTAAGCTTCATCTGCAATTCCTCTCTCTGCAATTTGTAAAGCATTAAAAAAACTAGAAATAGCTTCGGAGTATTTTTTTGCATTCTTCTGGCAGTTACCTAATTGATAGTAAGAACAATAAAGTAAATACAGACTTTCTGGGGACTTAAGTTTTCTTTATTGAATAGATTGCAAAAAATATTTTTCAGCTGTCTCAAACATTGACGATTGGCCATAAAGTACTCCAATGTTATTTAACAGATTAGAGCAGTCAAACTATGTTATTTTTTCATAAATTTTTAAAGCATCAGCATAGTAATTGAGACTTAATCTAAGCTGGTCAAGTTTCGCATAGCAATTACCTAGATTATTCAGTTTTTGGCCAACTTGTTTGAGCTCCTCATCTTCAAACTTCTTAACATAATACTGTATGGCCTACTCGTATTTTTTCAGTCGATAATAGCAATTTCCAATGTAGAAACATACATTTTGGTACTCTTTTTTATTTTTTGCTACTTACTTATGAGTTTCTACCAATATTTTTTATTATTCCAGAAACAGGTCAAGAGCATTCTCATAAAACGATCTGTTATAGTAGCCCAAAGCTATATCAAAGTTATTATTTGATTCTTCATCATCAAAGTCAAGATCTTCTTTATTCTGGATCGAATATTTTGAATTGTACTCTGGTCCATACTTAGAATTTTTAGAGTTGGTATTTATAGAGTATTTTGTCCTTCTTTGATGAGAAGCACCCATGTTAATGGCTAAAGGTTGATCATTTTTCTTTTGTTTTCGGGTTAAAATCAAAGTAAATTTAGTAAACTCGCTTTCTTCTAAGAGTTTTTCGATTGCTTATAAGATTTCAATGTTCGAGAGAGAACTAAGGTCTTGAATTTAGCTTTATTCTGCCATTGTAATTATAGAAAATAAAATATATTTTCCAACTTATAAATCCCGATTAAATGAAAAATAATTTGATCTCTCTGAAAAATACCAACTTATCAAATAGTCAGCAACGATCCTTGGTCTAAAAAAATATTCGTTTAAATTCCGATATATACAATTGTAACGATTTCTATACTAAACAATACTAATTTCTAAAGAAAGCTTATTTTATGATCTTCCATATATATTTCTGATTACACATAAATATTATAGTATATGTCATAACGAAAATTTTCCAAGGACATATCCAACTACTCATACCAAAAGACCCATCAAACAAACACAAGCCCAGCCATTAAAAATAAATCGAAATCTCCATTGTCAAACTCAAAATGTACCAATCATCAACCAAACAAGCTAAATGTTTCATATGGAGAATTGCAAATCGTGCTCGAAAACATACAGACCATTCGGCAAAAAGCAGCAGCACAAGTCAATCAACTCAATGAAGACAACCAAAATCTTAGATAGTAAGTTACAGCTTTAAAATCAACAATTTAAGAGTTAGAGTTGAAGCTAAAGGCATAAAATGAATTCGGGTAATCTGTGTAGCACAAATGGAGAAGAAAATTTGAGTAATCTTAGTAGTAAAAAAGTAAAAAATAGCAGTCGTTAGTCATAAAAAATAACAAAATCAAAAATTACGAAGAAAAAAATAAATAGTTAGAAATCTCACTCATAAAATAAAAGGAAAAAGTATCCAACCTGAATAGATAGCTTTAATAACTAAAAAAAAAGTGGAGTTGGACTTTTACAATTCTAGCTGGAGATGAGGATAAAGCAGAAGAGTTGGTTTGGAGAGTCAAAAATTCAAATTACAATCTTGTTGAAATCATCTAGGCACATTCCAAAATGATGACTGTGGTCGATGCTAAAAATGAGAGAATATAAGGTCTTAATGAAGACTTGAAATAAGCGAAATAAAATATAAAGCAAACTGCCAAATTGTTATAAAAATCACTAGGATAAATAACCATAGTAAATACAAAGTTGAGTGCAGCTGAAAAGTAATCAAAGGAGATGTACTAAAAAATCAGAAATATGGAAGAAATAACAAGAGAAGCCTAAAACAAGTTAAATAGATAACTCATTTTGGCAAAAAATGAAATTAATAGACTTGAATTTCTTATCAGATAGCTGGAGGAAAAAGTTGTCTTTCTGTCCAATTAAATTACTCAGAGATAGTAACTGATTTTGTAGCAGAATAAAAAATAAGAGTACCTAAATTTGATAAGTGAAGTATGTGAAGAGAGCGAAGACTATGGCAAAGTACTCGAAAGAATCACTTACCTTTAAAAATTTCGTAGAGAACACTACTTAAATGTCTAAAAAATACAATATCTCTGCAAACTGCTCGATAACTGATTTTGTATCTCTCAATTTTAAGTGTTTTAAACTATGAATTCTAATATGTCAAATATTAGAAAATAATCATGACTGAAATTGAGACTCACTTAGAACTTGGCCTTTATTGAGTATATTATGGACTGGGCTATAGACAGGACGACCGTCTAAATCAAACTTTAAATTGAATATTCTGACGCATTTTCGAGTCTACTCAGTATTGCTTCTAAATCTGAACAAAATTATCATGATCACAGTCTTAATCTAAAAGTTAATACCCTCGCAATCATTAAAATTATTGTCATTATGTAAATGAACTTAAGAAATCCAGGTCTCATACTTGAACGATGGCTCTAAAGATTATCCCAGTAAGGCTAAATTAAAACACTGTTACCCCTGCTTCTACTATTGCCCAGATGAAATCCATAATTATTGAGACCAAAAGGATGACCAGAGATGTACGAATGTATGATCTATCAAAATAGTTTAACAAATAGATACCGAAAACGAAGACGTAGGCCAAACAGTTCAAGAAGTGATGACGAACAAATACGAGTATCAGCTCAATTAATAGACTAAGAAAAAGCAACCAAAAAACTATTTTTAGTGAAGTAGATTCTTAACGTTAAGAAGGAGCTTATGCAAAAATAACACTTACATTATGGCTATCTTGACTATGTCTCTTCTTTTGGGAGGCTGAAAAACGGTCGAGTTATCTAGATTTAGGAGGAGAAGGTAGATTGAAAGTGGCGGCAATCAACTATAGATCAGTTGTGAACTGCTGTATACTGGCTCGATTTTATTCATTTTATTACAAGTTAACTGAAAACTCCAGTTTTTTTTAAGTATCTCTTATGTTTCTGTAGAGTATCTGTTCAGCTCTCAGTATTGTATTAATGAAATCGCGTAATATAACTTTATTACCCTCGACTTTGGGAGAATTGTCGTATATCTATTGTGAAACATCGCGATCGAATTAAGGTATTTTGCCATTGATTTGGGATAATTTATCAAGCATTCGATTTAATTCGTAGTCACTGTATTTTTAATCTTAGTTGCAGTTGAGTTTTTGTTTGAATTGATTTAGAATTAGAGAATAGTTTGACATAAAGAAATAATATAAAAAGATATAAAAAATTCACAGAAATCAATTCCTATCTTTGAACCTAAGGAAGGTTTCATATAGTTTTTTAAATTAAAGCAAAGAGTTTGTTGAAAGCTTTCAACTCAATTGTAGTTGATATATCTATAATCATAAGAAAGTATTATTGGGATTTTTTTTTGCTATTTCTCAACTATTTGACTTCCTATTTACTATTTTTTCTGACCTTCTTTGTTTACAGTTTATTTATTAGATAGAAACTGGACATGTTATTTTCTAATTGATTTTCTTAAACTTTTT
>Ga0194117_10006380_pt1 | contig 10375 bp, 5 predicted proteins | sample TA2MahsurfametaG_FD_160579 | JGI IMG/M metagenome (GOLD analysis project Ga0194117, IMG submission 160579) | Freshwater microbial communities from Lake Tanganyika, Tanzania - TA2015009 Mahale N1 surface | ecosystem: Environmental > Aquatic > Freshwater > Lake | place: Tanzania: Lake Tanganyika...
GGGGTATAGTTTATGAAAGATATTGTATTATTGATACGACATAAATTCAAAAACTTTCTGTAAGGAACTTAAGATATTAATTCAGTGAAAGGCACACTTTAGCTGATGGAATAATTACTATTAAATACAGAGTATTTCGGTGTTGGTTCATTAAAAGCTCATAATTCTTTAATTCCAACTTCGACTGTGAATATTAAAGTATTTAACAACTCAACTTATGGAGACGATGTGTTAAAAATATTTTAAAAAAAGTTTCCTTCAAATAAAACATTGTTTGATGTGATTGTGTAAGTATCAAAACAATTTAAGATAGGTCCTCTTGATATTTGTCTATAATTTCCTAATGCTTCTTCAATCAAATACAATGGCCTTACACTTTAATAACTTAAACTTAATAATCAAGAACTCAATGCTATCAAGCTTCCCCAAAGCAGAGTAAAAAAGTAACCACTTTTGCTAAACGCTTAGCTTTCACCTCGAGCACTAAAAGTGTTTACTGACATGTTCAATCACTATGCTCCCAATGGAAAAATGACATCAAAATAATGTGCGAAATATATAGAAGGTGTTACATTAAGTTTTTGCCCGATTTTCGATAGTAGAATCACCAGTCTTTATGCTGAATATGATTCAGACAAAGACGGAGTATTAGTTTTGTAAGATTTCATAAAGTTTTATAAAGATTGTCTTCTTGACCCCTAAAAAGCTTAAGTGGTCGATAAAAATTTAGGAAATCTGAGATATAGAAGAGACCTAAAGCTTTATGATGAAGAGCTTGACTCACTCAACTAATAGGTCTTATTTAGATATCATATCTGGAATAACAAGGAGATCTATGAATTTTTGTTCAAGTTTACCCAACACTAAGATTAAGAAATTTCAACTTCAGCTCAAAGCTTGTTGCTTAGACTGCCTACCTATCCAAAAGTAATCTAATCTTTGACCTAACGACTTAATTTTAAGTAGAAGAAGCCTTTCGAAGTTGAATATTTGCTAACTGCATTGAAAAGTCAAATTTCTAACGACTAAACTGTTTCATAAAAACTTCTTAAGTCTGAAAATCATTTGGCCATTTTCTATTATCTATCAGAATTGAGTAGCAAGTAGCTTAAAACATCTAATTAAAAAAATTCACTCATTATTTGTTTGCATTTACTCTTTTCATTACTTGGGTTAAAAAAATATGGTGATTCTCTATTGAATTAGTTCCCCAAGTTAGCATTCGAATTACCGAAAACTGAAGTTTTTCTGAATATCATTAGAGAAAGTATAAAGAATGGTGACTCTACTTTACTCTAACCAGCCTTTTCTTTACAACTTACCCAAAATTAGATGCCTTTCGATTGGATTGAGTAATCTGCTTTTAGCAAAGACAAAGATACTAGAATTTTGACTTGTGGCTTTTTGTATATTTGGACTTTAAAGAACAATAAAGAATTAAATCTGTTCAAAATTAACATCAAGCCGACCAACAACGAGTAATGGTTTAACTTCCTTACTTTAATGATCAAAATTGGGATTTAAATTGACTATCAAGAACTATTTACTTCCAAGATCACCTAAGTTTAATCTTTATCATAAAGTCTTTAGGGTCTAAGATTCAATCCAATAATACATGGTAACTTGAAATTGATAAAATAAATGTATAATCGATTAGAATAAAACCAAAAGAACCTTCTCTTCAACACTTTAAACAACCTGATGCCTTCGCTCATTTCAAATTAAAATAGAGAACTTGCTTATCAGCTGATATTTAAAGACTATCCACTCTAAACAATATAAATGCTTTAAAATATAGTTTAAGCTAAAATAGGGAAGTAAGCTCAACCTCGTAATAAATTTGTAGGTATTAGAAATTTGGGATGTATTTGCTATATGAACTCTATTCTACAACAATTTTTCATGATCAAACAATTCCTTGCGCTCATAACTCAACTCTAACCAAATATCCAGTAAGCTTAAATCAATGGAGTTAAATATATTGATGACTTTTTGTATCAACTACAGTTTCTTTATTTGCATTTGTAGTGGAGTCAAAAGCAGTATTATGATCCAACTAAATTCTGCTGTACAATTAAAGATGGACAAGGAAAACCTGTCAATACACACATACAAGAAGACGCTCATGAGTTTTTGAATACTGCCTTTGATAAAATTTAGACTTATGCTAAAAAGCAATAAAAAGACAAAGTTTTATAAAAAATATTTGGAGGTAAAACTGTAACTTAAATCATTTGTCAAACATGTAAAAACAAAGTTGAAGTTTTAGAGCACTTCCATCATTTGACAGTTTAAGTTAAAGGAATGAAGACATTGAAAGAAAGTTTTGATAAACTGGTTTTGCCTGAAGAGATTTCAGACTATTTTTGTGTGAACTGTGATAAAAAAGTATAGAAAATAACTAAGCAAACGCTAATAAAATAGTCTCCTTAAATACTTATAATCAACTTGCAGAGAATAGTCTTCGATTTATAAACTTTCCTTAAAGTAAAGGTTCATACAAAACTACAGTTCGAGCAAAATCTTGATTTACATAACTACTTTAGCTCCAGTACTAAGCCTGCACCTTATAAGCTGAAAGGAGTTGTGATTCACTCTGGAACTTCCTAAGGTGGACATTATTATTCATTAATAAAGTAAGAAGAAAAATGGTATAAATTTAATGATCAATCAGTGACTACTTTCAATTAAATTGATCTTGGAAGAGAGGCTTTTGGAGGTTAATAACAAATAGACACATTAGGAGATTTGACTTCAAGTACGAACGCTTATATCTTATTATATGAAAGAGCCAAAAGTATTGATGATTTGGATGGCTAAGAAGTAAAAAAGAAAATAAACTAAAAAATGTATGAGTAAGTGCTGAAAGAGAATCAAGAATTCAAGCATTAAATCCAAATGTACCAAAATTCATTTTTCTTGACTCTAAATAGTCTTTTTGAAAAATACATCAACGAAGCTGATTAAAAGACAGTGTTAGTGAGGTTATTCAAAATATATCTTAAAGTAATCCAGCACTTGTCTATTAATTCTGATGTAAAGACTCAGATAATAAATCAAATAAAGGATAATTTTTTGAGATTATGTACAATTCTTCCCAAATAAGCTTCAACCATTACACAATTTATTAGCAAAGAAAGTTTTGGAGAAGTTATTTGTACCCTTAATGATGTTAACATTAGATAAATATACGGAAAAGTACTATTAAAGGCCCTATTCATTGCAATATAAAAGAATTCAGCTTAAATACCTTAGAAATAACTAGAAATTGTTGAGTACTTCTTTAGTTTACTTGAAAGTGATATACTCATAAAAAATTTATTTAAATCCTTCCAGTTTTTCGAAGTATGGAAAGAAATAGTCAACTATAAACCTATAAAATAAAAAATGCTAGAAGGTTAGTGTTTAACAAAACTATTGTAACTTCTCCTAGGCAGTGACAGTATTCATAGTACTAAGTAAAAAAAGAGAAGCGAGCTTAGTGCATCAGAGACCATTCCATTAATTCCTGTTGTTACAAATCTGCTTAAAAACAAAGTGAACTTGCTAGGCTTAAGGAAGGAAAAAGATGAGAGTGAGAAATATTATGATTTGACTGAAAGATAAACTAAAATCTTCAATGATTCATTATTCTATCGAAAAATGATGAGAAACAAATTAGACATGGGACTCCTGGATCCTATAATTGAGCTTTTATGCTATAAGGACTAAAAATATTCCAAATTTATACTGTAAGTACTATTGAAAGCATTGAACAGTAACGATTAAATTGAAGATAAAACTGTAGTCTTTACTGTATATTTTGTTATATTTAGAATTTGAAAACATTTTTCCTCATCGATGACTAATTTACTCCAATGAGAATAGAGTGGGGGCTTGGAATCGCTCAACTTGATACTATTTCTTTTACTAGTAACGAATTTGGAATGATGACTAGTGCTTAATCGAAAGTCTATTCTTATGTGAGCACTTTGTTCTACGTTAAAGATTAAAAATTGATGCCATTGCTTAGCGTATTATTCGAAAAAAGAAAATACTTCAATTCTTTCTCAGTTCAAGGAGTGATAACTCTACTGTAATTGGTAAACGAGTCCAAAGCAATACTAGACTATATTTTAAGTCTTCCGGGTCCTAGTAATTTGTAAATTATTTAGCCTACATACATAAAACATATTTAGATTGGATTGAAACTTTTGCAATTAAGGTAAAAACATAATAGCACTATGGACTTCCTTACTAGAAAAATATTTTAGTTTAAAAATTGTATAAACTTATGGAAGGTTACAAATAAACAGTTAATAAGTTAGTATTGTCTAATCAAATACCAGTTAATAAAAAAATTATAGGTAAAAATGCAACTTTTATACTGAGAGATTGTTTAAATGCAGATACTTATAGTATTTAGTTGTGGGCACATTAAACCTATGTTTTGATAAATAGACCCTATGGAATGGGTAATTTCTAGCTTCCTGATTAGGAGTTTTCGTTTGCTAGCACAGTCGAACCAGTAAAATCAAGGTATTTTTTGAAGAGTTATTAATTAATAATTACAGACTAGCCAATTAAAGTTGAGAAATAATGGACTGTCCTTGGATTTTCAATCAAAACTAGTATCTCTTTAGTAGTAAAGTTTAAAGTTAAAGGCTTTTAACATACAATTTATTTAAAGTCAGGTGAAAATACAGTATATACTCCTTATGATGAGGGAACTATTTCATAATTGATACAAATAATAGAGACACAAGTATAAGTAGAGCCTGATAATCCTGGAAATCAGCCTGAAATCGCAGCAGCCAATCACGTAGGGATGGAGAACACCTTTTTAACTAATGGAGCTGGATAGTTCAACTACAACAGCTACATGTAAGTAAATTGCAAAGAATGCACGTATTTGAATGTGGGTGTAAACTACTGTGAAATATGTGGAAGTGATCTCTATAAATGAATTAGGATATATAATAATTGTTTTTTATAACATTCATAAAGATTTTATAACCTTTTTTAAAACATCATATGTAGTTCTACTTCTTAGCAAAGAACATCTTTGGAACTATGTGCATAGCCATTAACTATTGTAATAACTGCTTTGCTGCATATGGGATGTCCACTTGATGAATTTTGGTTGGCTAAATAAGTGAAAGTGTACCTTTTGGCAACGAGTACATCTGTACTCATTCTTTGTTATGTTGGCTACAGCCATGAATCCACAATGAGAACAAACATGAATTCTGTATCTATCAGATACAAGGAAAAGCCTTTCTCTTAGAAAGTCACTTACACCATGAGAAATAATGCAGTCTCTTTCCATTTCTCCAAATCTTAAGCCTCCTGCCCTACTACGTCCATGTGTAGGCTGTCTTGTAATAGCAACAACTGGTCCTCGTTGTCTTGCGTACATTTTATCATCCACCAAATGTCTTAGTCTTTGATAATAGATTGGACCTATAAAGATAAGGTTTTATAATCTTTTTCCAGAGTAAGGATTAAACATAAGCTAGTCTCCGTATTTCTGATAACCAATTGAGTGAACTTCTCTTGCTTTTCCATGCATATCGAAGGTCCTGAAAGGAGTTGCATCTTCAGAAAATCTTCCTTTTATGCAAGCCAACTTAGCAATTAGGCACTCAATACAATGACCTATGGTCATACGTGATGGTATGCAGTGAGGATTGACAATCATATCAGGTACAATACCTTCCATTGTGAATGGAAGATCTTCCTGTCTATATGTCATTCCACAAGTTCCTTTTTGTCCATGCCTGGAAGCAAATTTATCTCCGATTTGAGGAATCCTTACACTTCTCATTCTTACTTTAACAAATTTATTTCCACAAGCATTTTCAGAAACAATAACCAAATCTACTATTCCTCTTTCAGCTCTTCTTGATCTCAAAGAGGCGTCTTTGAATTTCTTCTTGACTTACATATTGTTGAAAATTGAATTATCTGAAGGAGTCAGAATCTTTCCTACCAAGATCTACTAATCTTATATTGTTTGACCTGGTGGAATAATACCATCAGTATCTAGTTTTAGGACTGCTTATTGGAAAATTTAAACATCTCGACTATCAGGTTTACAGATTTTAGTCTTTGTTGCGTTACTTTGAGTCGTATTTTCTTCGGTTTTATATGTACGATAGAAGGCAGATCTGTAGAGACCTCTTTAAATTGCTGACTGATTCAAAATAATACTATCTTCTTGGTTATAACCAGTAAAGCAAGCCATTGCTACAATTGGATTTGCTCCAATAGGCATTTGGAAGACTGAAATATACTTTGTTGGCTTAGTTTTGACAAGTGGCCTTTGAGGATAGTAAAGAAGATGGTTTAAAGTTTCCATTCTTATTTGTGTATTCAAAGCATTCATTCCCATAGCTTGTTTAGACATGGCACTTTGAAGAGTATTTTTTGTTGCTTGATTGTGATTTGGGAAAGGAATAACGGAACCACATACACCGAAAAGCATAGAAGGGTGGATTTAGCAGTGAGTATACCTGCGAGAACTATTATTCAAATAGGAGATGTCCATAGCAATAAGAGCAGATTCTTCCTCTTCAACATCTAAATATTAAATAAAGCCTAGATCTTGCATCTGCTAAAATGTTAAATTAGGGTTCTAAACATCTTAAGCTTTCATAACAAGTTTATTATTCTCTCCAACTAACAATAAAGGACGCATACATCTACCAGGATCAGTATATATTTTGATTTCTTTTTGCAAGATATCTCTAACAATTGAAACTTCATCAGAAAGTTTACCAGCTCTTCTTGAAGTTTTCAACACATCCAAGATCTTTAACTCTGTATTTGAAAAAGCAACCCAATTACCATTTATCATGATCTTGGTTTTATAGTTGAAATCTTAAGAACTATTTAGAGTTAAATGGTCAAACATATCGCACCCTAACGCTTTCAGAGTCTTAATCAATTCGTTGAGGTCCTTTTCAGTCACTCCTAATGTGACTTTAGCCATCAGAGAGAAGTTTTTAACTATACCGATTTTTTGACCTTATGGGGTTTAAGAGGGGCAGATTAGACCAAAGTGAGTATTATGCAGCAGACGAGGCTTGGCTGATTTAGAACTTGATTGAATAGGGGCGACCACTCGTCTTAAGTGAGATAATGTAGCGAAAAAGCTAGTATCTCTTTTCAATACTTGTGCTACACCAGATCTGATGACTTCTCCAGTCATAGATTTACCCCAGTTTCCAGTTGCAAGTGAGTTTCTTAGAGTATTTGTAATCGAACGTGAATCAAAAATTAACTAGACACTCCTATCAATTTCATACCTACCTGTACTGATTTTTCTTCTGATAATCTTTTTACCATTCTAGACGTAACTATTTTTGAATTGATCTTTGAAAAGATTGGTAAGAAGTACACCTGTCATGTCTAATCTTTTTTTCCCATAGTGATCTCTATCATCTTCATCAGTTTTTCCAAGAAAAGCATAAAGTAATTTTCTTGCCATATAGCAAATGAAGTATGCCTTTTTTCTAAAGCTAGTATCTTCAGTTCCAACATGAGGAACAACTTTTTCTTTGAGTATATTTTTCACATATTCGTTGATTGTGGCATCATTGTCAATTCCTCTGAGTTTATCAACATAGTTTCCAACAACTTTGAAGCATTAATCTTAAGTTACTACGTTATTTTGTTCAATCGAATACCTCATGATTTCAATTATACCTTTAAATTCATCAAGTTCATCATGACTAAGATCTGTAATATCTTTCTAACAGACACAGTTGAAAATTTCTAAATCTGTCTGGAGACCAAGGCAACGCATAAGTATAACAAAGGGGATATCTTTGTTAACATTTTTAATTTTGCACATGATGTGAGGTTTTCCTTTATTGTATTTAACAAGCAATTTGAAAACTGCAGGGAGTGCGCCAATACCTTTGGGTAGTGATCTAATTTATGTCACCCAAGGTTAACTTTCGAATTTCGTTTTAAATGTATAAACAAAATTGAAAGCCATTCTTTCTTGACCAACTACCACTTTCTATGAGCCCCTCACAATAAAGTATCCACCTTGATCGATTGGACACTAGCCCATTTCGATTCTTTAAGCTTCATCAGCTTAGCTTAATCTACACCACTTCGACCTTACCATCACAGGTATTTCTGCAAGTTGTATTTTGGGAATTTGTTTTTCATGGGTCAAAGTAAAAGTACCTGAGTTAACCTCAACTCTGTATCTTTTAAAATTGAGATCAATTTTGATTAAACTCTCATAGTTGAGATCTCTGAGCCTGCACATCATTGGATGCACTTTAACGATTTTTCTATCAAATTCTTGATGATTGGTGGACACTTTGTATATTTTTTGTGAAAAGCTGAAATCCCACCTTTCCTCTTCTTATATTCTCTCACCAACTCTAAACTGAGGTTTAAGATTGATGGTAAAATTTCCATACTACTTGATGACTTCTTCGATATCGGTAGTGAATTTGTTGTAGGAATCGATTTGTTGCTGGACGAGTCCATTTTGTTTGAAGTATTTGTCAAGTATCTCCCAGAGGTGATGTTCTTGTACTTCGCCACTCATTATATCTAATTATTATTCAAATCATCAAAAACACACAAGCACACTTAATAATGTACGTTACGAGCCTTACTAAATAGTAAAAAAATTAATTCATGTGATGAAGAAAAGGTATTTTTGGGAGAATGGAATGTATTTAGTTGTAAAATAAAAAAAGAGTCATTGTTTTGATATAATAAATCATTTATAATTGTTTAGGGAGTCATTTGAATAATTTCTGGAATCTTATATTTTGAGATGGGATAATGTAATATGATTAATTTTGAGTGTTTGAAAGTGTATTCTTTTTGTTATTTTTGTATTTCTATAGCCATTTCTATTATTCTTTTGAATCAAATGAGTAAAGAAATCTAAAGCCACATCCTAGCTACCTTCTAAATCAAAAATTTTCTCGGCAGTGGTGCTTATGGCCACGTCTGGAAGGTAGTTCATAAAGACTCTGGAAAAGAATATGCACTTAAGAAAATATTTGACGCTTTTCAAAATGATGTAGACGCACAAAGGACCTACAGATAAGTTTCAATTCTGCATCAACTCGATCACATAAACATCATCAAACTCGAATGCGTTATAAAAGCCAGCAATGCACGCGATCTCTACCTTGTTTTCGAGTATATGGAAACTGACTTACATTCGATTATTGGGTATTTTGGCAATAACTAAGATAAAATATACTTGGATCATCGCATATACGATTTATTGCCTACCAACTTTGCAAAGTTTTGAAGTATTTGCACTCTGCACAGCTCATACATAGAGATATCAAGACTAGCAATATTTTGCTCAACTCTAATTGCTAAAGTATCACTATAACTATTCAGTAAAAATTTGCGATTTTGGGTTGGTGAGAAGCATGCTTCATGAGGAAGATACTCCTCTTATACTTTCGGAGGATGTGGCAACGCGTTGGTATAGATCTCCATAAATGCTCTTAGGTTCACAGCACTACGGCAAGTCTACGGACATTTGGAGTGTGGGATGTGTCTTGGCAGAATTAGTGAATGGCTAACCTCTATTTCCTGGTATTTTTAAATTTATTTAGGAAGTTCGAATATATAGCAGATTCAAAAAGTGCTTGAATTTACAGGTATACCTACCAAATAGATACTGAGAAATATGAATATCTTGGAAGGAGAGATCCTATTTTAAAAGATGAGGATACAGAAAAAACCAATAAAAATATATTTCAAATAATGTGATGATAAATAGCTTAAGCAGCTCATTTTGAAAATGCTTGAATTTGATCCTTCCAATAGAATTACAGCAGAACAGGCTCTTTAGTTGGACTGTTTTAAAGAGTTTAGGGGAAAGAGCTTAGAAAATACTTGTAAGAGGTTTGTGTTTACTGAAGTAGATGATAATACTAGATTGTCACTTTAGGAGTACAGGAGGTTTATCTATCGTGATATAGAGAGAAGATACCCGACTCTTAACAAGTCCACTCCTATGCCAAGGATATACCGATCTTATCACTCTGTTAACTCCAAAGTATAGCCACTGGGAAAACAGCAATCGCACTCTTCACTGAAAAAGTAAGGGTTGGTACAAAGTTTACACCAAACGTATGTGAATCCTTACAAGACCACGATGTCTGGATTTAGCAAAAATGGTAGGAAATAGTTTAGGAAATTGTAATCATAGATAGAGAAGGAAAATACACAGTTATCTATCAAAGATCACAACCAGACTTTTATTGGTTATGAGGATACAAGTAATTCAAAGGTTTTCAAGAGGAAGATTAAGAGAAATCTTTGGCAGAAACAAGCTTGATATTTATAATATTTTAATACACATTTACTTTTACTAGAACCAGTCTGGGGTTGG
>Ga0194117_10006381_pt1 | contig 10373 bp, 6 predicted proteins | sample TA2MahsurfametaG_FD_160579 | JGI IMG/M metagenome (GOLD analysis project Ga0194117, IMG submission 160579) | Freshwater microbial communities from Lake Tanganyika, Tanzania - TA2015009 Mahale N1 surface | ecosystem: Environmental > Aquatic > Freshwater > Lake | place: Tanzania: Lake Tanganyika...
CACGACCCTCTTCGAGGAATCCGTAGAAACCGACTTTATCCACGCGATTGATCGAGAACTGATCATCAGGAATAGCGTTAAACGTTCCACCGCTCTCAGCTTGACGAGCAACAGGACGAATAAACGCGCCACGGCTCTGGTCGATACCAACCAAGATTTCATCCGTGCCATTAGCGAAGCTGGTGTTCCCGCTGTCGCCTACTCCGCCAGCAGTCACAACGCTATCACCAAATGAACCGAAGAGGGTATTGTATTTCTTACCAATGCCCAATTCGACCAGCTCAACCAATTTTACTCCAAACAGCTCTTCCGCGCCAGCAGCACGGAAAATCTCTTCACGAACACTATCGGGAAGAACCTGATTGTTGGTAACAGCAGAAGCTGAATCGGTGCGGATAGGGTTATACGCAAAAGCGCGAACTTTGGCCTTCATTTCAGGGCTGAGATAAAGGTGAGTAATACCAGTGCTATAAGGAGCAATGGGCGTGTTGCCAGAATAAGACTCATTGATTCTCTTGATACGGGTCATCAAGTTATTTAAGTCGTTCAAAACAAACGTATCTGCAACATCAGAGCCTATAACGTGCTTTAGCGCGCTCCCGCCCTTTGGAGTGGTGCTGGCTTCAGCAAGAGCCTTCAAAAGAACAGCCCAAGCGTTTCTCTCTTGTTTTACGAGCACTTCATTGCTCATTCTTTCAACTGCGGCAGCAACCACATCCAAACGAGCTTTGCGAGCATAGTGCTTTTGGAAAGAAACAGCACTATCCAAACGGTAAGTGCTAATCTTTAGCTCTTGCATGCCATGAACTTCGCTAGTGGGAAGACCGCCAGCAGCGCTCTGAGACCAAACTTGAACGTGATTATCCGCCTGACCATAATAAAGATCAAGAGGGAAGGATGGACTATCATCCTCATCATACTCTGCATCAGTGTAGACTGAAGAGGCGGTTCCGGCAGTTAAGAGAACTTTTTGAATCACGGGTCCTAAAAAGGCCGCGAAAGTCTCCGAAGCTTCCTTAGAAGTTGCCGCGTTTCTGGAGCCGATCGCTTTGATCAGCTCAACTTGTTCTGGTGTATTTTTGAGTTTAAGTTTCATATAAATTTCCTTTAAAATTAGAGGTTGATTTTGACTAAAACGTTATCGTTAGCATCTTTGGCTCCAAGGAACGTTCCGATTGCAACGTTAGCTATACCATCAGCGCCAGTTACAGCGGTGATGGTACCAGCGGCTCCAGCGTAAGCAGTGCCACCTGCGACGGGCGCTCCACCCACACCGTTGTAAAGGAACGTACCGCGAGTAACAATGGGAACCGCTTGACCGCTCAGCACAGTTTGCATTTCAGCCGCCTTGCGAGGATTAAATTTGAGCAACTCGCCATTCTCGTCAGTTTCGCGCACATCCATAAGAAGAATGCCGAGGGGAGTTTCTCCAATGGTTGAAGCGGCAACTTTAGCAGCCACTCCATAGCGTTGAGAAACGGTATTACCAAAAGAAGCGCCCACATCACCGAGCATGGACATTTCATCGGTCGCTTTCCAACCCGCTTCTTTATGAACTTTCACAAGTGTTCCCTTTGTGGCAGGGAGAGAGCCAGAGAAAGCGAAAAGATTAATTACGTCTTTCTCATCGTAATTTCTGAATGGTTGTAGATTTGGCATAATGTTTTACCTTTGTTTATTTGTTGATAACGAACTGATCCACGTCAAAAGCGCTCTTGTATTTTTGATACATAGAAGCATTTCTAACGGAAATTGTATTGGGAACTTCCACTTTTTCATTTTTAGAATCTATAATCTCTTCGATTACAGAAGCGGCAGTATCCTCCGAAGCTTTCATTTCTTTAGCTTCTTTCTTATCTTCGGGTTTACCCTCTTTCTTTTCTTTCTCCTCGATTTTTTCTTTGATAAAGTCTGGAAGTTTCTCCTGCTTTTTCGTCAGCCCTTTGGCCATTTTTTTCATCTTGCCACGATAAGCAGAGAAGGACTCTTCGCTCAGGTCTTGAATTTCTTTGGCAATTTCAGCGCGCAACTCTGCATCAAACTCAAACTCCTGCTCAAGAGCCGCCATTCTCGTGTTGAAAGTCTCTTGCTTCTGGCGATGATCTTCGGCCGCTTTGAAAGCGTCCACTTCGCTCTGAAGCTTCTTAAGCTCTTCGGAGATTTTGGCATTCTCGGTGGAGATGCTTTCAATCTTTTCATTAGCTTGCTTCATAGCGTTCTCTTTTTCATTTTTTAGAGAAACGTAATTTTGGCTGGCTTTGTCCAGTTCTTGCTGAACAAAATCACGAACGGCTGAAGCTGTGATTTCTTTCATAACTTCATCTTTAATATCTTCGATAGAATTAATTTTCATAAGCTCTTTATTGATAGTTACTACATTTTTTTCTGAAGAAAGGGAAACTTTTTCTTCATTTTTTTGTTTTTTTACGGAAACGCCAGAAACATCCGCCGCAGGGTTCTCGGTTAATCCGATTCCAAGAGGAACCACCCCACCTTTTACTTTTCTATAAATAAAGCGATTTTCGGCCACTTTTCCAGATCCTCCATAAGATTTTAAGTATTTTAGCATCTCATTTTTCTCATTTTCAGGAAGAGTATAGGAATCATTTAAATTTTTATTATTGCCTTCCATGACGATAAGATCAAATTCATTAAATCCAAGCTCCCAACTTGCAGAAATTTTCTTGTAATTTTCTGAAGTTTCATCATTAGAGTCTTCCACCAAATCGGTTAATGATTGATTAACGATTCTCCACAAGACTCCACCAAGAGTAATATTAAATGGTTCAGTTTTATCTTTAACCTGCTCTTCTGTTAAGGGCAAATCCGTGCCGAACTCGCTAAAACCCGCAGTTAAAATAACTCCAATTAAATTTTTTCTATTATGTTCAATGTTAATGGGTTTATTTATAAAATGTTTATATATTTCAATGGCCGTGGCAGTATCAATAACATCGCCGTTTTTATTGACTCGATTTGCAACGCAAGCGTTAAAAGCCATGGGCAACAAATCCACATTCTTGTCAGTATCAATGTTTGGAATAAAGTTTCCAACATCCACTAGACTTGCCAAAGCTAAAAATTTATCCTTCTCTTCGGAAACTAAGGGTTTGATCGAAGAACTAAAAATTGTAGAAAATTTATTTTCCATAAATGTTACTTACACTAAATTTTACAAATCAAACCAATATTTTTGCTCATCAGGCTTAATATATAATTCTTGAGCGGAAGAAAATTTATAATTTAAATTATAATCACTAATATCTTTGTCTGCTTCAAGATAATCTTTTTCTGAAGGATCACAAATAATTGAAAATTCAGAGTTTGTGGAGAGTATTTCTTTTTTGTATTTAATTTTTTCTCCTTTTAAATGATTCAAATACGCGTAAACTTTTGCTAAGCACCAGCGATTTTTATTTTCCAGGCCCATCGAATCGTTGTAGCTTTCCACGGCTTCGCAATAAATATTTATTAGCTGATTATAGTTTACTTTTCTTTGGCTGCTTGAGTTGTGAGCTTTGCACTTCTCCTTGAATAAGTTTAATATTCTATTAGAGAACTCCACGCTCTCGTCTGGTTGATCGTTTTCTTTTTCAGCTATAATATTTATTTCTATAACTTTATTCATAAGTAATATTGGTTTATTATTTAATTAAAATGTCATAGGTGCTACTTAACACAAGTTATTAGGCACGGTGGTTTGGCCATAGTCGTTGTTTCCCCACGCCACCACAGTTCCATCCGATTTCAAAGCCACGGAGTGATAATCACCCGCCGAGATGGCCACTACGTTGCTCAGCCCTTCGGAGCGGAGTACTCGCCCCTGTGTGAGGGCATACTCAATCACGCCTTCCGGTACTGAGGATTGCCCATAGTGGTTCGCTCCCCACGCCACCACAGTTCCGTTGCTCGTCAAGGCGAGGGTGTGCTGACGACCCGCCGCAACAGCGATCACGCCGGTCAGTCCGTCGGGCACGGTTGTTGCGCCATAAGCAACGGCCTCCGATTGATACGGCAGACCTAATTCTATGATCGTCTCGATTGTCGGCCACGCCACCACGGTGCCATCCGACCTCGCAGCCACCATATGATCTACACCCGCCGCGACGGCCACCGGGCGCGGGTGGTTGCCGAACTGCCAAAACTTGAGGGACATTGGCGGCTGCAGCTCGGCGCGGTAGTGAGGGCTCAGATCATAGTCTTTGAAGATGCCTACACCTCCATATGAATTTATATATACAGCATCAGAGCCACCCGCCCCCACCGCAATCTGTTCTGCAGCTTCCAACGGCGTGATTATCTGGCCATTGCTGTTCGATCCCCAAGCTGTTACGTTGTCCTGGAAGATAGCATTAGCGAGCGCCAAGGAGTGCTCAAGACCCGCCGCGACAGCCTTTATGTTGGTCAGTCCGGCGGGCACGTTCAACATCAAACTATTGCCGCCAGCGGTGGTCACTGGTGCTGTTCCGCTGACTTGGCCACTGTTGTTGTTTCCCCACGCCACCACGGTGCCATTCGATTTCAAGGCCAAGGTGTGAGCCCCACCCGCCGCAACAGCGATCACGCCGCTCAGGCCGGCGGGAACGGTAGTTTGGCCATAGCTGTTGTCTCCCCACGCCACCACAGTACCATCCGACTTCACGGCCACGGTGTGATAAGAACCCGCCGCGATAGCGGTCACGCACGGGGTGACGGGCAAACTGCTTATAATGTATGGATTAACTAACATGATTTAACGCTCGCCGATAAGGGCGACCTTCAAGCCTGCCGCATTTGTTCCCGCGCCCGTGATGTCCACGGTGATTTCGTCGACCTTCGCAATTTCGCGCACGGAGAGAGTTGCCGGGGAGCTGGTTTTTTCATTCTCGTTAATAGTCAAATTGGTGCTAAACACGGTGCCACCGTTCTTTTTTACAACGATAATTACAGGGCCAGAGGAAGAAGCTCTCGCAAGCGAAGCAACAATTTCGTCGAGGCGGAAGTCACACTCAGCCCGGAACGTGATCTTGGCCGTGCCCGTCGTAAGGGCCGTCGTCTCGTCACTGGCTGCAAACGTGAACGCATAGGGCTTCGGCTGCGCGAGCCACGGGTAGAAGTACCACCGGCTCTGGTCAGTGGGATGAGCGAAACCCAAGAGCCGAGCAGGGTAGCCTGTCGGAATTTGCGTGATTCCGCCCGCCGTTGCTGATGCGTAAATCGGCCCGTTCGCGGTCAGGCCACCGTTCGGATAATCAACAATGGCAGGCTCGGATTGAACCGTACCAGCGACGGCATTGGAGCCAGCGGTAACCGCCACGGCAATGCGGGCAGAGCACTTAACCGGCGAGTAGCTGTTTGCGTCCACCAGCCACCATTTGCGCTCAACGCTAAACCGCTCGTCGAAATCGTGGAAGACAATATCGCCAGCGGAGAAATCTTCACCCGCCTCCGCAACTATCGGAATCGCGTTCGCCCCAGAAGTTCCGCTTGTTCCTCCACTGCCAAAAGTTCCGCTTGTTCCTCCACTGCCAGAAGTTCCGCTTGTTCCTCTACTGCCAGAAGTTCCGCTAGTTCCAGAAATTCCTCCACTCCCAGAAGTTCCTCCACTCCCAGAAGTTCCGCTTGTTCCATTTGTTCCAGAAGTTCCTCCAATACCAGAGGTTCCATTTGTACCAGTAATTCCGCTGGAACCTGAAGTTCCCGTTGAACCTGAAGTACCCGCTGAACCCGAAGTTCCTGTTGAACCCGAAGTGCCCGCTGATCCAGAAGTTCCAGCGCTACCGCTTGAACCATTTATTCCAGTTATACCAGAAGTTCCGCCGGAACCCGAAGATCCAGATGCGCCTGGAGGACCCGATATTCCTGAAGTTCCAGATGAACCAGATGAGCCACTAGTACTTCCGCCGCTAGATTCGTTTATTTTTCCAGTTGATCCAGAAGAATTTAATTTAGTTATTTTTAAAGAGCTTCCTTTTCTTACTTTCGTAGATGTTGGTTGAGAGGTGTTTTGCGCCCAATAAAATCCAAAAGTTCCAGTCTCTTGAGTTGTAAAATTACCATTAATTACAAGATAACCAATTCCCCCAGAATCAGATGTGGCGGAAAGCTCTGATCCTATATCAGAATTTACCATTTTTGCTCTTAATGGGGTCGAACCTGGTTCAATAAAAATTGAAGCCATTTGACCATACTGTTCATTTACTCCATCTACTTTAAATTTGAAATCTGCCGTTCCATCAGTTTCATAAAAAACATTTAATTGAAATTCATAACTTCCGGGTTCAGAAATAGCTGCTTGTAAGTTGGGATCAACCAATAAATTTGTTGAAGAAGTTATTGTTGTATCCTCTAATTTATTTATGATCAAACCTGCAGAATCTCTACCAGAAATACCAGCTGATCCACTATTTCCAGAAGTTCCAGAAGTTCCACTTGAGCCATTTGTTCCAGTTATGCCAGAAGTTCCGCTAGAACCAGAGCCCGAAGTTCCACTCGAACCGCTCTCTCCACTTGATCCGGATGATCCGGATGATCCACGAATTGTTTGTGGAGATGGAACTATAGCAGCTAAATTTTTTTGCAATAAAGCTATATTTACTGCTTTTAAATATTTATCATGGTCTTCTTTTGAAAAATGCATATTAAGAGCAGTCTACGGCATCGCTGCAAGGCGAGGACCATTTTAATTTAAATGTTAAAGTTAAATTGTTGTTACCATCTAAATTTAAATAATTTCCTGTATTAGGAAACCATCCAGTAAGAAGTTCTCCTTCTTTTATATACTCTCCTGTATTCGGCTTTAATTCGTTCGCGCTTGTTCCAAACAAACAATCAACATAGGGGATAATTTCCTTACCTTTTGGCTCTTGGCCTTCCTCTTCTTCTTTTTCATAACCCAAAACTAAAGATTTAAATTTACGACCTTCGTTATTTTCTTTAGCTAAAAAACTAAAACTTCGTAAAATGTACCTTTCTCTATCTGTGCCATCTATTTTAAAATATTGAGGTTGAGTTAAAATAGACGGCGATGTGGTATTCTTAAATATGTAAGAATCAGTTGTATTGCTGTCAAAAATATTTCCGGTTAATGGAGCATTTATTTCTAAAGAACGAATATTTTTTTTTATAGAATCTTTCGCAAGCGGCGCATTGTAAATATATTGATGAATTCCTTTAGAATTTTGCCATCCACCATTCGCAAAATATTGTTCGGCATCTTCAAATACACCTCCAACGCCACTTGTTTTTACTAAAAATTGAGATTCATCTTCCGACAAATAACAAAACAAATTTTTTGCTGGTGTGGAAGGTTCCATACCTAGCCCAATGTGTTTTATATCTTTTACATCGCCAGGTTTTGTATCTTCACCACCTTCTTCTTTCTTCCCTTCTAATGGAAAAAGAAAATTCACAGCGGGGCTAGTTAAAGAATAAATTCCTGAAAAATGCTCAAAAGTTTCGTGCGTGCCTTGTGTTTTATCTGCTCCTGCGGTGTTTACTACATTTAAAAATGTTTTGATTCCAGTTTCAAAAGTTAAATTTAATCTGTAAGTTACAAACATTTGCTCGCCACTTTTCAATTCAAAATTTCCGGTGGCTCTAGAAAATATTCCAGTTAAATTAAAATATTTTGGATCAATTTGTCCAAAATCGTTAAGAATATTACCTTCCGTAACCTCTTGATCATCTATAATGATATCTGGACTAAAAGTTGAAATGGAAAATTCTTGAATAGGATAATCTTTAGATGCAAATGATTTTTCATCTGGTAAAGCCCATGTTTTATAAAAGCTTACCCCCGAATGAGTTAAAACAGAGCCCACACCATTTTTTAAAAAACCTGTAGAGTTAAAAAATCCACTTTCTAATATTGGATGATAAAGACCACTGGTTGGAAGATTTCCATTTACTCCAATATAGTTGTATCCCGTGCCAGTTCCCACACTTAAAAAATTAAGTAATCCTGCGAATCCGGTGTGATATGGAAAACTTAAACCTTTGCTTGTTATAAAATTTGGAAAATAATCCGACTCTACTCTTATATTTTTATCTTTATCGAGTATTTTAAACTTAAATTCTCCATTTAATTTATGATTGTTCATTTGTTAGCTTGAGCTTTAGTCGGTATCACTACAACCCACAACTCCTGCGCAAGAAGCTGACCATGACATATTAACTTGAACTTCAAGATTATTTTTATCACTGAGTCCAGGATATGGTCCGCCACTAATTACGCTCAATAATTGTCCAGTATGACCAATAAAATAATTGTTTGGAAGAAGTTTAGCTGCTTCTCTATGTGCGGGAACTCCACTTGGTTCTTTGAAGTGAGTAAAAATTGGAGTTCCTGTTATATGTGAGGTTGCTTCCCAAGTGTCGTTTTTAGTTTTATTAACATAAACAATGTATAATTTTTCAGAATTATCTAAAGGAGCATAAACATAACCGCCGCTAACGACTCCAAAATTAATTCGTCCATTTGAAGAGGAGGCTAATCCAGCCCAACCCGTTTCAAATTGAGATTGTCCCCAATTTTTACCAGAGTTAAATGATTTGTATATAAGACCATTTTCAGGAGAAGCCATTACTCTTTTTCCGTTGCTTGAAACGGTAATCTCTTTCCAATTTTTTACCCCCGCTTTTACGCCTGGAAACCAACTATGTCCCACATCATAAGAAAAATATATAAGATCTCCTGGATTAATAACATCTGATCTTGCGGCTGCTGCGATAAGTCCCGCATTATCACTCATATCTATTGAAGTCCAATTAAATGGGCAAGAAGCGTTTTCCCAACCGTTTCCTCCGTCTCTTGAAATTAAAAGATTATCAAAACTTCTTGTGGCGCAAGCAATTGTTCCATCTTTAGAGCAAGATATTTTTTTAAATTTATCCGACTCATCATCTGCATATTTTAAATCCCAACTTTGTCCAGAATTTTCTGATTTAAATATAAAATTTCTTCTAGTATTTTCAATATTACCCGCACGCGCAATCGTGTAGATTTTTTCATCAGCATCAATATCTATAAATGATCCGCTATTTCCTGTAACATAAAATATTAAATTAGAAGTTTGAACGGTAGGATGATACTTAGCAATACCAGATCCAGTAAACGTAAAAGTCTTATTCCCTGTGTCTGCAGAAAGTACATTAAATTTTAAAGGCGCAGAATTTTTACCAAAACTAACTTCTCCTGAAAAATTGGTCCGTTCCATCGGCACACCACCACCCCAACTTCCTACAAAAGGCTCATAATAACTTCCGCTGTGACCCACACTAAAATTTACTACCCCTCCATCATCATCTACTGATTCTACTTTAATATAAAAAGCATAATCATTATCATCATCATAAAGTTCTCCGTTTTCTGGTTTTTTCCCACCATTTAGATAAATTCTATCACCCTCCACGTAATCACTTCCTCTTTCAATAACTTCAATACCAGTAACACTATAATCTTCGATCATTGGATTCTTAAACTCTAAAGTGTCTCCAGATTTTATAAATAAAGAATTATTTATCACGCCATAATCAGAAACAGTATAAGTTCTATTAGCTCCGTCCGTTTCGCCAGATATAGTATATCCAGTTTTTGCATAAGCTACTCCGGTAGTTTCGCAAACAATAGGAAAGTTTTCTTCATTAATTGTAATTTTAAAATAATTTCCAGTTGTTATTCCGTGAAATATATCTTTATGATCAGATCTTGTAAGAGCGACCCAACCGCCGCTTACGCCCGTGAAAGGCTCCCACCTATCAAGCTTTCCTTGAAATACGTTATAATAAACATAAGAATTAGGATTACTTGCAGCCACCACAACCGTTTGCCCATCGCTGCTACAAGCAACGCTTGACCAACCACTAAGAGCCAAACCAGTTGAGGACACTTCACTTCCTCCGCTAAATTTTAAATTATAATCAGGGTTGGGAATATTTAATAATCCAGATCCTCTTTTACCCAAAGAAGCTATTGCGCTTCCGGTTGCGTCAGAGTCATTAACCAATCTATTTAATCTAAGAGCGTTGATTGTGATACTCTCGTTTAATATTAAGCTCTCATCCTGACCAAAAACATTAAAGCTAGTTAGTAGCGTGTCTCCAGTACAAAGATAACCAGTGAAATACCGCTCAGTTTGAATACCATCTAAACCACCAATCAAACTAACTATATCAGTATTTTTTTCTTTTTCTCCGTTAATGCCTGAATCTAAAAATTGAATTCTTGATAAAAAGAACCCTCCACTAACTAAATTATCTTCTCCCGTTATGCGAGATTCGCTTAACTTTAGCGGAGTCTTTAACAAATTTGTGTTTGAATCGCCGCTAAAACTTACTTCATGTAAAACTTGTTTTGAAGAAGAAAATTCATAATATCCAGTTGGAACATATCC
>Ga0194117_10006382_pt1 | contig 10373 bp, 9 predicted proteins | sample TA2MahsurfametaG_FD_160579 | JGI IMG/M metagenome (GOLD analysis project Ga0194117, IMG submission 160579) | Freshwater microbial communities from Lake Tanganyika, Tanzania - TA2015009 Mahale N1 surface | ecosystem: Environmental > Aquatic > Freshwater > Lake | place: Tanzania: Lake Tanganyika...
TATTAACCATTTTTGCTCTCATCGTTTCGATAAATGAACTAAATTCAGTTCGACAATTGCAAAAACTTTGATTCTTGCCTATGCAGTTTATGCTCTCATTTGAGGGATTGCAATCCTACACTTAAGGCTGGTTGTTTTAGAAATCATCATTGAATTATTCTTCTTTTGGTGATCTGGCTTACACTTGAAAACTGAATGTTTCTTCTTTTATCGTATTCCTTTCATTTTTTTAGTTACCAAAACAAGCTACAGTAAATTCTGAAGTAGCTATTCCGATTTTGGGAGCTGCTGAAGGTTTCAAAAGATGTCTTTAGTTGGATTTGCTAATGAATTTTTATTCACTATAAGTCTATGTTTTCAGTCTTTTCGCAAACTAATTTTTAAGTTTATTAATTTCATTCAAAGTACTATCGATTTTTTTGAACTTCGGCAACTATGGCTAAGTATTCTGTGATTCACACTCTATATTGTGTTTCAAGAATTCAGATTATTTGAAATAGAGTCTTTGATGATATGGTAATTCGTTGGGAATGGAGATGGGAGTATGAAGCTACTATGTGTTTTAGTTATCGAGTGTTAATTTTTTTTATTTTTTATTTCGGCTGTGAAGAGCTATGGGGCTTATCAGTTTTGCTATGTTCATAATATTTCAACGAATAGTTAAAAATATATTTTAAAATTACTCTCCGTTCTTTAACTAAAAACCACTTCTAATTAGTCTCAATAAATAAAAATTGGCCTAAATTTCATCAATATTTCCGGTACTTTAGGAAAAATAATACATTTTATAATCAGTGCTGAAAATAATTCTAAATGAAAATAAGTTAAAGTTGTATTCAAATAATGAAGAGACTATCATGCTGATGCAATTTTTGTCTCAACGAGCTTTTTGATCTCTGGGTAATCTTTAACTCCCTTCTTGGCTTACACGTTGATCAAAACTCCCATTTTCTGGAAGACGTTGAGAAGAGGACGGGTCTTAGCCTCGTATTCTTACATTCTTGATCTGATGACTTTCTCAGTATCATCTTATCTGATTACAAGTTGATGTCCACATGCATCACAAATACCTTCCTTTTTAGGGAGAAGAGGATCCATTGAATAACCGTCTCTAAATGTTATTATTATGATACCTTTGGATGTCGCAGATGTTGAAACCAGTTCCACAGTTCAAGCATGTTCTTCTGCCCATTAATTTTTCGAGAAGAATGTCATCTCTTAGAGCGATGTTCAAGACTCCGTGAACGGGGAACAATTTAAGATATTGATCCAACTGTCCTTGAGTTCTGGGGAAACCATCGAGAATAACACCTTTTGCTGATTCGGGTTCTTTAACTTTTTCCTTGATGATTTGGGCAACAATTTAATCACTCACAAGTCCTCCAGATTTGACGATTCCTCTAATCTTTTCAATCAAATCTTTATCAAAGGCACTACTGACTGTTCCCTTAAGAATTTTACGGATCTAATCACCAGTTGAGACGTGATTGTATCCAAGATCTTTTCTGAGCCGTTTAGCATAAGTTCCCTTTCCTACTCCTGGAGCACCGAAGAGGAAAAAGAATTTTTGACTGCTGGTGGAGAAGTTGCTAACAACTCTGGTAGTTAATCTCATCATGATATGTGTCAAATAAATCTAAATTGTAAAGTGTGAGACCTATATGCTATAAACATGCAAAAGTAAATAAAAAATTGAAGAAAAATGGATCGAGAGACAAACTGATGGAGTAGATAGTAAATATGTAAATATCAACTTCTTGGGGCCTTTAAAATGTTTTAGATGTAGTTTACTGCTATAGGGTCCAGATTTCCTCTATATGCTCGCTAGAGAATATTATTTAAAGAACCTAAAATGCGACTTTTAACTTCCCTTGAACTGATAGCTAGATTTAGTAAACCTTTGGCACAATGTCTTTGAATATCTGGATTGCTATTTTTTTATCCTATCTACAAAAATTTTATGAGGACTTCAACTCCTTTCAGGTTGACTATTTGATAACGGCATTGTTCATCAAGAGTCAGGTTACTTATTACTTTCATTAAAGAAGTAGAAACTTGTTGGTCTTCGGTTTTGAGTGATATTTTGATGTATTCTTTGATCGAGGGGAGAAATCTAATAGGTGAAGCTTTACGATCGCTCATTTCACCCAAAGCTTCAGCAGTTGCTCTCTAGAAAACAAGATAAGGCGAAGAGATGAGTTAACTACCTTGTTAAACATTAAACATGCCCCTTACTGCAGATTATTTAGCTATTGTACTATAATACTCAAAAACAGCAGAGTGTGCATCTAGATGTGAGTCCAACAAAAAGTTATGTATCCTTTTGATAACATCCTTTTGCATAATCTCACAAGCTTTCTATTTGGTAGTTTGTGAAGTGATTTCTCTAAGAACTTTGCTAAAAAATTTAGCAGTTCCTCTATCTTTAATCAAACGAATATCAAACATGGTAATCAGTTTGGAGTAAAAGTCGAAACGAACTGTAGTTTCACTTACAAGTTTTGATTATTATGAAAGTTACTTGAGGGCTGCTAATTTGGCCTATTGATGATTGCTTGATAAATTTTAGAGGATTTATTAAATATTCGTAGTTTCAACCATAGACTAACCTAGGACTGTGGGGATGTATGAGGATTGAACTTTACCACCACCTTTTCCACTTAAATTCCTTACGATTTGCATAGCCATTCTTTTCATTTCAGGTTTGGCATGTGTATCTTTGGTTATCTACGTTACAGATTTGGCTATTTTATGTGTTTTAAGCATCTGTGCGTAATCATGATTTAAGGAGAATTTATATAGCACAGAGAGTAGTTCTTAAGCAATCTATGGAAAGGAAAGGAAGACATCTTTAACTTCAGTTAGCCAGAAAGAAAACAATTTGAACAGCAAAATATTTTGCATCTGATGTGCATCTCTATAATATTTATCAATGGTCTAAGGTGTAAATATTTTACTGAGGAGTTTACATAAATTAGAAGCAGTTTCGATATTCGAATACCAAAATCCTAAATGGATGACTTCAGGTAATACCTACAAGGGATTTAGCTATATTTAACTTTCAAGCAACCTCTTTATGACACTTCCGTTGACATATCTTAGGGTTAGGAAGAGATCAGGCAGATTGTTGGGTAGATTCATATTATTTCCCATCTTTTATTTATGTGTTTGGACGTAGATGGTATCATTTTGTCTGAGATGGTCGCCGATCATTGAATTATTACTTAGTACAAAACCCTGTGAATCCTCGATAACTTTTACAAGCAGATTGACTGAATGTAATTAATGAAGTTCTTGCTAAATGACGCGTTTAAGTTTGGCTACGGTTGTTTGTTCTAAGTGAGGTGGTGAGATACTGTTGGCTGTAATTGAAATTCGCATGGAGTCGTCCTACTTCATTATGGCGTTTATTCTTATATTTCCATTGTTTAGGTATTCTGTCATTATAGTTTATTATCTCATTATAAACGGATTAACAAATCTAGATCGTCAATAACATTCAGATTTTGATAAAGAATTGTGTTATTAAGGGTAACCTTCAATCAAATCTTTCGAAATCATGTTCGATCATATAAATATTACTCTTTTCATTTTAGATCTGGCGTTGCTAGGTTGGTTAGTATTTGGCTTGGACTATCTTCACCTGTTTGATATCTTCATCTCCAGGACCCTAAAGACCACGCTTCAGAAAATACCAGAACATCAGATCAACAATCCGATCAAATACGAAGACTACTGCGAATAAGGCTTATGGGAAAAATCCGAAGAATCCTTTATAGGTTTGCCATGCTAGATCTTTATTGATTTTGTATGTCCATGAAGGTTAGAGTATGGAGGCGGAGCCAAAACCAACTCGACAAATAACTGTATACGTTAACATAATGACAATAGTAGGGATAATCATTTTCCATTAATAGGCTCTCAAGTTGAACCTTTTAGTAATTAAAGTCAAGTAGCCATAGAGGAACATGAGAATAGACCACAGTATAACAGTTAGGAAGACATATTTAAAGAAAGTGACTAAATAATCGCAGAATTACGGGTATCTCCTTTGAGGAGTGCTTAGATTGAAGTGAATTTAGGATAGGCAAGGCTCTCAATACCAAAACAAGGATTGATTTGCATAACGTATTGGATGGCAAACGTATAGAAGAAGCAGAATAAAATGGCAGGGATGATGGGTAGGAATGTGATGAAATGATATAGATTTTTGTTTTATTTTTTTTACTTCCTCTCAAAGAGGATGCTGGGGAGATCAAGCTTGACCTCATATAATATATAGAGGATAATGAAAAGTATGACCCAAATATAGCCAAATAGGCAGAATATTGTGTTAGTCCCGTTAATGAAATCAGCAACTAGTCCTGATGAATCCGTTTTGTATTTGTTTGTAACACATCTGAGTACTTTTGTAAATTGCTCATAAGAATATTAAGCGTAGTTGTCTTGGATATTTGCACCATTGACTGTTAGAATTGTCATGTTGATGAGAGATGTTCCATAGTTGTAGGGTACCTGCAATGTTATCGGGTTAAAGTAGTTTGATCTTATCAGACCATAACCACCGTTAATGAGAAAATTACCGAAAAAGACGATAAAGAATGTTACTACACCAACAAAAGCTTTGATACATATGCGACAATTGGAAGTGGAAGACTGCGCAATAATTTTATTGTAGTCTTTGAACAACGGTCTCTTCCTATTCTTAAACATAACCTTTTTATCCTTCATCAACTCCTCCTCGTCGATTTAATCCTCAGACTGTACATGCTGTAGCTCCTTAAGTGCTTCCTAATGTTCCTTCTGTTATTTGAGCATAAGTTGCAGCAAATCTTCATCAAAATTCTCTAACTTAATGTTCTGAAGTTCAAGACGAGTTTAGACATTGTAGTCCAAACATCTGCCGATAATATTTCGATTCTTTTGATTTGTTTTGAGGGACTGGATATCAATCAAACCTTCCTCGTCAGAAACTGGTAACTTAGTTGAGAGTAGATAGTAATAGAGAACACCGTATGACCACATATCACTCTTGTCCAGCTGCACCATTTACAAATTTTACTTGAGCTATGGTGCGAAATAGTCAATTATGTTTTTGGATTAAATTAATTTTTTCTAGACAACAGGGGAGAGCATACCAGGTTACCTCAACTTGATCCCTTTATCTTTGATCATGATCCTCTGTGAGTGGAGGGTATGGATTGAGCTGACTCCCAACTCTTTCATCTGTTTGATAGCTAATGCCATGATGTACATGAGCATGTTGACTTATTTTTAGCTAAGCCATCCGTAGGATAGTTTTCTTTTTTAGAGATAGCTCATAAGATCTCCTTGGTTGCAGTATTCCGTCACAAAGACAGGTTACTGCCTGAATTTGTCAATGTCTTCGAGTTTAACTAAAAATTCGCATTCATCTGTATAATTTTGCTGTATAGCTTTCAATTTTTAGAAATATGAGTCTATCTTCCTAGGTTACGATTCGAACATCCTTATCTAAGGAGCATAGATACGCACCATTTTTTTAGTCGAAGTACACAGAGCCATATAGCATTGTTATTGATAATAGTGGTCATACTTTATAGTCATTTTTGAAGGTCTATAGACAAGATACTTCTTGATGAAGGGTTAAGGAAGTATGTTAACTTTCGGTTTGATGTAGGATTGATGATCGGTTTAAACTTGAAAATTCATGTAAGTATTGGCAAGTATCTGGTCGATGGTTGGCCGATTTTATTCGAAATAATCAAGCATTGACTAGACAAGGTACGTTATTTATTTAGAAAATACCATTTTGAAAGGGGAATGACCTTATTGATAACTCTTGTTGTAATCTTTTCCTTTTATGTTTTTGAGGACCTGTTTCTCATGCTATCCGCTGAAGGGTAATACTCCATAGATTATTCGATAGAGGATAACTCCCAATGTATAGATATCGCTGGCTTGTGACAACTTTTTACCTTGCAGCATTTAGGGTGATTGGAAGGCCAGAGGTACTTGTTCTTCATAGGAGTTATATCCTAGTTTTATCATCGAGGATTGCCACATGATGATGTTATCGGTACACAATCTGCCAAAAATGATCATTTTTTAGTGTAATTCCTTCAATGCGAGCAGCAAAATCTTCAGAATGACAAGAGCATCCTACTACATCAGGAAACCATTATTATCCATCACCTCTGAAAGAGTGGTGATGCCGCCGTTTTAGTACAGAAAGGCAACATTGCCATCATCGAGCATGACTACATCAAACACCAAAGTGACAAAAGGGTGTTTGATATTTCTGAGGACCTGGATGAGGCGATCATCTCTGTTCATGAGGTGCATAATGAGATCGCGTTTTGTTGATCTGTCGTATGCCTTGTATTATGTGTAGATTTGGGTTTGTTTGATTGGATTAAGCGGGTTGTATTGATACCTCCCTCCGATTATTTGCTGTTGCGCTTTCATTATGTTATATGGTCTATATAATTATTTCTTTTTATTAGATTTATGAAAAAACCATAATCATATTGACAGGCTAGGCAATTGCATCTTTTAAATGGAGGTATTATTTACTTGTATTTTTGGGATTAATTAACGTGATAAGTTAGAGTGGATTGTTAGGTTTTCCTATAATTGAGTTTGTATAGAATTTAAATGGAGAATCCCCTCAATCTCATCAAAATACGAGAGATGATCAAAAACGGCATCTCCTGTATCCCCAAAGACCCCAACTGTAATGAAGCCATCATTGTTATCGGGGACACTGGAGTCGGAAAAAGTACAGTTATGGCATTTCTTTTGGGTGCTGAGATGACTGTCCGTTATGATGGTCTTAAACCGATTTTAGATTGCCCCAACAATGTCATCAAAATTGGCCATGAAAAATACTCATAAACATCGGTGCCGAACAAACTTGTTATTTAAAATCTTGCGTTCTATGACTGTCCTGGTTTCAAAGATAACAAAGGAGAAGAGTATGAGATATCAAACAGTTTCTTTGTGCAGAGATTGCTGGATATTTACCCGAAAGTCAAGATAGTGCTGATGATTGATGAGTCCCATATAAGTTAGTCGAGAGCTGACAAATTACCGAAGTTGACAAAAAATTTACTGAAATCTTTCAAAACCTTTGACGATATCAAGTAAGGAGTCATCATGATAATCAACAGAGCGTAACGAGATCTGTCGATAAACGACTATCACAGAGAAATAAAGAAGATGTTGTAGCTGAAAAACGAAAGAGGATGGTTGTTTGAGTCATAGTAACAAAAATTTCTGAGATACCTGATGGACAACAGTCGCGTTTTGCTATTCAAGCAGCCTCGGAAGTAGGATAAAAATAAGAAATTTATACCAACTGAAAACGAACTGTCAATAATAAAAACCATAAAAAATTCAAGTTTCGTGAAAAGTAAGCACATTCTTAACATTCTTTCATAGAGTGCGAAACTTGCCATTCGAGATTTCATTGACTAAATTACCAATAAATCCAATATCAAAATCGAAGCTATCTGTGGAGAAATCATCAATCTCTATTCTTTGAGGGTTAACAAAATCGGAAGAGATGTGCGTGGACTTATCGACATCAAGTAGGAAATCATAAACTTGGCTGAAGAAATCAAATTGGCCCAAAAAGAAGATATCGTCAAAATACTGCAAAGAGAACTGCCCGATGGCAAGATACAAGATTTCTCATAGGATTTCGAAGCGGTGATGTTTTTCAAGAATATTTATGACAAGACAGCCACCTACTTCTCCAATCTCGTCAACAAGATCTACTCTGAACTATCCCATCTCTTGGTAAAAATGGATAATAGAATTATGAAAGTGCAAAAGTAGGAGCAGTAGTAAGTCTAGAGACAGCGTCAGGTTCAAAGAAGAAAAGAGTTACAATAGCAAAGAGAAAAAGAAAGACAGTAGATGGCAAAGCAGATGTAAAAGATGAAATAACTCAAAAATTAAATCGCACAGATGGGTAGTTCCAGTCGTTCAATGATCGACTCCTTATCAGACACAATTAACTACCTAAACTCTCTGGAGGAGTAGTTTATGAAACTAAAGCAGTAGGCTAACAAGTTGTAGTCGATGAACAAGTAGATGTATACAAATATTACGAGGATTGAGTCGACGTACGTCAAGAAGATACAAAATTGATCTCTTACCGCATATTTTATAAAATATTTTATTTCTTTTATTATTGTTTTAGAGCTGATAAAAAATACTCTGGGTGGGAATTGAACCACACGACCTTCGGCTATAAATCAGACCGATGCTCTACCAATTAAGCTACCAGAGATAACTGCTATTCTATCATCAAATACATCATATATTTCCGTTTTATTATATTAAAGCACATGCTCAAAAAACAAAAATTATCAAATCATTCGCCAGAATAAACAGCAGCCTTTTAAGTTGGATCTATATGTGAAGGAGCCAGGTTTGTAGATAGCGTAGTTTGTGATAAAAAGTTGCTCTGGGTGGGAATCGAACCACACAATCTTTGGGAGGACAGCCCAATGCTCTGTCTGTTGAGCTACCAGAGCTATCAATCACTTTCATTAGGTCATCTCTAGACGATGTTTAATAGTTGAAAAATGATACTTTATTGTGGTGGTCGTTAATAAAAAATACTCTCGATGGGAATCGAACCCACTACCTTCGGCTTATAAGACCGATGCTCTAACCTTTTGAGCTACGAGAGCTTGTTGTATAAATAATGTGCATTCGTTTGGTTGTTTTAGCTCGTTTACAATAATAGTTAAAAATGAATGTTTAAAAAAGAAAACTGTAAAACATGTTTACTGCATCGTCAACATGTTAGTAAGATAAGCAATGAATCTATGATGTATATAATGTTATAATCTGCACATCATTCTATATCTAAAATCAATATTATTATAAATTAATTTATACTATTTCCAATCTATAATTCGATACTTTGATCAATAAATCTTAATAAGCCAACTTTATAATCAGAATAAATATACAATTAAATGTACTATAATAGGCACACAAATTCGCCCAAAGTCACCATCACCTACCACGATTTACATAGAAGTTATCACAAGCCAAATACAGATCACCAAAATTATACTACCCATTAGCAAGGATATCAAAATAGAACTGCCTCACTGCCAACATCCAAAAATATATCTAACAAATAGGCAGAGAATAAGAATCATATCAAAATTGTGGAAGAATCGTTTGCGAATAAGCGAATTAGAAAGCATAAAATATTCGAATAATAGTCTTCTATCATCCAAAGAGATAGTGCGAACAAATCCAGGCCTCGAAGCCAAACAATTTTTGGGTAGTATAAAAGAATTTCAAGGGAAAAAAATAATTAGAGAGAGTTAAGCTCCAAGAAAAAACAGCTTTAGACAGTATAAGTAAAAATACAAACAGATAAACAACCTGCAAGCGAAGACAAGACTAAATAAATTAACAACAGTCTGCAAGATATGAGTATCTCAGAGCTGAATACAGTAATCGACAAAAAGATAGTGGAAAGAATGTCAATGATAGACTCGAGACGTCAAAAGAATGCGAGGCAGTAAGTAGGTAACGCCTAAATTTTGCAATAAAAACAGGAAATTATCTACCTAAAACTGTAGGTCTAAAGATTAAAAAGATGTGAAAATTTAAATAAGGAGAACCAAAGTTTATATAAGAAACTAGTCAACAAGTTAAAGCAGCATTCGAGGAGAGAAAAAAGTTCAACTACTATATTACCGAATAAATAAACTGGTACATCTCCAAGAAAAAATTTAGAGAAACTGACTCCAATACACAGTCTTTGTGATTTGAAAAGGGCAGATCTCTCAGAACAACAATCTAATGGACAATCCAGAATAGCTATCATAAAAGAGGCTTAAACCTCCACAAAAGTTATAATGTCACCTCAATAACTTTTTAGAATAGATGGACAAATCTAAACAAAACAGAGTTTAACAATAACTAACTCTCAACCGATGACTTTTAACAATACAAAACAGATAGCGAAATAAAGAACGCACTCTAAAAGACTCAAAATATAGACATTTCCAAATATGAATCAAGTGAAGCAGCAAATACTCTATAGTGACGCTTTACCAACATATACTCAAAATCCAATCGAAAATAGACTACTAAAGATCAATAATCAACTCTAAAGAAGAATGAGTTACCGTTCCGGCTCAAAACATAAATACGAAACAACAACTTCCACAAGTTTTTATACACCCAAGAGTTAAACTTACAGTCGGTATAATCCAACTCATCAAATTTTGTACTATTGATTTTTTTGTGTGAAATTTATAAAGAATCATATACCATCGGATTTGGTCAAAGAACAGATCAGTTTCTGCACATAGACTCGAATCTACTTGGCAATCGGTTGTTTAAGCATGTTT
>Ga0194117_10006387_pt1 | contig 10363 bp, 8 predicted proteins | sample TA2MahsurfametaG_FD_160579 | JGI IMG/M metagenome (GOLD analysis project Ga0194117, IMG submission 160579) | Freshwater microbial communities from Lake Tanganyika, Tanzania - TA2015009 Mahale N1 surface | ecosystem: Environmental > Aquatic > Freshwater > Lake | place: Tanzania: Lake Tanganyika...
CCCAACCCCCTTAATCAAAATTGAGAATATGAAACATAGTAAATATTCATAATTTCATACATTATCTCTATTTTTAGTTTTAGAATCTGAAAATAATTTAAATTTTACTTGTTAAGCAATTCAATAAGAAACGAGCTAAAGTTTGTTTAAGATCTGCTCTATCATTAAAAGTTACTCTTTTCTTAATAACTTGGCATTTAATTATAAAAATCTTTTTTCTTATTTCATCTCTTAGGGTATAATTATTAGATTGTAAATATATTATAATTAAGCTCAAAGTTCAACATAATGCATAAATTATGTTTTTAGACAGTAATCAGCAACAATAGAAATTATCAGTTCTATTATTTTGATATAAATGATGTCCCTTCTAATTCTACTTATAATAAATCCATATTTTAGAATATGCAAACCATTCAGCTTTATCCTTCGTATCCAAACTTCCACATCCACCAATATCAATAAAATACCTTATAGGAAAGGGATTTCTTGAGAACTCCTGAGAAAAAAACAAAACCCCGAAATTTACCACCCAAAAGAAAAAGTTACAAGGTTGAAGATTTTAACGAAAATGTCTCAAAAGAGCATTAACCATTATAAAGAGCACTGCTCTTCTGATATGCGCAGAAAGAAGAATTTATGATTTTGTTTTAATTATTTGCTTCATATTCATGAATTATCAAGATCTATATAGTTATCAGCTGCCACAAAAAAATATCTATTCTCCAAAGAAATGCTTTGTTTGCGTGTTAAGAACTTCGCACAAATTAGAATCAACATAGAAGCGATTTCTTTTTAGCGATAATACAGGCCATCTAAAACTTGTTTCTCAAAACTCTAAGATTATAATAAACTAAAGGTATTTTGAAAAGTATTAGAAATTAAAGTTCAATTTTTTAGAATTTTTTTTATTATGCATTTAATAGCATCTCAAATATTTTATAATACTAAAATTTTAAATAATTAATGAGCATCACGTATATCCAGAAAAGTCAATAGTCTTAAAACGAGCACTAAAAACGGGTAGAAAATATCGAGGAGTGTCTTTTAGTTTAGATAAAAATAAAAAATAAGATTTCCAAAGTGATAAAAATAGCGAACATCAATGACATACCTGCGATTGACCAGGAAATAAAATGGTTTATACAAACCAATAATCTTAAATAAGCAGCTTTTGATTATATCAAACAGATCATAACATATAAAATCAATGAGATAAGATCATCAAAATCAAGAACATTTGAACTCACCTAAGGATAGAGCAAAAAAAGAGATAATACTATACTTATAAATATCACCAAATCGAAACATAAATAAATTACATACAAAAAAAAGAGTGACTAGTCACAACTTAAGACATCTTGTCAAAAGACAGAACCTCATCATTTGACCATCAAAATCAATTCTAGAGTAAAAAATCTAGAACCGACATTTGAAATCAATCAGTAAAGTGGAGAGTCTTTCGTTTTCAATAGTTCTTTCACTCTACCCTCGTCAATTAATTAAAAAGAAAGAAGCTTTTTGACAGACAAATTGTTTGAAAATGCTTTCTAAACAACTGGAAATCATTCATAAAACTTTTAAAACATAAGTGAAATTCAATCGTTTCATGATGTAAACATAAAACCTTGTAATACCGCACTTGGAGTCAAAAATTATCAAGAATTCAAATTCGAAGCGAATGCATTTAAAAAATGTCAAGCTCATCAGGATAATAAAGTATTTACTCCAAGAAAGCCCCCAATAAAAATTAACTCAATCAAACAAAATCAATAAAATATTCCAGAGGTTATGACTCCGATTTCTAAAAGCAGAAAAAAAATGATTTCGACCAAAGATCGAAAAGAAGCTCTTATGACACCTAGAAGTGGCCAGAAAGTAAAAATTAATGAGGATTAGTTTAGGATCTATGATGCTTAAAATCTGTAGGATATGGTTTTAGATAAACAGAAATAAATGAAAGAGAGTCACTTCTCAGATAAAATGCACTAATCCTAAGACTTCCACTTAAAATGCATCCCTGAATACTTAGAGTAAGATTTGAAAAGACTATACAAAAAACTAACATTGAACAATCCTCAAGGAGTCGAAGAACTACACTCTCAATACGTTTCTTATCAAAAACTGGGTAGATAAGAACTTCTTTTTATGGGTTCACTCTTTGAAAAGATCGACCACAAAGAATTAAATCACCTAAACTTCAACAGTTTTAAGAAAAATTCGGTCAAATATTGTCTAAAATAATTATAATAAATGCATAATGTTAGAAACCGCAGTCAAGTATTCTAAAAAAGATCTAGTAATCCCATATAGTTTAGGATCAATTGAAATGATATTTTTTTATTCTATTAGTAAATTTATAGCGATTAATAATCAAGAACGGTTTGCTTATGCCGACTTCTTTTGTTCTTATTATTTGGGAGCTTAGGTTTTCTTTGGTTCGATTCTGTATTTTTATTCGAGTTTTTTGGGCATCTCAACTCTTGCTTCTTTTATTTTCTCTCCTTTTTTAGGAATAACATAGTGTTGAGGTCCAACAGATAGCAGCATAGGCTTCAAAGGTTCATAATGTTTAACGTCCTCTTTATTATTGAATGTCAAGATGGGTCCAAACTTTTTATCAATAAATTCGTCATAACTTTCTTTTGATTTTCTTGCCTAAACAGTTTAAATAACCCATTTTTTGAATTTCAAATGTTCAGCATAGGCACTACAGTTGAGTCTGAATTCAAAGTATTCTTCACTTTTCCAAAATTACTCTGGATTTAGCCTAAAGATCTTTCTTCTTTTTTAAGGTAAATGGGATTGATCAGCATAATTGTAGCCTTCTACATTCGGCTCAAAAGCTGTAGTATTTCTATATTCATAAAGTAAGTATTTGGAAAAATTATTATCTTCAAATGAAAACTAAAGGTTGGCAGATTTCTCATGATTCATTGGAGGAAGTCCTTTTCCAAAGGCATGAATGACCCATCTGGGTTGTAATTGCAATTTTGCTACAACAGGAGCTCCATGTGCCCAAAACTTATGTAACATTTCTTCAGGATCATAAATCCTCCAAGCAGTATAGTTGGAAATATCGAGATCATGTTTAGGTCTATCATAAATTCTTCTCTTCCTACGAGGTACCAGGTTGCTTTATTTAAGTTTTTGCATCTATTTTTCAGCTCTTTAGACTTTTTTGAGATAGGAAGCGTTTTATTATTGATTGATGTTATAGGGAAATTTGTAGTCGGAAAAGTTCGTTCTAATTGCAGTAGTGAGAATGGATCTGATTGAAAATCTGTTGATTATTCTCATTAATTTATATAATATGACTAAATTAAAAGTTAGTTATGGAACTTAGATTAATTAAGGAAAAAGGATTACGAAATTTGTTTATCATTGTTATTTTTTTGGCAACTTGGAAGCCTATTCTTGACGCTTGGCGAATGATTCTGCAACAATAAAAGGAAAGACTAGAGTTGCTTCACTAAAGATCTTCACGTATTTGGCGTTCAGTCTGAGCTTAGCCCAAGTATAGGCTTAGGAAGCTTTTGCTCCAGAATCACTACCATCCTCATATAATCCTGTGTTGATGAAAACACCAAAGTCTAGTCCATTTCTCCAAATATTTGCATTCAGAATATGATGTTTTGGTATGCTTCCACCCATAATAATAGCACCTGCTTTTTCTGCTTTCATCGCCAATTTGGAAATCTCTTTATGATCCTCGATAACATCTATGTATAGATCATTTTTGTAGGAATTTGTAAACAGAACATCTCCGATTCCACCATCAGTTATAGCTGGACAGAATACTGGAATGTCATTTTTGTAACACCAATAATAAATACTTTCCTCATTGTTGATTTATTTGCCTAGACGATTGATAAATTTTCGGGGTGTCCACTTTATATTGTTTTTTACCTGCTCTTTATACATTTTTGCAAATAAGGGCAACAAGAATTCTTCAAGTTTGACATAGTTGTCGTTGGGAACTAAAATATTTCCTATCCTGCAATGGCCATTCAATCTATTTTGCACATCATTCATATTGAATTCACCCAAATGGAAAGTTCCCATACATTTCATAATGTCTTCCTATATTCCTCCAGTTGTTGTAACAATGCAATCAATCATTTTATGCTGAGCCAAGTATCTTATGATCTCCCTCATTCCACAAGAGGCCATATTTGAAGTGTAACCCAAAAATATAGTGCACCTAACTTTGGATCTATAGACAGGGTCACTTGTCTCCTCATCGTCTCTTTAATTCAAAGGTTAGTGAGAAAGCCTCCAGGTGATCATTTCATTAACTATTTAGATAGCTGTGTGAAGGTGAGTGGCTTGAAGTCCCATAGTCGCAAAACTTTTGAAGATATTTTCATAGTTGACTCCTTGGTTAAAGTCATAACCTTTCACAATATTAGACTCTAGGGTTTTACTTTTAAAGAGCATTTCTTGAATCTGTTAATCTACTGCTTAGGAAGAGACAACTTTTGACTATTTTTCCATAATCAAAGAATTAAATATCCGTCAACAAATCAAATTTATTATTAATAAAAATATACTATAGTTGAAAAATAACTTAAATGCCCTTAGAATAAATGCAAAGGCAGTCTTTTGAAATTGAATCCAGAAGAGTTATTTTATAAAAAGACTAATTCAAATCAGAATCTATCTCCTCTGATTCTTTTTGCGAGTTGGAGATCTCTGGTCATGATGGTGACTCTCTTGGCATGAATGGCGCACAAGTTGGTGTCTTCGAAGAGGGAGACGAGGTAAGCTTCAGCAGCTTCTTGGAGGGCCAAAACAGCTGAACTTTGGAACCTAAGTTCTTGCTTGAACTCGTGAGCAATTTCTCTGACGAGTCTTTGGAAGGGGAGTTTTCTGATGAGGAGATCAGTTGATTTTTGATATTTTCTGATTTCTCTGAGGGCAACTGTTCCGGGTTTGAAGCGGTGGGGTTTCTTGACTCCAGTGGTGACTGGGGCGCTCTTTCTGGCGATTTTTTGAGCAACAAGTTGCTTTCTGGGAACCTTTTGGGCAGTTGATTTCCTTGCGGTTTGTTTAGTTCTAGCCATCTTAAATTGAATATTATAAACGTTCTGAGATACTTAAAAGGCGCGTTATCCAATTTTATAAATAACTAATTCTGATTGGCTAATTTTTTATCAAACAAATTTAACCCTTATAATTACCCTCATTTTAAAAATGATGTCCTCAATGAGTCATTAATTTTCAATCATCTATTTAAGCAAGATTATTTCTTTCTGAATTTTTTCTCCTATTCTGAATTTGTACCAAAAACAAAAAAATTGAGATATCTTCTAATTTATGAACCAAAAGTGATCTCATCAACAATCTGGCATTTTTGCTTGTATTTTCACTTTCTTAAAAGAGGAAAAACATAAATAAAAGATTAGAAATTCACAACTATCAAATAAATTTGGTACCTTTGGGCCTATTTAAAAAATTGAATCGCATAATATTTTGAGGGAATATTTGATAAACAGCTTTGCATATTCTTATTGTAATAATTAAAAAATGACGACTCACAAACCCAGCAAGAAAGGAGTCAACAGATAACAAAATGTAGAGTAAGTGCGAAGATAACACGTTGATCGCTAGCTCTTTACGCTGTACATATACCCTCATTTAGTGATTATCTCTATCAAACGATGAATTACATCACCTACAATAATCAATCTCTTTCAAGTTAGCTTGAAATCGATACTAATATTTTGAATGTAAGTATAAGCTTATGTAGAGAGTGATAAGCGAAGATGTCAAAAAAGTAGGACTACATTTCATTTAAAGAATCAAATCTATGAAGTAACCATGTGACTAAAGCATTTTTCTCAACGACTTGCAGGAACATGGTGATTTTGTAAATTACGATCTACCTAAATCAGCTCAAAGAGATTTAGCATTTATCTAGTCCTAACTCAAACAATAAATATAAACAAATTTGGCAACAAAAAGACTTAGAAAAAGGTTTCTGAACATTGGGAACAGAATGACATCTAATGAAGTCAACAAATTAAACAACAAACTCAAATAAGAAATATTGAATTCTGTTATCAATAATTGGCAATCGATTCCTTAACAGTATTAAAGTAATTTAGAGAAGAACCCTCTCTATAGAGAATTATTCCTTATTGAAAACTCAATGAAGAATGAAATAAATGAAAGACCTTTTGAACAAAATGTTCCTTCATAACAAGGAATTTCAAATAAAATTAGAGCTGCTCAAAGGCCCGAGGTGAAAAATCAAAATGGTGAGCCAAATAAAATAAAAAAGATTACGAAAGGACCAAAAAGGCATTAATCCTCAAATCAGTAACCTGACGAATACGTGCCTAAAATAACTAAAAAACTAAAAATTGACTAAAATCCAATTATAATAGCCAAACCAGTCATAATTTTTCCCCCTTTAAATCCAGTTAAAACTCCAAAGTAGGCTAACTTATAAGCGAACACTATATTACTTGGCTAAATGGCGGAAATCGATAAGAAATCAGCAAAAAATTTCAATAATATCCTTGGTTAGGACATCAATAAAAGTTTAGGCTCTTAAAATGATGCAAGTCAACTAAAAAGATAAAAAATAAGTGATGAGCAAAATGTTGTTTCTAATACTGGTACAGAGCAAAGAGTAAAGCGAAAGTATAACAAAACTCCTAAGGAGCAAAAAGGAGATGACCCAAAAAAGACTAAGAAAATATAAAAAGAGCCGAAAGAGAAACGATAATATCATAGAAGATAGAAAAAGTCAGAAGATTAATAGACAAAGAAGAAAAAGTAGAGGAAGATAGCTTAATCAAAAAAAGCTGAGTTTTAAGCTCAGCCAGTTCCAAATTCATTACTAACTAATACTTAACCTTTAAAAAATCAACCCATAGGAGAAGTTTAACTTATTAGTATTGCTATTCAAACCTATTAAAAATAAGAGAAATCAGAGGTAAAAAATACAATTAAATAATAAAAATACGTTTAACTCGCTCCAATTAAAACTGAAAAAGAAAGTTTCAATATTTTTTAATCCATAAAAATATAGTAATAGAAGTAAGATTAAAATAATCTTAATCCTTCTAACTCAATTATCGGTAAACGTAGCATACCAGATGAATCTTAATCCTTGTTAATTATAAACCAAAGTCTGAGATAGTCAATTAACATATCTCTTCAAGATAATGCAGTCGAAAGGTAACCATAAGTCTCCAACCCTTTTTATCCTGAAAACCATTTTCGAAATGCCTAATAACCTCAAAAAATTTCATAGTAAAATCAAATATAGGAGGAAAAAGAACTCGATGTAGGTGACTTTTTAAACTGAATGATAACTCTATACTTTATAATTATTCTTCATGATTTTAATAAAAGTTATTGTTAAATAAATAGCTATAATATCTTTGTTTTGAATAATGAGCTAGAATCAACCTTAACAAAATGAGTACATCTTCCTGACTAAGATAGGAGCTACCCATAAAAAAATACTTAGATTCCTCCCGACAGCTGTTTACAAAGGTCAAAGACTTTCAATTCCGAAGTTTATTTTAAGGTTTAATCGCTTTCATCTCCATAATTAGTACACCGTTCGTAACAAAGCTGCATATTTCATAATAGAATTGACACACCAGCATCGCACTTACTTTGAAAAAATTACTAAAATTAAGCTAGGCCAAGAAAAAACCATATTCTCATTTTTTTTATTTTTCTCGCTTTATCTGATCTTCTGGAATTTCGTAGCACGATTCTTAAAGAATAGAGCATTGAATCCTCCCAAAAAAGTAGATTAATATGAAGAGCTCCCTCAGGAATAGCCTTAAGTAGTTGTAACTCTGCCACCTCTACCAGATGGAGAATATTACGCTCACTAAATCATTCAAAGTTCACTTAACAGATTAATCTACATTTACATCGTTTTGCTATCAATTTTGGGATACGCCTTTATAGATCAACCCAAAATTCCAAGTATATTATATTTAACTTAGAACTCCCAAGATTGATTAGCATTGAGAGAATTAATTACATCTGTATTTGGTTTTTAATTGGAAGTTTCTTGCATCTAATTGGAGAATTATTACAGAAACTGACTAAAATTAGAGAATTTCGTGCTTTAGGATTGTCAGTTAAATTATTCGTAGGAGTTATTGTACTTGGATTGGCTAGTGGACTTAACACCTTTATTTTCATTTGATAACATTCATAACATTGATCTTTATAAACATAATCTAAGATTACCTCTTAACACTTAAGAATCTACCATTAACCTTTGAAATACTTTGATTCATCTTTGTTTTGATAAAGTAAAAATAATTAAAAAATGCACAGAGTGGGATTTGAACCCACGCGTATTGCTACATCGCATCTTGAGTGCGACTCCTTAGACCGCTCGGACATCTGTGCTCGGTAATAGCGTCTCTCGAAATCGGTATTAAAGGGGAATTACATTCTAAATTATTTAAATTTTTTGAGATGGATAATAGTCCTATCATACAAAAAGATCAAAATTTTTTAGATTTCAAAAGAGGAAGGTTCAACTATTTCCCTTCACTTATTCGGCAGATCAATGATTTCCTATATCTCTTTAACTCAGTTAATGAATAAAAGAAAGGATGACTTAAAGCTTATTTTGCATCGATTCTTTTCTAAGGATCCAAAGCTAACATTTTCTTCAATAGGTTTAGAAAATCTTAAGGAGCATCCGGAATCAACGTTTATAGGCCTATTCCTGAAGTAACCTAAAAGTCAGCATGAACTCTTTTCGTTCTTTTTGTAAACTCATAAGTTAAGCTGACACTGGGTGATCCTAAAATTGAAAAAATGGTAGATATTTGGTCAACCTAATTTTTTCCCGGAAACAGTGGATATTGAGTATAGAGCTAGAAAAGTATGCATCCAATACTCCAGATGTCCATTTTTTCAGAGTAATAACCGTCAGTCAACAAGCACTCAGGGGAACGGTACCATCGAGTCGAAATGTATTAGGTATAGGGTTGTGACGAATGAATGTCTGCCTCAAAGCTTTTGTACTCTTGCATGAGCCGAAATCAGCGAGTTTGATTTCTCGATCTCCAGAAACAAGTATGTTTTAAGGTTTTATATCGCGATGAAAAATGCCTTTTTCATGAATATAAGCAGTGGCTTAGAGAATATCGTGTCCCACTGATCTAATTTTATCCAAATTAAAAAGCGCCTTCTTATTTTTGTAAAGTTCATACAGGTTGCAATCCATAAGTTCGAAGACCAAAGCCATCTTTTCTACTTAAAATACAAGATACCTTCACCATAATCATAGAGAACATCAATTAGTTTGATTATGTGAGGATGACTGAGTGATTTAAGCGCTTTGATTTCTTTGTCTTTTTTTATTTTGTCGATGTTGGAGTAACGATGCTTCATTATTTTGAGAGCGTATTTGTGGTTATCTATTCGCGAGGTGGCCATGAATACTTCAGAGTATGTGCCTTCCCCCTTTTTGGTTTATAATTTGTAGTTCTACATTTTATTAGATAGGAATAATTTACTCAAAACAAACTAGATGTCTATAATTCAAAATTGAATATTTTTTAGTATTTTTATTTGATATGTGACTGTAAAAACATAGGATAAATGAACGATTTTTGATCATCAAACAAATTTCGAAAAGTATTCGTGTGTTAAATTGATAGCCTTGTTAAAGTCTCTCGCAACTTCCTATTTTTTCAAATCACCTCTTACAACCCATCCATGAGCCATTTATGGGAATTCAGTTGTACCAGCTTTATCTGCTCCGAATCTTTTTATCAAAATATCAACAAGTTCTCCTTTGCTCTTTAGATTATCGGGATCATTACCTGCAGGAAGCAAGTAAGAAGGACATTTGATACTTTCAGCCAAAGCATTTTAACTTTTATTGAAAAATTTGCTCTCAATCATCAAAGATGGATGTGGCCCCACTATAGCACGGAAACCTTAGTATTTGGCAGCCATCTTGTATGCAAACCACACACCCCAACAAAAACCAATACTAAAGTACTCTTTTATTCCTTGGCTCTCCATATATTTAACTGTGCTCAAAAATCTTTGCTCAAGAACCTCGAAAGGCTGATTTTTAATGTATGGCACAATAGCAGAGAAGTCCTAGGCTGTAAAAGGAGGATATAGTATATCTGGCAAAAAGACATTGTAACCGAGAGAAGCAAAGATATCAGCAACAACTTAATGTCTTCCACTTGAAGCACCAAAGATGTCTGATATGATAAGAAGAGCTTTTTGTCCTGAGCCAACATGATAGAGGCTAACTCCTTAAACCTGAGACTTAGTTCCTTTTGGTTTGTACTAGACTGCAAGCTGAGGCCAAGATCCTTATGGGCAACAACCTTTCATGTTTAAG
>Ga0194117_10006390_pt1 | contig 10360 bp, 4 predicted proteins | sample TA2MahsurfametaG_FD_160579 | JGI IMG/M metagenome (GOLD analysis project Ga0194117, IMG submission 160579) | Freshwater microbial communities from Lake Tanganyika, Tanzania - TA2015009 Mahale N1 surface | ecosystem: Environmental > Aquatic > Freshwater > Lake | place: Tanzania: Lake Tanganyika...
GCTCTTGCGACTTTATAGTATTCCTAAGTATTATAGACTTGATATCCAATGTGAGACTGTCTGAAGTGCTTACTTTACAAAGTTTGATGCCTTCTTTAACCACATCTATGGTATTTTTTGGTTTGTGATTATCAATTTTTTTATGATTCTTTTTCTCTACAGACTTGTTCTTTCGATTTCCCAGTTTGATCCCCTAGCAGCAGACGAACTGTTTGAGTTCTAAACTATCAAAAGTGGCGATTCTGGAATCTCTGGGTTGATTGCATATTTAGAGTTTTAGTCTTAGCTCTTGTGTTTTCTTAAATTTTTGGGCGTTAAGAGGCACTAGCTTAGTTTTGTTGTATTTGTGGATGGTTTCTTTGTTTTTATGATTGGTTGGGGTGAAATCCATTTATTAATATGTATATAATCAATTAATAGGCAATGAAAACCTTCTACTCTTCTCTCATCATTAAACTTCGAATTATTACGAGTCGTTTTATTACAGATCCTATTATGTGATCCGCTCGGTCTACTCGTTCTTTATTCCTAAGACATTTCGATCGCTGGGAACGTTCATGATGAAGCCATAGATTTGGATCAAAAGACGACCCAAAGAACTTACAGATTGTGACCATTATATGTTGAAACGATAGCGGCGGCATACCTCTTAGGAAATGATGAATCTTTTCTTGCAATCTGACAGATATTTGATAACTTCATTGATTGTTCTGCTTTACCAGAAGATTTAACTGTCGTATTATACTTGCAAATTAGTGTTCAACCACTCTCTTACTTTCTTTTCAAAGTTTATGTATTCATTACTCTTGCGATCTAATGGCTTGTTGGGATCAACTAGACAGAGTTTGGCTTCGCTAAAATTATTTTCTTAGGCGATTAGAGTAAAAATTTCAAAGAGAATGATTCGATTAATTTGTTTGGTGCGAGCACGATAAGTAAATCCTCTTTTAAAGGTTTTATAGATGATTGCTAGGAGAATCAATCTAAGGGGGATAAAGATGATGACTATCAGTGCAATGAGAATGTATTTCAATACCTTTTTTGTTTTTTAGTGATGGTACCACATGAAGATATTCTTAAGTTTTTCACTAATGGTTACTATTTATGTTAAGACAATTTGCCCTTTCAATAGTACTTCGTGTAACCTCTGGTATTTTTGCATGATGTTTCTCTCCTTCTTGCTGGTCTATATTACAAATCATTTACGAACTTGAATTTTTCTAAGAAATTTCTCTTCTCGATATCTTTCTTAAACTACACTCTAAATCTTGGCGCGGATCGATTTTTAGCCTTTTTTTACAGCTTATTCAGAAGTTGTTATAATTTCAAAATAGAAATTAGTTATCTAAAATAGTTGTTTGAAGTAGGATGGCAGTACATGATTATTCCTGCTAAAGTGGCAAGGAAGTAATGTATCATAAAGTTTGCATCATACAGTATCACTATTGCTATGAGGAGGGCATAGAAGATGTATGATTGGACTGGATTTTCCATATTTTTGAGAGATTTCAAGTAGTTAATGAATATTTCAGTAGAGTAAAGTATCCTTTTGAATCTATTCTTTTGTATTCTAAACTAACTCCGAGTGAATTCTTAGAGCATTTTCTCTCCCTAAAAACGATCTGTAGGCTTATACGTGCAATAACTCTTGAAGTTACCAAGCTCAATGTAATCTAGTTTTAAAGCGTAATTGCAAATTTTACTTTATAAAATAAAGTGTTTCATCTAAGAACTTTTTCTTTTAGGTTTTGAATTGAATATCTGGTCGTAAACGTTTTGAACTGGTAGGCTAAAATTGATGTTATAATATCTGAAATTCGGAATAAGTCCAGCTTCTCTTTCCTACAGTATTTCGCACTAGTTAAGAATGATTTTACATCAATTTGGCCGTAGTTGTTGAAAATGGGGAAACAGACCATAGCAGAGCTATCTACAGCCATCGGAAACACGGCTCTAAATAACCAAAAGTTTACACCTCTCCTTAATGTGTAAGTTTCACAATCATTTATTTCGCAGGTTTCTTTTCAACTTCCTGACTGAATTTATTCTTTTTGTTTGAGAGCTTTAAAGCTATGAAATTGCAGACTTTCTCTTAACTTTTATTAGAAATCATGATAGCTTCTTTGAGTACAGTTAATAACTTTACATAGTTCTATAAATCTTCTTTATCTTTAGATTGATCTGCAAAGTCTCTGAGCCTAATTTCTATCGATCTCTCTAATAAAGGATGACGGAGTTACTAAATGTGCATATATTTACAATTCTGCGATAGTTCTCATCTATGAGCATTATTTCTAATCTATTTGATATGATGATTTGTTTGTTTTGACTGTAAATGCTGTTGAGAATTAAGATGTTTTCAGATATTGTAAAGGTTCTTATAACCCATTCTTCTCCCTCTTTCGTCCATCTTCATAGTTATATTATTACACTTTGTTCATATCTTTGAGAATACTGGATTTATTTTCATCACCTTCCTCAGCTTTCACTCTATACAAATTTTTCAACTTGGAGAGATAGCCTGCATCTGTTCTCTCTCTATCTTTCCTTTAATCTTTGATCTCTTCTAGCTTTGAAATTTTGGTTTATTAGCTTGCTCTTCTCTAGCTGATCTATTTCGTCTTAACAAACGAACTTGTAAGTTCCTTTTTTTTGTATTCTCCACTTGCAGTCTTTTATGTTTTTTAAGTTTCCTACTCATCTGAAGCCTGTTAAATGTTAGAGTAAAAAAGATTGTATAAATAATTCCTTAAGAGTGTCTTTTTGCTGATTAGAGTTTAGTTGGAATCTTACTTGATCATAAGGTAACTATTGTTGATCTTTTTGAACAGACCTTAGATAGATTTGTATTGCTAACCCGATCGCAAATGATGCTAAATATCGAATTCATGCATTCCGACTCTACTCGTAATCTACTTATCATGAGTTATACTTAGGATACAAATCGCTTGAGCTCTCCATAATTTTTTTTTATGTACTCGGTCACTCGATCTGTTACTACTTCAAAAACAAATTTCTTCGTCAAATGTTACATACATTGCGATGTATCAAGCTTTTTTCTAGATCTATGAGTTTGATGGTGAGGAAATGGCTGTTGAGAAACTCGTCTCTAGTGATTTTGGTATTATACATTTATCTATAACCTATGGCAATTAGTATAATACTTACAAAATATGAACACTTATCTTTAAAAATAGAAAATAAATTATCAAAAAGTATAGACTGATAACGTGTCAAATCCCCTCAACTCTTTTTCTTACAGCCGATTTAAGTCTAATCTTTTATTTTCATCAGATTATACAGTCAAAAATTAAGAAACAGCTTTTACCTGATTGAAGTATTTATTTACTTGTCTATTTATGTGTATGTTGTTTCTGACTAAGTCACCCACTAATTGGTAGCCAGTTTTACATTTTAATTTTGTTGTCAAACACTCTGTTAAATACTAGAGGTCGTTTGACTATTTTTTAGCTTAGTTATCGGATTATCTTCTTGTCTAAAGTCTTCTTTAAATTTTCAGATCCTTTTTTTCATATTCTAGGATTTTGACTAATTTAACGAGTTTATCTTTGAAGTCAACTCCAAATCTTTGTTGTCTTGGAGATTATTCCTCTTTTACAAAGTCATTTTTTGAAGTATACTTTTCTCTTGATACAGGTTTTTGACTAAAGCTCGTTTAAAGACTTTATTTGCGATTTTAAGCTGACTTATGCCTCGTTTACTTGATCATTTTCCTGAGTTATCTTATTTTGATTGCATGTTTGGCCATTTAGCTGAGTCTACTTGTTTATAATTGCAAATAGTCCATCTCAAGATTTAAATTGATCTCTAAGAATATCTGTGGGCTATTTGCTAATTTTTATAGTTCTTTCTTCTTAATCAAATTTGAAGAGCTTTTGGGTATAGCTGTATTGTAATCTATATTTTCTTTTTAAGAATCATAATTGAATGATCTTTAATAGCTTCCATTTTTTCTAGTTACAAACTCTAAATTTGCGTCTTTAAGGCAGTTAACAAATGAATAAATGTTGACGGAGTTGGTTAATTTTGAGGAAATGCACATAAATTTCTGATTTTATAAAACAGGGAGTTAGCTTTACAGAGTATCATAGTTTTCAATTAGTATCAAATGCGAATCTTTCTGTAATAGGTGTTAAAGAGAGTAAATATTGTAGCTTTCCGAAGTTTTCTTCTAGCAATTAATAATCCCAGTAAAGTTACTAAGCTTGTTCTCTATTAAGAAGTCATAAAGATTGTTCAACTATTTTTAATTTTCGACTTTATAAAATAAATTACATTTATTTAACCAGCTTTTTTTACTAGACTACCCACTTAGAGTCCTCAGCATATTCATACTTTAAAGACTGAGTCCATTAGTACTTGTTTATACTGATTTTTGACTATAAAATCCTTTCTCGATATTTTTCCAGTATTTAGTAGGTTAATTGTTAAAACATCTCAAAGAAACAATTACGATGATTTCAGTTAAATTTTTCACATTATAATTTTCCCCTTCATTCCATTTTATAGTTGGTCTATAGGATAAAGGCTTGATAAAAGAGTTGTCTTGGCATTTAAAAGCTATACTTTTTTTTTGATTTGTTTTTACAATTGAAATTGACTTAAAAACTGATTCGTTTTTGTGTTGCTTTCTTGGCCGCACCATGTAATTTTTATTTGTTCTTTACTTCTCGATACATTTGTTCATAGTTTCTTATTCTTTGATTTATAGTTTAGTCTTATTCCCTTCGATAACCATTAAATTTTTTAATTGCTTACCTTAAATGCTATTACATTTATTTTTTGTCTTAGTACTGAAGGTTCTTATTTTAAAACTGCAGTTTTAGATCTGTCCATTACCTTTTCTTTAATCCGTGTAAGCCTATTGTGATTCTTGATTCGGAGTGTTAGACTCGGAATTATCTGTAACATTTCGAGTGATTGGGAAATTTTTGACTTGTCTGGGGATGGAAATGGGATGAGTGGGCTGATGGTAGCTCTTGCAGTTGATTATCATGGTGTATGGAATGAAAAAAGGAATTATAACGTTATTGAATTTTCTATGATAGCTATAATTACAAATAACAACAGAGGAAAATCAAGATTATAAAAGATAATGGTCTTTTATTGTCTATGATTCATTCATATAATAAAAAATTTAGGTTTGATGAGCACTCTTAGTCGCAAAAACAAAACATCGTAGCCTGTTTTCAAATTGGTGCTACTTGGTGATCCAGCTACTGGGAAAAGCTCACTTATGCAAAGATTTGTTAAAAATGAATTTTCTTAGCACTATAAAAATACAATAGGTAGAAGTACAGCCACTTAGGAACTTAATTTGTCACAAAGAAAGTCAATATTGATTTTAACACAGAAATCAAAATACAGATCTGGGATACTGCAGGACAGTAGACGTTCAGATCTATCATCAAAGCTTTTTTTAGGAACTCAAGCGCCATTTTGCTTGTGTACAATATCACAGAGTAATACTTGTCTTATAAAGTGCAAAATCTCTTGACGGATTGCTTTCATGGAAAAAAATCGCTCAGGAAAGTGTACCTGCTACGTCATTATTTGTCCTTGTGGGCACACATCTCGACAAAGAATAAAAGTAATTATATAATAACAAAGAAGAGAGGTGAGTCGAGATGAGGCTACAAAATGGATGTAAAGTAATTAGATGGACTTTTTCTTTGAGACTTCAGCAAAAACAAGCTAAAACGTGCAAAAAGTGTTTGAGTAGGTGGGTAAGAGAATTTTTTCGAAGTGGTTGAGCCAGAGAAAGCCTAAATAGATATAATCCTAAGTGGAATAATCTTCCATGAAATTGTAATCTAAAAATAATGAAACGAATTAAAGCAAATGTTGCTGAGAATCTTCAATATCTTCTTAAATCTTCCAATACCTTTAACGATTCCTTTATAATTTTTGTTATCAAATCTGAAGAGTGGAAACGAACAAAATCGAAAGTTTCTAACTCATATTCATACTTTAAATTAAATTTACTAGTTTTTATTATATATCAATTAAATATGGGTCAGCTCTACCTATCTCGTAACCCTTAGAATACCTTCGAAACTGTTAGTTGGGTCGAAGCTATCGAAGATGCCGATAATACCATGTTTACCAACACCAATTCCTATCGAAATCGACTGCTTATGAACAAAGAGACTTCAGAATTAGTGGAAGAGTATTAACTGCAGTTCATAAGCCAGAAAGATTTGGATTCATTTCTTGCCTAACTATAATTACGGAAAGAAACGAATCAGTAGTACAATAGTAACGTAGTTCTCAATCGTATTGATGCAGAATTTAGAAACAGTCCCTACATTTATAAAATTAAGTATTTCTAAAATTTGTCTGTCAAAGAACTCTGTAGCACTATTTTCCATGGAAAGTTGTATATCAGTAAAGTTGAGGTGAGGTTGAAGGAGTTAAATGATATACCTTTCTATGATGAAATTTACCTCTACTATGCCTGCTTGTCGGGCTTCAAAATATTGCATTAAAAAGTTGGAGTTTTTTAAATCAATGAAGAAATGATCTTCTTTGATCAGGAAGGACAGGTTAAAGTTTGGATGAATCCCAATCTTTCCAGCTTCACTCCGAACTATGAGCCTCAAGATTACAACAACGAACCTGTTTAAAATCAAGGTTCTCAATCTTAGATGCTAAAAAATTTGATGAACATTATCGAGGAGAATACAGATAAGCAATCAGTTGGTAATCACGTCCAATTCAGATAGTACCTAATCTAAAAAGGATTGTTTTAGAGACTATCATTTTCAAAGGCAATCGAATACTTCGGGTCATACTGTGAGTAGAACAAACTTCCAGTAAATAATTACATGACATCAATTTATGAACTTTTCCATCAGGATGAAAATCATAAAAGATGCGTTTCCTAAAGTAGTGAGGTGAATAAAATATTTTATAATACTCATTTTTAACTTGACAAAACTAATAATGAAGCTTTGAATAATTCAAATGCAAATAATCATTATAGTAATTCTTCACCCTACGGAGTTCAAAGTCAGATCTAAAAAAGATCGCCTTAAATAAGATAACGAGCTTTTAGAAGTACTAACATAAAACCTGTGAATGAGTAGTAAACAGTAATTTCTTTTAATGCCGTACAACCGAATTCTCATATCTCCAATTTTTAAAATGAATTAAGTAAGATTAAATATTAGCAAAATGGATCATCGACGTTAGCTTATGCATAACCCAAAATAATACAACCATTCTAATCATACGAGCCCAAACATAAAACTCAGTTCACCTACCAAACAACTAGCTATTTGAGTCCATCTTTAAAAAATATTCCATAATTACGTCATAGATCTAATAGAAAGCCATAAGGAGATACAAAAATAACTTTTTGCTATAAACCTCCCACAAATGTATAAAAAAGTAAATTTGCCTAATCTAAAAATCAATTTACAACTATTCCTCGCAGCGTCTACCCACCGAGAAAGGAGTCGATAATTGATAAACTATAAACAGTGGTGGTATAAAAGGAAGTTCCTAAAGAAAATGAAGCCATAAAAATTTTGTCTAAAAATTCTATTGAATATAGGACAAGAGTATCAAAAGATAACTCTTTCAACTTTTACTCTACCAATAAAGAGTATACTTTGGATAAGGAAATCGCTGATGATATGATAAAATACTTAGGATTCAATCCGAATATCTGATGGTTTACTATCTTACTTTTTCTTACAACTAAAGACATAAATAAAGGTTAACACTTATCATTTATTAAATACGTTTTCATAAAACTTCTTTTGTTAGTTTTTCTGCTTGTTTTGACTCTTTCTATACAATTCTTCGAGTTAACTTTACTCTTTGCTATAATTTGGCCCTATCTTTTTTATCTATTACAAAGTTTCTGAGGCTGAACCCATCTCACCCTATCTAATATAGTATTTGGTAAGCCAATATAACCCTTTTGCCTTAGTTTTGCTCAGTTTCGATTTACTTGCTTATACCAAATTTGTTTTAGCTTTTTTCCACTCATCCATTTTTATATAGCAAAGACCCAAGTTACAGCTTGTTTGAGCCAACAGCTAATTCAAAGTCTATTGATCTTTTTCATTTTATGGAAAGGTGTAGTGTGAATAGATGATGGCTTTCTAATAGAAGTACGCAGCATCAGTGTATCTATTATTTTTGAAGTGATTGTTACCTTCTTCTTTGAAGAAACTCATATTCTTGAGTTTTTCTTCAGTTGTTTTTTAGTATATCTCCCGTTCCTGTTTAGAACATTCTTTACTTTTCTGTAATCATGCATGTGCTGAGTGGTCATTTTAGCTTTATTCTTGTTAGTATCATCTGTATGCTATTGAAGGGGATAGTATTTTATTATTTTCTGCATGAAATCCTGAGCCTTTTAGCTGAGCTTCATTTATTTGTGATCTTTAAATTATAATTCGAAAATGCTCTACTAAGTATACAAGCTAACAAAATTTATAGATCAAGTAACCAGATATAAGTGTAATAATTACTCTCATAAAGATGAAATAATAGAACGGGGTTATAGCTCAGTTGGTAGAGCGCGTGCTTAGCATGCACGAGGCCCTGGGTTCAACTCCCAGTAACTCCATTTTTTATATATTACATAATAAAATTTCATGTTTTAGAAGTGGTCTTTAATTTTTATCGATAACAAACAATGTAATTAATCGATACCACTAACAATCATAAGAAGTAGTCAGGAACTCTTTTCTTGAGTACTTCGTTTCCTTTGCGAGGAGCTGGATCGTATTGGATGTAGGTTTGTTTTAGATTTTAATCGACATCCATAATTGCAGCTAGATTTCCGCAACGGTAGCAGTAGTTAGGTGCTGAGAAGATAGTAGACACATTTTTGTTGTGAGTACTTGTATATCCCTAAGTAAATTATTGAGTACCTCCATCATCAGTTGATGAGCTCTGGCAATCATCTTGAGATTGTTAGTGTGATTATACTGTTCTGCGATATCTTGTCCAAAAGTGTAACCTGCACCTCTTGGATTCATACCCCATCCTGCTCTATCATCAGGATCTGACCAAAGGAGATCACACATTGGACCTTCATGGGGTACTTCTTGGAACCTTTTCAATGCTCTAATGTTATCCAGAGTTTCGATGCTAGGTGATAGACCTCCATGGAGGCAGAAAAATTGATTTTCGACAACTGCAGTTAAAGGCAAGAAGTCAAATAGTTAAGTCAAGCATTTCCACACATTTGAATTTCCATATTTACGGCAGCATTAATCATAGAAACCATAAACTTGTGTAATTTGTCTTGACTCGTGGTTTCCTCTCAAAATTGTGATTCTATCTTTGTATCTGACCTTTAAAGCCATAAGAAGAGTCACTGTCTCAACGCTGTGATGGCCTAAGTAATGTGAGTTGTACCTCTGTCAACATAATCGCCCATAAACAGGTAGTTAGATTCTGGAACTTTCCCTCCGATTTCGAATAACTCCATGAGATCGTGGAACTGTCCATGGATGTCACCGCAGACGATAACAGGTGCTCTTACAGGTACTACATTGGGTTCTTAAGTAAGTATTTCTTTGGCCTATGTGTTTGAGTATTTACTTTTTAACAGAGTGCCTTGATTTCTGACTAGGGTAATGGTTTGCAGGTGAGTATTTATTCAATTTGTCTATCAAGATTGGAGTGATCGATAGGTGTTTTGGTGGTCATTTTTGATATTTAAAGTTAAATGATAAAACTTAGATTTGAGAAATAAACAAAAATAATTATTTGTGCAAGTAATGATTTTATAGAGAGATCAGTGTATGTAATTTATTTAAGCTTTATAAGTGCTGTATGTGTTTTTATGATTTAATAGTAATTGTATGAACAAGATAATTGAGGACTACGTCCTTCTTTAAAAAGTTGGGCAGGGACAATACGGTAATGTGTACAAAGCCGAAAACCGTAAAAATAAAGGGATCTATGCAGTTAAGGTCATGAATGTCTAGAAATTCAAACACACACCTAAGCTTAGTGAATTAACCAACAACTAGATTGCCATTCTCTCCAAAATTAACAATCCTAACATCATCAAATTCATAGAGATGCTTAGAACAGCTAACAACTACTATCTTGTTTATGAGTATTGTAATGGAGGGACTCTTGCCGATCTGATTAAATCTAAAATAAGACTCTCACAACAAGAAGTTACCATGATTTTTTCGCAGCTGAGGAATGCATTTGAAGCCCTGTATGCTTAGAACATTTTACACAGAGATTTAAAACCCACGAACATACTCTTTCATAATGGAGTCATTAAGCTTGCTGATTTTGGTTTTTGTAAGTAGTTAATGAAAGCACATGACATGACTCAGACTATGGTCGGTTCCCC
>Ga0194117_10006405_pt1 | contig 10347 bp, 3 predicted proteins | sample TA2MahsurfametaG_FD_160579 | JGI IMG/M metagenome (GOLD analysis project Ga0194117, IMG submission 160579) | Freshwater microbial communities from Lake Tanganyika, Tanzania - TA2015009 Mahale N1 surface | ecosystem: Environmental > Aquatic > Freshwater > Lake | place: Tanzania: Lake Tanganyika...
GTTTTTTGTTTTAAAGTGGTTGTTTTTTTTGTAATATTAATGAAAGTGATTGAATCGCTATTAGGATTCAAATAAAAAAAAACACCCATACTCCAACAACGCAACTCCATCTTCAAATTGCTACTTATCATCAATGTCCCCAACCTCATTCTACTCTATCTTGTCAACAGAATACAACCTGATATCTATATGGATGAAGAGTTCCATTACCGACAGTTTAAATATTACAACCAAAATTATTTTGATAAGTGGGAACCCAAACTCACCACTCCCCCTGGGTTGTATCTTATACAAAGACTCATCGCAACTGTACTACCAGCAGATCTTTCAGTGATGCGAGCATTTAACTCTCTTTTCTTCTCGAACGTGTTCATCGTTTATGTACTCAAAATCTACGACCTGATAGAAGTTTGTCCCAACAACATTTCGCGAGCACTCAACTTAGCTCTCACACCTACCATTTACTTCTTCAACTTTCTCGATTACACTGACTCAGCCAGTGTATGTCTGATTGCTGTAATGTTCTACTACAATCTTACAAAAAGCTAATGGCGTTTAGGTTTTGCTTCTCTAATTGCAGTATTCATCCGTCAGAACAATTTGATTTGGATAATTTATTTGATTATCTACCGTGTTCTTAATGATAATAAGAAACAAATACTCGTTCCCAAATCATTGCCAAGTCATTTCGTCACAATTGTCAAGATTCTCTTTAACAGCAAGTGGCAGATAATTAGTCAGAGTCGGTTTCAGATTCTTGTTGTTTTGGCCTTTTTAGGTTTTCTCAAAGTATACAATCATGGAAATCTAGTTTTTGGCGACCATAAACATCATGTAATGACTTTTCATCCCAATCAAATGCTCTATTTATCTCTCTTCTGCTTCTGTAATCTCCCCATAACTCTGGGATAGTACATCAGTTCAATCACTGCCTTTTTCCAAAGAATTTATATATCAAGACACTCACTTGCTGCCTATCTTTTTCTATTATCACTTTCAATTATTTGCGTGTAAAAGTACACCCTGATCCATCCCTTCATTGTTGACGACAATCGTCACTATACATTCTACATATACCGTTAAATACTCAAACACAACATCTTCAAATTTTCGCTATGCCTTGCTTACGCCTTTTCTTTCCATTTCCTCTTCAAACAGATAGTGAATTCCGAACTGAAACTCATTAAGTTTATTTTGTGGTTAGGAGCATCATCACTTTACTTATCCTTTTCATAACTGGTATAATTCAGATACTTTGCCATCCCTTTTATCCTGTATTGTTTCGAACTATAAAATAAAAACTTCAACCTCGACGTTGAGGGAGTGCATCGTGACGAAAATCGCTACACAACGCAAGAAAAGATGATCTGGACGACATTAATCAAGGTGGGAATTAATTTTATTGTGTTTAGTGTCTTTTTCTTTTACTAGTTCAACAATCAATACGGTTATGGCAGAATAATGTGGTGATATTATATGTTTATATGCTTACTTCATCTTTATTGTCTCGTTTTATGTCTCTATCTTCAATGACAATACCTTTACTAAAGTTATATGTCAAAATTGAAATTTTTAAACTATTGCTATATTAATATGCATAAAAACACAATAATTACAAAAAGCTAGCTAGAAAATAGACGACATCCCTACAGCTCAGCACACCTCAAAACACAAACTTAAGTCTAAAAGATAATACTAAGAGAAACGAATAAATTACCACCACTAGTAAAATCTAAAGACTTCTTTCTTTAACAACTACTCAGGCACTAAACATCTACTAATAGTCTTTTGGATAAAAATCATTCGAAATCAACTTAATCTTTAATCATCAACAAAAATTAAAATTTAACAATCGCTAAAGGAGTAACTTCTATTTATTCATCGCCTAAAAAAGGCAAGCTTATCTTCAATATTGGATAGACTCGAAAAATACGGAGAGAATATCTCGTTTTATACACCTCAAATGAGCAAAGCAAAGAAAAAGTGAGTAAAATTTAGAGGCAGTCAGTGAATAAACTAAAAATTATTGACAGTAAATAGGGATAAAATGAAAAATAGATGAAAAGAACTTAATTGTATTCAAAAGAACCAATCAAACATTTATCAGGATTGATCGCGAACTCTAAAAAGAAGAAAATGGAGTAGTTGAAACGCAAATAAAAAAATTCTTCAACTGGAGTAATCAAAATAAAAAATCTATTTCAGATAAATCCCACGAACAAGACAGAAAATGTAAGTAGTAGCCGAACAAAACCTCCTGAACATCTCAAACTGAAGAAGTTGCTGAAATCATGTGTTATCAGCTAAAAATTCTAAAAATACAAATATACCACACAATACTAGAGTGGATAGACTACAATCAAAAATTGGAAAACTAAAAATTAGAGAAGATCAACTCTGAATAACACATTGGAATATCCGGAAGAGGAAAACAATAAAAATTATAAATCATAATATTTCAAACCATGGAACAACACTGATCTCTCATAGACCGAACTATACAATCCGTTTCGACCATGATTTTTTAATTCTAAATCAAATTTATAAGTAAATAGAGTAACTCTATGGTAATAATTTTATTGAGTAATGACCAAAGATAAACTCAATACTTCATTAAACTCATCCGCTTACAAAAGCAGACTATCCAACACAGGGCTCACTGTCATCTCTGCATTGAGCAAACTCAAACAAGAAGAATAAATGGTTTTGCGAGAACATAAAAGGCATAAAGTGCTCAACTATCATACTTCACGCTAAAATATCCTCCAAATGAACAAATAAAAACAACAAATGTTCTTCATTTCAGCAAGACAATCCGCTTAACAAGACAAGCAGATGAAAAAAACCAACGAACAAAAAAAAATCGAGTAAATGAAACATCGCTATTCAATCAATCTGAAGAACAGGTAGAGCAATCGTAAGATGATATAAAGTGTAAAGAAAAGTTTCTAACATGCCAATCATGAACTTTATGAACAAATCAGGACTAAAAAGATAGAAAATGAGAAAACTGTTCATATGAAGCGGTCATTTTATCTTCAGAGCAGAGTTGACAACAGAAAAAAAGCATCTTAGTAACGATCGATGAGACGGAAATCCATCCAAAATTTTTACAATAGCAAAGCTTAAGAAGAAAGAATGAGAAAAGAAGAGCAGATCAAACAAATGTTGAGAATGAGCTAAGAAAGACATATATTTTATTAGGCTCTATCAAGCAGGAACTCACGCTTAAAAGAGAACAAACTCTCCATGTCACGCAGCTTATCAAACAGCTCTTTGAAGAACCCCGAAAAACAGACCATTCAATCCTGAATAATCTGTTCAATGATAATAACTCAAAATATATACAAAACTAATCATAAAAATAATTTGCTGCACTAATATTAGATAACACATATATATTTACTCAGATATATAGCATTATGAAGCACGTTCTCGAAGGATTTGTCAACAGAGTCTACAGAATAAGGATACAGGGAACCATCGATCAAAAAATGTAACTCATCACTCAACTAGGGCTGACTCAGTTTCAAATGGACTTCAGAAATCTTGGCCATATCGTCCAACTGCGCTGCTTGTAACCATAAATTCTCCTGGAGGTTCAATTATCCAGGCAAAAAATATAGCAGACCAACTCAAACTCTACAGCAATCGCTACAAGTATCTACCGATTTAGTCAGCATCCCAGTCATTACATTTGCCGAAGACCAAAGTCTAAATAGTGCAAACATAATCCTCACATCTGGAGTGCGATGCTATACAAGTATTGATGTTGATAGTAAGGCGCATTTTCGATGATTGGAGATATTGGTTACGTCTGGAGCAATCTCTGGTTTAACAGATTTGCTAAAAAGTATGACTTAAAACTTGAATCTGTCAACTCACCCGAAAACAAAATTAAATTCAATCGATTTGAGCAACTAAGCTCTTAAAACTAAAAATGGGCACAAAACTACGTATACAATATGGAACATTAACTCAAAGTAGCCATCATCAACAATCGTGGACAGCATTTCACCAAAAAAGGTGTAACACTTCATTTATATAGCTATCCAAAGAAACACTTTAAAAGAATATCTTCTCCCAGGGTATAATTGACCCCCAAGAAGCAGTTTCACTTGGTTTGATAGATGGCATCCGCAGTTTAGACTAAGAGATAAGTAATTGTTTTGTTATGCAGAAGAGAGACATTCGGGTGTTGCTGTGCGTGAGATAAACAAAGCGACGAGAAGTTGGCAGTAGAAACTGACGAGTTATTCGTCAGAATTATGATAGATTGTAATTTAATTTAAAATAAAGTTTCAAAACGATCACTTCTGTAATGGTTCTCTTTGGGATTTAGGCATCATTTATTTCTTTAATTTGCTTTAAAAAATATTATTCGATTTTTTGTTTGTCGAATGTAAATAATATAATTATCTTTAAGAATACGGTAAGTAATAAATCAGAATTCCATATTTAGTTATATCAGATCTCTCAAAAGCTTTAAATACTTAAGTTATCGCTTGAATTCAATAATCAACAATAAATTCATCTATTGTATTTTAGACCCTCCATATCAATCTTAGAGTTAATCATAAAACTCAGACAATCATAATCGTTCCACTCTCTAGATCAGATATTAGTCTCTATAACACTAAATCTTTTCATTTTCTTCACATTCAGTCGTTACATTTTCCTAAAATTAAAAAATGATAACCAAGAAAATGATTGCAATACTGAGACACCCTCTCGTTATCACTTCACTTAGCTCACCATCATCAATTTGATTTTAATGAATTTTAATTTCTGGTGATTTTGTTTTTTTTGGCTTAAACAACTTTCGAATATTAACTCGCTTTATTGAAGTATGAACACAGCCAAATACCTAGTCTGACCCTAAACTCTCACTCCCATCGACATCACCTTTAAGAAGATTAACTATGAAGTTAACATCTAACCTGATTCTTCTTTACCTCTCAGTCAACAAGTCACCAGGAAGACCATCTTGAATAATGTTTCAGGTATTTTCAAAGCAGGCCAGCTCACAGCTATCATGGGTTCCTCAGGAGCAGGCAAAACAACTTTGCTCAATATTTTAGCAGGTAGGATCGCTGAATTTCAAGGAGATTTATACGCCAACAATTAACCCTACAACTTCTAAACTTTTGGTAACTTTGCTAATTATGTGATGCAAAGTGACATTCTTATGCAAACTTTAGCAGTAAGATAAACGCTTTAGTTTGTAGCTAATCTCAAAATATCAGATGATACTTAAGTACAAAAAAGGCTTACCACTCTAACAAAAAAACTTAAGCTTTAAAAATGCCTTGATGTGTTAGTAGGAGGACCTATTCTCAAGGGAATTTCTGGAGGGTAAAAAAAGAGAACTTCAATCGCCTTTGAACTGATTAGTGATCCTCAAGTCATCGCATTGGATTAGCCTACCTCCGGATTAGACTCACTTACTTCTTTTATCATTCTAAACGAATTGAAGTAACTGAGCCAGGCAGGAAAAACTGTTTTCCTAACAATCCATCAACCTGCCACCGAAATTTATAATCTTTTTGATAGATTAGTCCTTATGGTCGAAGGAAATATTGTGTATCAAAGCAAAGCAAGTTAGGTATTAAATTATTTTGAAAGAAACTTCAACTTAATTTGTCCTGCTCTCAGAAATCCCGCAGAATTTGTGATAGAAATTACTCATCTTCTTGACCCTCTAAACGTTGAAAGAATACCCAAATATAACCAAAAATACTTAGAAATCCAATCTGGAATAGTTGATGAATAAATCAAACAACATCAGACAGGTACTATTGTGAACAGAGTCTAATAAGTGTCTTATAGCAGAATGCTCAAAACTCTCATAAACAGAGATCTCGTTAATCTAGTAAGAAACCCGATGATTTTGAAAGCAAGAATATTCCAAGCTATCTTTCTCGCTCTGCTTATTGGAGGACTTTGGTGGAAAATTGGACAAACAGACTACATGAATCTCATCTACTGGAACGCCATAACTGGATGTTTCTTCTTTGCAGCTATGGATATTTTCTTCCAAACAGCCATGCCTGTTGCTTTAGTTTTTCCATTATAGAGACTAGTTTTTCTCAAGTAATAAAATTCTAAGATGTATAGTGTTGTGCCTTACTTTTTGAGCAGAAATATCATTGAAATACCATATCTCATTATTTGCCCAGCTCTTTACATTTTGATTGCCTATTGGATGATAGGACTTTCAGGTACTGCCTAACAATTCTTTGTTTATTACTTCATTCTCTTTTTACTTTGCTTTGCAGGAAGTTCAGCAGGTCTACTTTTCGGCTCAATGATTCATGATGCAAAATCAGTCAGCACAGTCATTCCTATCGTGGTAATTCCTCTCATCATTTTTTCTGGCTTCTTCAAGAATTCTGGTTCAATTTCAAAGTGGACCAAATTTTTATAATACAGTTCTCCTTTTAAATATGCATTTATCGCAACTGTGTACAACTAAACAAAATACAAAGCTTCTTTGGTAAACACTATGAACTACGATTTCGAATAGTGGCCAGAAATAGGCATCTGATTATGTTGAGAATAGTCTTTCGTTTACTTTCTTTGTTTTTCTTGTGGTTCAGGAAAGGCAGAGTTTAATGATTGTATATTGCTAATATATAACAAATTTATTCGTATCAATCATATTTTCAATCAATACAATTTAGATGTTAATCATGATCTCTTTTTCGATTTTTAGGTCTTTGATTTTGAGACAATTGGTTTCGAAGGGATATTTGAAGTGGGCATAGGCATTTGTGGATGGAAGTAAGGCTGAAAAGGAGGGGGAGTGACATGTTGAGGTCCATAAGGGTAGAAGTAAGGAGGTGGATAAGGGTGAGGTGGGAGGAATTAAGGTGGATATCCTGGTACTGGGTATCCTTTGCTATCATGTTTTTTGTGTGTTTTAGTCCCCTTGCTCATTCTGGGCTGTATAGAATGAGAATAGATCTGAGGGTGATAGTAATGATAGCTTGAAAAGTCTTAATTCTAACCTTCTTAGAATTCTTGTCCATCCTAAGAATTCTTTTCCTCACTTTATTTCTCCCTATCATCTTCTTATGAACATTCATTGTCACTCTAGTCCATTTCAGATTCACTATCCGAACTATCCGAAGATTCATCTTTATTACATAATTTATTGACTAGTTAGGTTATTTAGCCTATTTTCACATTTATCTCCGCCTCGGCGACCTCGTTTTTAGTTGCTATCTACATCACTTATCTCTCAATATCTTTGACTTTGTCTTTAAAGGTTTATGCCTAAGCTAGTAGTAATTCGTTGAAAGCATACCTTTTTAGTTATTTTTACTTGAGAGCTTAGACTACTTAGCCGACTGATCCTCTTATGTTTTATACTTGTTTTGAGTATTAGAAGATGCGTTTGCCTCGAAGATGTCCTTCTTTAATTTATATTTTTCTCATTGTCTAATTCAAATTTTAAAGCTGGCTATGCAGAACACTTGTTATATTCAGACTTATTTCCTTGACTTTATTCTCAAACATTGTAACTAACTTCTACTAAAGAAACGGATGAATAATATCTTTGGCCATGTTATCGACAACAGTCGAGATCAGCTTTTAAAACTTCTATTTTTGAAAATTATTCTGCTTGATTTTAACGCATGATGCATTAAAAGCACTGCAATACTTAGCTACTAACAACTCTATTTCTTAAAATTCAGCTGATTTATGAACAAAAGGCTAAGTCTGTGTCTCGAAATCTCTTGTGTGAATTTTTGGATGAATATGTCTTTCAGAATAAACATTTGATTATAAATCCATGATCTTCTTTGCTTTTAGATCATCAGAGTTATGATATGAACTGAAATCTTTTCTGTTCAGACTTAGATCATTTTACTTTAGAGCGTATTAGATTATATCTTTGCAAAGTTTTTAGATGTCCTCATTTTATTTTGATAGAGATGGAGCTAGATTTTCTTAAAACTAAGGGCTTTAAAGGATTTCTTCTGCAATGGAGTCGCTATACTAGTTATTGACTTTGATTAAAAGAGAAAGAGTTTGTTCTGAAAAAAGTAAGTTATTTTTATAGACTCCGATTCCTTTTTTTTCACAACTTTTGGTTAAGTATTGCATGCCGTTTATAACTCTTTCCTATTAATTCTCATAAACTTTCATTCGATTTTAAATAGTATCTTCACTTTTTAACTAAATTTCACATATAGTTTCTTAAGAAATTACCCAGATTTTTCCATCTTTGTAAAAACTCTATTAGTAATGCCGCATTCCAGATAAACTCACTTCAAAAAAGCCTTAATTTTATGACTTTTTAGCATAACTTTAAGTAAAAACATCTGTAAGTACTTACTTAATCAAAGAATTCCCAACTTTTTTGTCATTAATGCTTCCCAAATACGAAAACTGGTTAATCAAATCTTAAAAGCAACTTTGATTAGTTTAAGGTTAACTCTGCTACTTGTTTTTAGGTAGAATTTAAACAAAGCAGAGGACTAGCTGTTTTTTGCTTATATTTTAAGCCACCAAGACAGCATATTATGCAGATTGTCTAGGATACTTTTAGCATCTAACTGTGTGATGGTAAACTTGAAAAACATGATGGTCCTTCAAGTAAATCTGGTTGATTTAGTATTTTCTTTTATGATCAGCACTTGCCTGATAGAGCATTCCCAATTATAATGTTTTGTTGTCCTTACCCCAAATGTAAAAATCTTGAATTGCTCCTAAATGTTTCAGAAAAATAGGTCTTTTATTGAAAGGAACAAACTAATATTTCGTACAATTAATTTTTCCTAAATCAATTATCTCTAAACTATTCTTCACCGGCAAATTGATTCTCTTCATAACAAGCTGTTAATTTTCCGTATTGGAGATATAAAGGTCATGATCTTCAAGAAAGATGCTAGTTCCTTCTTAGTATTGGAATTGATGAGAGTAGATTAAGTTGACCCAATAGCATCGATCTCTAACTTCGATTAGAGACTATGAATGTATGCAGATGTAGTGCTGGTTGATGGAATAGTTTTTGATAAGTTTGTTGTAGATCATCTCCTCAACGAGGAGAGGCTTGTCTTTTCCATGATACTCATATACTGATATTTTGGAGGACTGTACTAGATAAAGGTACTGATCCTGAACCTAAACTCCCAAAACATCAGTATGAGAATACGTACAAAACATGTTGTATTCTATTTACTACTTCTTTTTGTTGCTTTGCTCAGCTTCAATCATTTACACAATATGAAATGATTATTTAATAATAGAGTCCTTCAAATATATTTGACTCAGTCATATTACAGAGTTATTTAAATAAAAAGAATAGAGTTATTAATCATCAATCGGCAGCATACAGCCTGTTTTTGCCTGAGATAGGGTCGTAACTTTTATAGTATTTTCGTGATTAATCTGAGTATGAATCGTTACCCTTTTTATCAAGGTTATAGTTGTTCTCTGTTTCTTTTGGCGGGTATCCTTTAGGTTGTTTCTAATAAGCCATTTCATGAGAATTGTTTTTATGTGATTAATACATATGCTGTATATTCATTTGCTATGGATTATCTGCATCTCTTGCAATTTTTTGTTCGTAAGGTTTGTTAAGATTATCCAAATAACCAGAATTTGTTGTTTTGGTTCTTTAAAGTTGTGGTAGTCCCAATTTTCGATCAATATAGTGGATCATCTTCTATCTCTCCTGCCCATGAACACCTCCAAAAATATTATTCATCTCTATTCTCTACTTCTTCTATTTCATCTCTTCATTTTTCTTGAGACTGCTCTCTCTCATCTGGCTTTTCAAATCCATACTGTAGGAGTGAAGATCGTTTCTTTCAGGTTTCACTAACACACTTTTGAGCATACTGTGTTCTAGATCTCCAACATTCTTCTTATACTCCATTATATCTTGATTTTTCCTCCTCTCCAGTTCTTACATCTGTTGCTTGATGACTTACTGATTTTTGCTGATTGCTGACCGTCTAAGCATGTACTCATTTCTACGATACCTTTCCAAAATTCCATGCTCTACATTTGTAAAGCCCTATATTTCTGATTTATATTTTTAATTTTCTTCAACTAATCGCTTATGCGCTTAAAAAAGAGCCATATTTTGCTGATGTTTATTTTTGATATTTTAGTAATTTCGTATACTCTCCTTCTGCATTTAATTTGTTCTCATTTTGTGTCTTTCATTTTCGATCTTTTCGATTTCTCTCAGTTTTTCTTAGATCATTTTTCGTGACTAAATCAAACCATACATACTGCTGCTTGAGTGCTGTTATCTCTCAACTGATCAACGAATTATCTTTTCAACTTTTACAATCTTTTTACATCTAATTCGTGTATTTCCTTTATTTT
>Ga0194117_10006406_pt1 | contig 10346 bp, 9 predicted proteins | sample TA2MahsurfametaG_FD_160579 | JGI IMG/M metagenome (GOLD analysis project Ga0194117, IMG submission 160579) | Freshwater microbial communities from Lake Tanganyika, Tanzania - TA2015009 Mahale N1 surface | ecosystem: Environmental > Aquatic > Freshwater > Lake | place: Tanzania: Lake Tanganyika...
CCCAGATCGGTTAAGAAAATCACGCGCACCACGCTCAGGCAGTTCGGTAGTATGTATTGGCATTGTCTCGCCGGGCAAACCGTGTTCCCGGTTCAGACGGCAGTGAGGTATCGCGTACCTCTCATCATTTGGGGTGCACACCAAGGTTTGGAGCAAGTCGGAATGTTCTCGCACGAGCATGAGGTCGAGATGACTCGGCGTTATCGTCGCGATCACGATCTGATGGGTCGGGAGGCAGACGAATTATTATCAATTTTCGACGTGCTCACCGAAGGCGATATCTGGCAGTACCGTTACCCAGAAGATGATGAGCTAAATGCCGTTGGCGTTCGCGGCATATACCTTGGCAACTATGTGCGCTGGGATCCGAAGGCGCAGCACGAATTAATGATCGAGAAGCACGGCTATCAGGGTGCGCGTTTCGAAAGAACCTTTGACACCTACGACCACGTCGATTGCTGGAACTTCATGGGCATTCACGATCACCTCAAACTGGTGAAGCATGGGTACTCAAAGGTGACTGACCATGCGTGTCGGGAGATTCGCCACGGACGCCTAACTCGTGAGCACGGACTTGCACTTGTCGCGCGGTATTCTCAGGTTGAACCTCCGGATGTCGATTTATTCTGCGAATGGTTGGGAGTTGACCGACGAGCGTTGCAGTTCATCGTCGACTATCATCGGAACAAGCAATTCTGGGCGGAGACTGAACCTGGTCGGTGGGCAGCGCGGAATTCTGTTACGAGGGAAGGGTCTAAGCAGGACGGGGGCGACTCGACCTTTGGTTTTATCGCGACCTCGAAAATAGATAACGATGGCTCTCGACGGTACGTCACGATTGGAAAAGGCTATCCAACCTAAACGCCAGACAAAAGGCGTGAAAGATAAAAAGCATTATCTTCAAACGTCAAAGTTGCCTGGAAATTTTTCTGTTACCCATGAGCACTGATGCTACGCGTGAGATGTCGCCCCTCCTGAGTACGCCTTTAAAGCAAAGGAAGCAAAAAACGAACGAGCAAGAAAAATGTTGGACTAACCCATGCGCCGTCTCCAGTGAAACAATAGGGAGGGAGAAATACCATGCCGCCGAGCCACATAGGAAATCGTGATCCCGGGACGGGACGCTTCCTGCAAGATCCTCAGCTTCTCTTCGACGGAATACCGTCTACGGCGTTGGATACCCGAATAAATCTCAACACGCTCTGCATTCAAAGACATAGTCGTATCACTAGGCTTACGCCTAGCTCCTATTTACGACAGCACTGTCCGGTCGAAATGGGGGCTGCTCCACGCATCTAGTTTGAATGATAACTATGACCTAGTGTTTTCTTGCGGAGTGCTAATTCATATCCACCCGGAAAACCTTATCGAAAACATGAGGGTCATGGATTCTCATTCGAATCGATATGTGTAAATCGCAGAGTATTTTAATAGGACCCCCGTTGCGCTTGAGTACCAAGGTAAAAAAGAAAAGCTATTCAAATCAGATTTTGGGAAGACTTTTTTGGCGAACTTCGACTTTACGTGTATTGATTATAGATTTCTTAAGGGCAATGAATTTGATGCGGCAGGGTGACTTGCCGGATGATTTTCGGACCGATTGATTCTTGGGATGATGGCTTTCTTCGGGCAGGGGGAAGCGATGAAGAAGGTAAGGTCTTCGGAAGAGCAGACGGTACGGATCCTGCGGGAAGCCGACGCGGGGACGGTTGCCGAAACCGCGAAGAAGCACAGCATCTCTGAGCAGACGATATACCTATGGCGCAAGCGATTCGGACAGCTTGAGGCGCTCGATGTACGACGGCTTCGACAACGGGAGCACGCATAAACCCTGAACGACGAAAAGACACACAGGGCCATCGCCGACCAAGGCGATTCGAGGAGAAGCCTCGAGGGTGTGGAGACATTCACCGCGGCTAAATCAAAAGACGCACCGGCAGGCAATGGTCGTGGGTTAAGCGTGTCCAGGCGATCAAGGCGATCACCGAACATTTTAAAGTCGATTGCCGATTACGCCGCAACCTACTCAACGGCGCACTCGGTTATGCTTTGAAGCCCCTCGCTTGAGCTGCCGGCTGCGACTTGCGCTGGCTACCCCGCTGGATCGCACTTTTTTTGGGACGGAATTTTGCGGCTCTTTAATCTAATCTTTGGTTCATTAACATAGAAATCGGTTTGTAGGTCGCGTGAAAGTGAGATGTTCAGGAAAAATTTAAATGGGTGAAGCAGTTTCAAATAAAACCGTGCCTGGGACGTTAAGTCTCCGCCGTCGATTTGTGGTGGCGTGGCCGGGACCATTAATGTCGAAGGTCTTTTATACGAATAAAAGTTGTATATTTTACAGTGAGGATGGTTGGTTATTTCTTAACGAGCAAGGTTTCCGCACTTGTATTTCTATGCCTAAATCTGTCAATCCACTTAATTATGTCGATCCTGTCAAAATCAGATCGCGCCTGTATAAGTGGTTGCCTGTAATCTATCGATGGACGCCAATTGGTAGTGATGTGGAGCAGACTCTTTCAAGAGCGATATTGCAGATTTCGTGTTTAGTAAATGAAATTAAGATGTATAATGTTCACTTTGTATTATATCACACAGCGGTGCCGCATCATTATGATTCAATGAAAATGTCGATTGCCTGTGAGTTGGCTGACGTGACGCAGATATTTTTGTACCCAAATGTCTTTGATGGTGGTTTGTTACCGGTTATTCAGAGGGGAGGCATTCCTGACAGGAAAATCTGTAGTTGGAAGCGAGGGGCAAAGGATTATTCCATGACATTGCAATCTTATGTTAACAAAAGAGAAAAAGGAGAAACTCCAAGCACATCAGATCCGCAGACTAAAAGAGCAAACTGGTGGAAGGAGAGTATGTGTATAGCAGTAGGCTATTTGATATTACTTCGATTAAGGGTAATTGCGTCTAGAGTACGAAGAATAATTCTTGGGAAAAATGATAATTATTTACAATTGAAGGATTATTCTTTCGTAGGGCATTTATTTTTTTTATTTTCGCAATTTTCGTATTTGAGACTGTACGAGAGAAGTAGATTGCAGCGAATGCCTCGGTTTAATCTAAGTGACGGTAAACGCCAACCTATTAAGGTACTGATAGCGGCGCATTATCAACCGGAGGCCACCTCATTTCCGGAGGGATGGGATTATTTTGATCATCTAGATATTGCCATAAAAATTCGCTCTCTTGGTTATGCAGATGAGATCTACTACAAGGAACATTATGGCACAAGGTTTCTCATCGAGCGGTTTGTCGGGCTCACTCGCGTTGGACTTTGTAGGAGTCGGCAATATTTAAAAAATTTGCAGGACCTTGGCTGTGTTTTCTTGCGGTCGGATCATCCGATACCACTCCATAACGAGGAGTATCGAAATGTTATTCCGGTCACTATAACGGGAACTATTGCTATTGAACGTTCACTGCTTGGATTACGGACATTAGTCTTTGGTAACCCTTGGTATAAGGGTTTACCCGGGACTATTCATATTAATGATATTCCAACGTTGCATGATATTCCTGAGACTTGGATTTTACCATGCGAGAGCATCGCCATTGAGGCAAAAGCCTTTTTGGAGAGCCGATTAAGCTTTAATACTATTTCTAATGCTACGGGTATCGGTGTAGGATCTCCTGGGGCAGACGTAGCGTCTCAAGAATTGTTTAAGAGTGAGTGCGTCGATTTGGTCAGTAGGTTGATGAAGACTGATAGCTTTTTAACATTCTGAGTTCTGGTTATCCACACTATCATCAGTGATTTTGGCTTGGCAGTTGTTTTATTCTTTATTTGGATATAAAAGTTATTATAAATTTAGCTCCGGGTAATTTAATAATGAACGTAGTGGTCAGGGGAAGGGCCTCAGAATTTTATAGCGAATTCAGCAGGGCAGTGGATTCATCCTTGGCGGGGAGTTGATTGAGTATTATGTCCGCTGTGACTGTTTGTTATTTATGCGGGTCTTTGAGTCATTCGCAGCGAGCGATGGAGGTTAGGGATCGTCAAAACCTCGAAGTGCTTCAATGTGACCGTTGCGGTTTGGCTTTTCTGTCATCGTTTGAGCACATAGCACCGGGGTTTTATGAGAGTTCAGGTATGCATGGTGGTGTCCTCGCGCCAATGGAAGTATGGCTGAGGGAAACTGAGAGGGATGATCAGCGCCGCTTTGACATGGTGAAAACTTTGCTTCCCAATAAGCGATTACTGGATTTCGGCTGTGGTGCGGCGGGTTTTCTTCAACGGGCGAAAGGTCTTGCGGCCGATGTTTCTGGTATCGAACTAGAAGCCCGGGTGCGTGACTATTGGGCAGGGCAGATCAACATCGTGCCTAGCGTAGATTGTGCTGGAGATAACTTTGACTTAATTACCGCCTTTCACGTAATCGAGCATCTTTCAGACCCACGGTCGATGTTAACAAGTCTTGCTGGTGCGCTAAAGTCAAAAGGGCGAATGATTGTCGAAGTGCCTAATTCCCAAGATGCGTTGCTTAATTTGTACGACTGCAAAGCGTTTCAGCGCTTCACCTATTGGAGTCAACACCTGTTCTTATTTAATGCGCCCACGCTGGAAATGCTAGCCTGCCAAGCCGGGCTGCGGGTGGTGGCGTTGCAGCACTACCAGCGCTATCCGCTCTCAAATCACTTGTACTGGCTGAGTCAAGGCAAGCCCGGTGGTCATCAGTGTTGGGCGTTTTTGGATACGCCGGAAATGACATGCGCCTATGCTAATACATTGGCCGCTTTGGGAAAGACCGACACTCTTATCGCACATTTGGAGCGCTACGATTAATGTCGTCGCCGGCCGTTTTTCTTGATCGTGATGGAGTAATAAATCACGACCATGGTTATGTGCACAAGCGCGAAGACTTTGATTTCATCGACGATATTTTTGATTTGGCGCGGGAAGCATATCATCGACATTATAAAATCATTGTCGTCACCAATCAGGCCGGTATCGCGCGAGGTTACTACTCCGAAGACCAGTTTCATAAACTTACCGACTGGATGTGTGAACAATTTTCAGCCGCCGGCGCACCGATCGACAAGGTTTATTTCTCCCCCTATCACCCAATCGCTGGGTTAGGCCACTACCTGAAAGACGATTTTTCCCGCAAGCCACATCCGGGAATGTTTTTGCAATCACAGGAAGAGCTATCGATTGATCTGAGTCGTTCCGTTCTTATCGGCGACAAGTGCAGCGACATTCAGGCCGGTATTGCTGCCGGTGTTGGCACAAACCTCCTATTCGCCGCAAAGCGCCCCAATGAGTTGAATGGTCTCCACTATGAGATCATTACGTCCCTGCGCGAAGCAATTCGCTATTTGCAGCGAGTGCCGCAGTGAGATTACTGGTATTGGCCGGCGGTTTCGGCACTCGCCTGAAGACGACTATTCCCGAAGTACCTAAGGCCTTGGCACCTACCGGAGAGGTCCCTTTTCTGCAGCTACAACTTGAACACTGGCTATCACAAGGATTACGGGAGTTTATTTTCCTGCTCCACCATCAAGCCGACCAAATAATCAGTTTTCTGAAGGCGCAGCAGGGTATGCTGCCCAACGACTGTCAAATCGATTGGATCATCGAGCCAACGCCTTTGGATACTGGCGGCGCCCTTGCCCATGCAGTGAAAGCGCTTGGTATCAAAGACGACTTCCTGATGACCAACGCCGATACCTGGCTAGGTTCGGGCATTGTCGAAATGACGCAGTCTGCGGCTCCGGCTATGGCTGTGGTTCTTCTTGCCGATGTGAGTCGTTACGGCCAAGTGCATCTCGACCAGAGCAACCATGTGACTGCTTTCGCCGAGAAAAATGCTAAGAGTGGCGCTGGTTGGATAAATGCGGGGCTGTGCCACCTATCTGCAGGGATGTTTAAAGACTGGGGCGGCCAGCCTTTTTCGCTTGAACGTGAGCTGCTCGTAACGTTAGTCCAAAACCACAGTTTGACGGCAGTCCCATTGCAAACTGATTTCATCGATATCGGCGTGCCCGCCGAGTACCACCGTTTTTGTCGTTGGGTCGAAGCAGGTCGTCAAATTCCATTATGCAATTAGATAAATTCATTATTTCTGCGGCTGCAACTTTGCACGAAGCATTGCAGCGCATTGAGACGAATCATCACGGCATGATTTTTGTCACTGATGCCAATGGTGCCGTATCTGGCGTGGCTACGGATGGCGACATTCGTCGTCGTCTTCTGGATGGTGGCTCGCTGAATGACGCAATAACGCAATGCGCCAACCCTGATTTCGTTTGGGGAAATCCAGCCACACCGCGTGAGTTGTTACTCAAAAAGCTCGATCACCGCATTCGAGTCATTCCGCTGCTTGATGAAACACGAGGTTTGGTGGGGCTGGTCAGTCGCGACCATCTGCCTATACAAGCCGAAGGTGCTGTATACGCTCGTGCTCGCGCGCCTGTGCGCATCAGTTTTGGCGGTGGCGGCTCCGACTTAACGCACTACTTTTCCGGCAACGAGGGCGGAGCAGTTATCAACACCACCATCTCATTCTACAGTCACGCCACTCTGCGTATCCGAGAGGATGAGCAGGTCATCGTACGATCTCTCGACCTAGGCGAAACCTTGCAAGCAGATGACTTGCCCGCTGCCCTAGCAACAACGAGTCGGTTCGGGTTGATTCAGGCGCTGTTACGGGCCGTACGTCCGGAATTCGGATTCGAACTGTTTTTGCATTCCGATTTTCCGATGAGCTCAGGGCTAGGTGGGTCGGCGGTGGTCTCTGCATCTATCCTCGGTTGTTTTAATCAGTTTCGCCGCGATCAATGGGATCTGCATGAACTCGCCGAAATTGCCTACCAAGCCGAACGCCACCATCTTGGCGTCGCGGGCGGCTGGCAAGATCAATATGCTACGGTTTTCGGCGGCTTTAATTTCATGGAATTTCGCATGGACCAAAACATCGTTCATCCATTGAGGATTAATCCCGATACTTTGCTTGAACTCGAAGAATGCCTGATCTTATGCGATACCGGCACGACACATGATTCCGGTGACATTCACCAAGATCAACGCCAGCAGATGGCAGCTGAGCATGTCCGCAAGATGGTGGAAACCAATGTCCGGTTGAGCTACGAAATGCGGAATAATCTTTTGCGTGGCCGGCTTCGCCAATTTGGACAATCGCTGGACAAGGCTTGGCAGTTTAAGCGCCAGTTTAGTGACAAAATCAGTTCATCGCACCTTGATAAAATTTATGGAGAAGCCAAAGCCAATGGTGCGATTGGCGGCAAACTTCTGGGTGCTGGCGGGGGAGGCTTCTTCCTTTTTTATGTTCCCCCGTACCTGAAGCACCAACTAATTACGCACCTCGAGGCTTCAGGTTTAAAAATCCGCCCGTTCCGCTTCGAGCCACATGGTTTACAGGCGTGGACGGTGCGCGAGTGCAGGAATCATTACGAAAGCGAAGGACTATGACTATCAGAGTTGGGCAGTTTGAAATTGGTGCTGGACGTGTCTTTTTGATTGCTGAGATCGGCAATAACCACAACGGCAGCTTCGAGCGCGCCATCGAAATGGTCGACAAAGCCCGCGAAGCTGGTGCCGATTGCGTCAAGTTCCAGATGCGCCATCTTGATCAGGTTTATCGTCAGCGCAGTCTGAGCAAATGCGGCGACGATCTCGGCACTGAATACGTTATAGATTTGCTTAAGCGCTTTGAACTCAGCGTCCATCAACATCAACGCCTGAATGAGTACTGTGCCCAGACTGGGATCTCGTACATGTGTACCCCATGGGACGGTAAGAGCGTTGATGTGCTCGAAGGTTTTAGATTGCCAGCCTACAAAGTTGCCTCGGCTGACCTGACCAATCTGCCGCTGCTCGATCGGCTAACGCAAACCGGCAAGCCGTTGATTCTCTCTACCGGCATGAGTACGTCTGAAGAAGTTGAAGTTGCCGTGGCTTTCTTAAAAAAACGCGGCGCTCAATTCGCTCTGCTCCACTGCAACAGCACTTATCCCGCCCCGCTGCACGACATCAATCTGAGATGGATGTCCGCATTGCGGCGATTTCATCCGCTGGTTGGCTACTCCGGTCATGAGCGCGGCATCAATGTCTCGCTTGCAGCCGTTGCGCTGGACGCCTGTATCATTGAGCGCCACTTCACACTCGATCGCACTATGGAAGGACCAGATCATGCCGCTAGCCTGACGCAAAACGAATTCGCTCGCATGGTCGAAGGCATTCGCGAAATCGAACAGGCACTAGGGCAGAACAAGTCGCGACAGCTCTCTCAGGGTGAGATGATTAACCGCGAAAACTTGGGCAAGAGCCTGGTTGCAGCCGTGCCACTAAGTCAAGGGACGTTACTGAAGCCCGAGCACATCAAGGTACGTAGCCCCGGACAGGGGCTATCGCCCCTGCGTTACGAAGACTTGCTCGGCCGCACGCTACGCCACAATATGGTCGAAGAAGATTTCTTCTATCCGTCCGACTTGCTAGAGACCCGCATCGAGCCGCGCCCGTACCGCTTTGCCCGTCCGTGGGGCGTACCGGTCCGCTACCACGACTTCCGCGACTACTCCGCTCGCATTCAACCTGACCTGTGGGAGTTCCATCTTTCGTATTCGGATATGGACTTGAACCCGGCCGACTATCTGGATGGTCCGTGTCAGGCCGGACTGGTGGTGCATGCACCCGAGCTGTTTTCCGGCAGTCGACTGATGGATCTGGCCACGCCCGACGATGTCTATCGCAAAGAGTCGGTTCGCGAGACCCAGCGCGTGATCGACATCACCCGCAGCCTGAAGCGCTTCTTCCCCAACACGCCACGCCCACCCATCGTGGCCAACGTTGGCGGCTTCACCATGGATGCTCCGCTGCCGGCCGCCGAGATTCGTGGCTACTACGAACGCTTTGCCCAAAGCCTCGGCGAATTAGATATGGATGGCGTAGAGCTGATCCCCCAAACTATGGCTCCTTTCCCATGGCATTTTGGCGGGCAGCGCTATCAGAATATCTTTGTGCAGATCGACGAAATCATTGAATGGTGCACCAAGCTCAGACTGCGCATCTGCTTCGATATTTCCCACACCCGCCTCACCTGCAACCATTTCGGTATTGATTTTTATGAATTCGCCGAAAAAATTGCTCCGTTTAGTGCGCATCTGCATCTGGGTGACGCGAAGGGCCTGAATGGTGAAGGGCTGCAGGTGGGCGAAGGCGAAATCAACTTCGTGCGTCTTGGTGCGATTCTGCAAAAGGGCTGCCCTACTGCCACCTTCATTCCCGAAATCTGGCAGGGGCACAAGAACGGTGGCGAAGGCTTCTGGATTGCCCTTGAGAGGCTGGAGGGTACGTTGTGAGCATTACACTGATTCGTGACCAAATTGCGGCATCGATTGCCGTTAAACAGGCCGTCCTCGCCGACGACCAGCTGATCGCCCAAATCGAAAAACTTGCCGCGGACTGTATTCAATGTCTGCAGTCCGGCGGCAAGGTCATCTTCGCCGGCAACGGTGGCAGTTTCTCTGATGCTCAGCACCTGTCCGCTGAATTTGTTTCTCGCTTCATGTTCGATAGAGCCCCGTTAGCCTCCCTCGTGCTTGGTGCAAACAACTCGACGATCAGCGCAATTGGCAACGACTTTGGATACGATCAGGTGTTCGCCCGCGAACTGCAGGGGGTGGCCAGGCCGGGGGATGTGTTTATTCCCATTACCACTAGCGGCAACAGTCGCAATATTATGATTGCCGTCGAGCAGGCAAAAAAGCAGGGCTTAACAACCGTCGCCCTTACTGGTAGAGGCGGCGGGAAATTAGCCCCGTTGTGCGATTGTCTGTGCGTGCCGTCGCGTGAAACGGCGCGGATTCAGGAGTGCCACATCACAATCGGCCATATTGTTTGTGGATTAGTCGAGAAAGGTTATTTTTCGGAACCGGCGCAATGAAGCCAAAAGTTGTGTTGATCATTCAGGCTCGAATGGGTTCCACTCGCCTACCGGGTAAGTCAATGATGGACTTGGCAGGAGCGCCATTGGTGGGGCGTATTCTTGAGCGCGTAAAGCGTTGCACCAAGTTGGACGACATTGTGCTGGCAATACCTGACACCGAAAGAGATCGGGTTCTTGTGGGGCTAGGAGAAAGTTACGGAATCAAGGTTTTCGCTGGTTCCGAGAACGATTTAGTCGAGCGTTATTACCAAGCGGCGCTGTGGGCTAAAGCCGACATTATTGGTCGATTGCCGGCCGACAATGCCACTCCCGAGCCAGGAGAAATTGATCGCATTGTCGATTATCACTTATCTCTCGGAATGCGCGGCTTTTCGTCAAACCTTTCAGTCATCGGTGACTCAGGTTATCCTGACGGTATTGGCGGCC
>Ga0194117_10006409_pt1 | contig 10345 bp, 8 predicted proteins | sample TA2MahsurfametaG_FD_160579 | JGI IMG/M metagenome (GOLD analysis project Ga0194117, IMG submission 160579) | Freshwater microbial communities from Lake Tanganyika, Tanzania - TA2015009 Mahale N1 surface | ecosystem: Environmental > Aquatic > Freshwater > Lake | place: Tanzania: Lake Tanganyika...
AGAGAGATCTTTTGCAGGAGAGGATTTTTGTTAATTTTCAGAAAAAAGACCTTCCTGCTACATAAGGATGGGTACAGCGTTGCCTGGCTCAATTGATAAAAATAGCCAAAGTATTTATCCCCTGCACTCGCCACTTCATAGGTTGGACTAGAGTGCCTTGTTAGTTGGCTTAAAACTATGGCTAGCTATTGTTTTCACATGATATTCATAATTTTTATATTTAAAATTAAGATTAAATGAGAATTCAATCATTCTAGACTCCATCCCCGAAGAGTAATATAGTCCGCGCCAGTTTTTCCGTAGATATCTTTCTATCTGAGATACATCTATTCATCTTCCCAAGATAAATTATCTCTAAACAGTTCAAATATCTCAAAGTTATTGACAATGGCAGTGTAAGCAAACACACAACGATTTTATTCATTCTAATATTGAAACTTATCACCATATTCACACATTAACTGTAATAATCTAATCTAATTGTTTCTTATTGCCCGGAATACTCTTTTAACTGAAGTAACCAGAGGAGCCTACTTCTATCTCAGGATAGCAGCTTCCATTAGATGTCTAATTAAAAAAAATATCTACCCATTTTAGAGCGCATAGAGCAGAGCTGTTGACTACTCTTTGTCTTTGATGCTTAGATCAATTCCAGATTTCAGTAAAAAATTAAAGTAGGTCGAATCAGTATGTTTATTTTTTTAGCGACAGTATTGATGCAACAGTGTCCCTCCATCAGGAAATCTGTATGTGATACATAGATCATTTCTTTAGTACAAGTGTTGGAGGGAACCCTCACTCGTACGTTCACTGATAAGCGTTGTTAGGACATTATAGAGTAGGATCTGTTTGAATTTTTATGATTGATTAACAAAATTTTTCTCTAGCATAGTGGTACAACTAACAACATAGTTATCTTTTTTCATCGCATTACGATCTTACAATTCTGTAAGTTCTCCTCTAAGATTTCTCATCATGTGTTATTTGACTTATTGATATGACAAATTTTGAGTAGCTAGATAACTCAATTTGGCAACAGAAGCTTAACAAGTCATGTCGCTCCCTGGAATCAGTCCTAATTTGAATGCCATATCACCAGTCGCATAGATATTTAAAATCACGCTTTGGTAAGCTTGACTTATATTCACAATTACTTTTCTATCTTTCTAATCTTTTTCTGAGTTTGCTTTTAGCCATTCATAAAATGGACCTTAAGTAGGGATATTTCCCACTCCATAAGATTCAATCACTAAATATTTTGTTTTTTGGTCAACAGGAACTCCGAATGGCGTGAGTTTGAGTAGCCCAACATGTGCATCAGCTTATAGTTTTGTAAATTTAGTAGGTTTATCTATTTTACAGGTCCGAACTAACTCCCACTTAATATCAATTTTCAAGCCCAACTTTCCGATCGGATAGAAATTCGGACTATTGAATGAATTGAACGAAGAAGCTGAAGTTTTTGTTGTCCTGTTTCCTCTCATCAAATGGTTATCAAAAAGAAGCAAAACTTCAGGAATATTATAGTGGCCGGCTATAGTAAGTGCACAAAGCAAATTGTTGATAGCATCATTACGAGTTTAACCGATCGGAACTATATCTATTTTACTTTACCCTGAGAACCAGTCAAAATAATCGTTTTTTTGAGATTGTCAATCATGAAAGAGAGAATGCTAGCTGTAAAGCTCATAGTATCAGTGCCATGCAGTATAATGAAAGCGTCGTAATCTTTATAGAGAAAGGTAGTACTTTCATACTGCATTTCAATAGTTTCAAGTATTTTGTTTAGACGCTCGATGTTCATGTTTGTTGAGTCAATCAACTTATCAAGTTCGTAGTACTTGTACCATATTTTTTTCTTGAAAATGGTTTCAGGAGTGATGGTGAAACCGTCGCAGCCGATGAAATAGGTTTAGCTTTCATCACTAAAGTAAGGATAGTTTTGCAGAAAAGATTTAAATCTGTCTTTTCTGGGTTCAAATTTGCCATTTTCATCTTTGAACATACCGATTGTGCCTCCGGTATGTATAATCAGGACCTGTGTGAAGTTGGGTGTACCTCATTTAGAGTAATAATACCTTTCTGTCTTCATGACCAACTGATTAGATATTCTTGCTGGCGGCGTAAAGCTGCTAGTGGTAGTCTATCTTACCAGCTATTTCAAAGGTATTTTTTTTTAGATAGAGTCTGCTGTGTAATGGTGCTGTCATCAGGTTTTGAATAGCATAAGAAAGTCAAAGTCTGATCGTCTCCAAATTTAGTCAAGAAGAAGACATAAAAATAATCAAAAAATGGATATTTGCTACTGCAATATAGAAATCAGCAATTTTTGCTATAGGGACGGCTTTGAACCTTTATATCACCATTAATTTGCGAACTCAATAATAAATTGATTGCTATGGAAGCAACCCTACCTGGACTTCTAGATCTACCTAAGAGGCAGTATAACATAAACTACAGTTTTCCTAAAAGTGCTACAAAGCAGTGCATCTCAAACTACTATCCTATCGATCTAGGACCCAAAACTACAATCTACCAGATGTCCTTTGACACCTAACCTGAAATCCCTAACGACTCAAAGGATCTCCTCTTCTAATGTATAAGGAGTGTCAAAAAAGAAGTTAGACCGCAGGTCTAACTGATTGCAATTTCTGGAAGAATGCTCTGGGGGCTAAAGGAATTGAAAATCCCACTGAATATCAAAAGCTAGTTCCTGTTTGAAGAAAAAACTTTTAAATTTGAAGTGATCATCAAAGTCGTAAAAAATTTGGATATCAGTGAGTTATTGAAGACAAGTGATGGCCAGAATGTAGCTTTTCAGGTTTACAACAACCAAATTAAGCAAATCCTCAGAGAAAAACAAATGGAATAGTTGCTGAGAGGAAAATATTTTGATAAAAAAGAGGTAAATGTTCATGAGGCTGGACTCAATGTGTTGAGAGGTTTCAAGTTTACTCTTTGTAAACTAAAAAGTGGGTTGCACTTGCAAATAGATGTTTGTTCTCGAGTTTATCGAGCAGCAAATCTTCTGTAAGAACTTTCTTACAAGAAATCAAAGGACTTTGCCCAGTAACTAGCTGGTGCTTCTGTTTTAACAAATTACGGCCGAAGGAGAACATACAGAATTACCAAAATAAATTATGAAATGTCACCTTTCTCCAAATTTTATCATGATAAAAGGGCAGGACAAGTTACTTTCGCTCAATACTATGAAGAAAGTTATGGTCTAAAGATTACCACTAAAAATCAACCTTTGGTAGAGGTTGTTCTTAGAACCTAAAAGTCTTATGACAAACTTAAAAACTAGTATATCAGAAAGGAAATAATTGGATATCTCATCCCTGAGTTCATATCTTTAACAGGTATGAGCGATTAACAAAGAGCTAACTTCAAAACCATGCAGCAAATAGCGCCCTACACTAAGCTAAGTCCTTCTGAGAGAGTTAACCAAACAACATAACTTGTTTAGACTATCAATAGAAATGGAAGACTCAGAGTAGGACAAGCTAGAAGGATAGTTGCATTTCAATTAATGCAGCCTTACGCTAAGCTTAGCGGCAACAACATTTTAAAAAATCATGGAGATGGAAATATGAATGTCCGAGATAAATTAAGAATTACAGTTCCATTTAAAGATTATGTTATTGTGTACTCGACCGGAAATCAACCAAAATATGATGATAATGATGCTGATGCTTTGGTGCACAACTTAAATAAAGCCAGTGAAGCTTTTGGTGTTAAATTTGGAGAGCCTGGATTCATCACCTGTAAGAATAATACTCTTCAAGGCTGGAAAAATTAAATATAAAAAGATGTTACTAACAATGGAAAACCTCAGATTATAATCTTATATTTCAATCCCAATGAGTAGAGATACTATGGTGAGCTAAAACGCTATATTACTTGTGATTTGAAAGTACCTTGTCAAGCCATTAGAAGAAGAACAATTCTTAAAGCTAAAAATCCACTATCTACAGCTTCAAAAATCATAGTTCAGATGAACCAAAAAATTGGAGGAACTGCATGGGAGATAATCCAACAAGAGGGAGCTTATACTTCCAAGAAGAAGACAATGTATGGATCTTTTGCTATTTCCAAAGGTAAGAAAGGATTCACTTTGGCATTTGTTGGTAGTTTAGATTCGAACTTTACTAAAGTTTTTTGTTACTGTAAAACTGGATTCAAAAGCAAAGACAATATTCCAGAGGCTGATTATGAAACTATGTTTGTAAATTGGGCAAAAAATTATGTTTCAGTGAATAAATAAGGACCTCAGCTTATAATTGTCTACAGAGAAGGGTTAAGTTAATAACAAACTAAAAAACAAGTTGGTGCTTAAATCCAAGGACTGAAAAAGGTTATCAAAAAGATCGGGGAGAAGACGAAAATGCCAAACTACAATGCTGAAATATTGTACACAACTGTCACGACAAAAATAAATTCTAGATTCTTTGATTTCCCTCAAGGAAGTAGTGGAGGCAATGGCTCCAATAAATTCCAGCCAAGAGTTGAAAATCCAAACTCAGGAACTGTCGTTATGGATGAGTTGACTGTTAATTAAAATTTTGACTTTTTCTTGGCAGCTCAGCGAGTTACCGAGGGAACTTGTACTCCAACTCACTATCAAATAGTGCACAACACCTCTAAGATCTCTATTGAAGATTTCAGTCAGTTCACCTATGAGCAGTGCTTCAACTACTACAACTGGACAGGAGCAGTGAAGGTACCTTCCACTATGCAGTGCGCTAACAAATTAGCAAAATTAGTGGGAGAATCAATCCAATCCAACGTAACCTAAGGTGAAATCCTGACATCATATTTCTTCTTATGATAGTGACTCGCCTTATCTTATTCCTTATTATCATTCTATTTAAATTTTTGATTACTGATTGCTTAACTTATAATATTCCACATCGAAATTATGTAATCCAAAGTTAGAAAACTTCCGATACTACAACCAGCCAAAAATAAAAGTACATTTATCAAAGATCGCCACAAAATAGAAGATCTCTTGCTGGAAAATGCTCGAAACAGAGGCTCTAATAAAGACTATAGACATTAATAATAATTTAGCCAAATACGAGCTACTAATTTTTTGTCAAGAGTTGAAACAATAGATAGTCCACATGTCATTTTTAGCATTGCAGACCAAATCAAATAAATTTCAAGTTCTAATTTAAAATAAAATCAAAGATCTAAAGCTTAATGCTAATTGAAAAAAGAATTGTTAAATAGAAGTGAGATCAAAAGAATAAACTAGTAAAGACAACAGGCTTTGAATCTGGGAAAATGGATGGATGAAAAATTGAAAAAGTTTAAAGCCAAAACTTCGATAACTTTTATGGATATTCTTGAATACAAGCAAACCATATTGAATTACTCTTTGGGTAGGATAATCGACTCACTCTCTAAAAAGTGTAAAGAGTAGGGACAACTTTTATCACTTATATGGAACAATACATTTATAATGTTTGAAGGAGTTTTCAATATCTTAATTGATGCAAACAAATAAAAAGAAAAGGATAAAATCAATTAGGCTAAGTATTTGCATTGTATATTTGAGATCAATCATAACTTTCTCAAATAGTAAAATGAAGCTTTGAACACTTAGAACAAAGCTATTTTTGAAAAGATGAAAAATGTTATTCTTTGGAATAAAAGACTAAGGAAAGATCGTAAACAACTTTTTATCAGAAATCGTGTACTTTAGTATAGGCTTCAAACCTACACACAATCTTTGTAACAAACAGTACAAATGATACTTCAATCTGTAGCTTAGCCTGCGACTATTCAGACTGCAAAAAAAATTATTCAAAAATTAGGACGTGAAAGAAACAGAAAGCGTAATTTTAACAAAAGAGACTCAGATGAAGAGTTTACTAATAATATCAAAGAAATGGTTTATAACTGGTTGAAAAACAATAGTTGTCTAAATGAAGACATTTTTACTTTTCTCAATGATAGTAAAAAAGAAAAGTAGAGCTGTTTTATTTTTGAAGAAATCAAGGATCATAATTAAATGATCAAGGTAGATATTTATGATTTTTTCAAATTGTATGATATGGGAGTACAAGTTTCAGCCGAAACGACAAGCACCTTTTCTCAAGTTTAGCAGAAAGAGTATAAAAATGTTGAAGTTATGACCAGAAAATTAAAAACTATTGAGCATAGTTGTCAAACTGTTGGTAAGATCGATTAAAGTCAAAATGTTGACTAAGTTGAAGAAAAAAAATAGCCTTCCATTAAATCAAGGCAAAATAAAAGGGTAAAAGACAATTTGACACGTGCTGCCTCTAAAAAAAAGATGAAAATAAATGATGTCGTTAGTCAAAAAAGTTTAAAAAATATAAATGTAAATAAAAATGCAGATTTTTAAGTATAAAAATACGAAAAGATGAATGAAAGACGTATCTAAAGATAGAAATATAAGCGTGCTTCAAATAATTAGTACTCTCAGAACGTAAAATTACAAAAACTAAGTGAATAAGACGACGAATATAAGCAAAGTAAAGACTATGAAATCAACTCATTAGTTTTAAAGTAAAGTAAAAAGTAAAGCAACATTTATGAAAGAGGTATTTCAGTAAAAAAAGATAAAAGTTAATTTTAAAATAGTTCTCTTTCTGATTATTAGTAAATTTAAAATGGTAAAAAAGAGATAGCAACAAAATTTTTGATCACAAATTGTTCATTCAAAGGCAGATAGAAATCTATGCGTGATATTCCTGATATTTACTCTGGTTCTTCCAAAAATCTACAACTAAGAAAAAAAAGAGCAGAGAGAAAATCAATGACTTTTGCGACTGCAAGTAGTAAAAGAAAAATTGCAATCAAACTTAACTCGAAAAAAAAATTTAATGAAGCATACAAATAAAACAGTTAGTTTATGAAAAAGAATTCTTAATAATTTCTTGACCAGATTGTAAGGAGAAGGTCCTTTTACTCGAAGAAAAGAGTTTAGTTTTGTAGTTTGCAAGCTGCTGAAGAGACTACTCAAAAAATTCGAGACTATTTAAGAGGAAACAAACCTACTCACTTAAACTACTATAAAAGCTTTTATGAAAGTGCAAATTACGTTAGTTCTAACATATAGAACCTATCAAAAAAGTTTGTTGCACCAACTAACATATAAAAGACGAAGATACTACTCTCAGCTCAAAATGTTTTTACTTCAATAACTCAAGCAATATAAAAAATGGCAAGGCTTCCACCTAAAAATAAAGTGTTTGTAAATAACTCCTTATCAATGATTACTAAATACATTTAATAAATAATCCCTGACTACCTTAAGCAAATACGTCGATAAAAATAGGAGTTAATATCAGATTTTTAAAAAGCTTTGTATCCTTTGAATATATTAGTTATGGAAAAGATGTCTTTTAAGTATGGACTCAAAGATATCGCATAAAAGAAAATTAAAAACTTTATTTAAAAAGTTATCACGTTGGCACCTATCTCATAAAAAATAGGTTTGTATAGCATTTTACTTGGACTTTAGGATTCAGAAGTTGGATCAGATGAACTTTTGGTCTATCTTAAATGTTTAGTCTATTTCGATCCGAAAAAGACAATAAGAGAAATAACAAATACTGACAGTTCTAAGGTTGATTTAGATGTAGTTCACTAAAATCTACGTAAAATATTAGAATATTTCTTTGACCTTTAGTACATAAATTTAGTCGAAGTAAAGCTATAAATGTATTTGCAACACAATTGTTTGAGTGCAACAGTTGAAGGTATTGCAACCATTATTGTTAAAGAACTGCTGAAGAGAAAAAAGGATATGAAAGAGAAATACCTCAAAATGCATGAGATTTGTAGTTATGGAGATAATTTTTATACAAACATGTTTAACTTACTTAAAATTTATGCTAATTATCAAAGCTATGCTCTAAATTAGGTTGAATCCCAATTCAAGTAGTCCAAAAAAGTCAGTAAAGAGAAAGTAAATTAAAGCTTGTAAACACTACAGCGTGTAAACCGTAGAGAGAAATTAAAGAAAACTTAAGTAAAAAGGGAATAAATAACTTATGATATAAATAAGATCAGCGGTATCATTAAAGAATTACTTCAAAGATCAGACATCATAGATTAAGAGTATGGTAAATCTATCACATCTGAAAGATTTGTAACCGCTGCAGTAATTTGTGGAGTTCCTACTTTTCATTAGTTCGAAAAAATCACCAACTACTTAACTAGAAAATTTGGTTAGATTAAAGTTATACATCCTATCTATGAAAGTCTCAATTGTAGTGATTGGAAAGGAGTTGAAAAATTAGAGAAACTTTGGTCAAAATCTTCTGTGGGAAAAAGTGATGACCAAGTTGTGAATCGGTGGAGTATATCTAAGATGTACGCTGAGAAAATATAGGAATAAGTTATAAGAGTAATGGGAGTATTGGGCGCTGTAGGTCTTTACATCTAAAGTAATCTTTTTAACATCGGAATTTGTGCATGATAACATAAGCCTACAATCGCATGATATATTAGCTCTCTTTTGCTAAAAACAGCTGATTATAATAAATGTTAAGGTGGATGCGTGCGTTACAGGTTGGGATGAAATGTTTGTTATAATTTTAAAGTTTATATAAATAACGTATGGTAAAATATATATAGAATTATGTGTTATACGAGTCGATTGGTGCGGGCGTTTACGGTAAGGTTTATCGTGCAATCAACAACAATGACAAGAAGGAATACGCGATCAAAGTGATACCGATTACTAAATTCAAATAAAATAAAAAACTCTAATAGTGTACAGTCAACGAAATCAATATACTTACCAATATTGAGTCTCATCCTAACATTATTAAGTACTATGATATGCTCAAAACTTCCAATAATTTCTATTTTATCTATGAATACTGCAATGGAGGCACTTTAGAAGGCCTACTAGCCAAACAAGGTAAACTGTCAGAACAAAACGCCTTGCTTATCTTCAAGCAACTTCTCTAGGCTTTCCAGGTTTTGAATAAGTACAATATCATGCATCGTGATATGAAGCCTGATAATATCTTCTTTCATAATGGCATAATCAAGTTGGGTGATTTTGGTTTTTGTAAAAATTTGAATTCTGCTGATGAAATGACCAAAACTATGCTTGGTTCACCCATATATATGGCTCCAGAAGTGCTCAAAGGAGAAATCTACTCTAACAAAGCTGATATTTGGTCTTTGGGAGTGGTACTTTTTGAAATGATCTATGGGCAATGTCCTTTTCAATCTAACTCTATAGCCAACCTGATTGAGGTATTAAACAGCAAAGAACTATATTTTCCAGGGCCAATATCTAACTTCTTAAAAACTTTGATAACCCGTATGCTAACTAAGGATCCCATAAGGAGAATAAGTTGGATGTAGCTCTTCCAAATTAAAATAAATACAGTTGGAGAGGTCGAATCTTAGAAGATAACAAATAAAATCAATAGTCTAAACTAGGCTAAAAGTTTTGAGGAGGGACAAGCACATATGTCTCAGAGTAATAAGATGATTGCAAAAATAGATTCCATGGGTTCGGATTAACCAAGTCGAGATTTCAAAAAAAATAGAAATCTTAGTACTACTGTCCCCAGTCATAATAGTCAGGGAAGTATGAATCATATCAACATGTCTCCAAACCATATCCCAATGAACTTCAATCAAAACCCAACGATAAGTTCACCTGTTCTACCTATCCAAACTCTCCCCATACAACCCATTCCAAATCCAATTCAAAATCAACAGATGCCATCGCCGCACTCAATGACAAATCCAAACGGACTTCAACCTACATCTAACAAAATTGTAAGCCCACAATACCAAGAGGTTCCTAAGCAAGTGGTAAATCGGGTATCGTAAGATCATAAGATGGTGATTGAGGGTGTGAAGTTAGCTATGTAGATCATTGATAGTAAACTGCCCAATCATATGGGATATGCTCATCTTTTGCTATCCAAAGTACTTATGATTTTAGGTGATATTTTCAATAAATCCAATAGAAAAGACCTCAATGAGCTGCTTTAGAAGGAAATAAGATAGATTGAGGCGGAGAGAGAGGTTATAAATTCCAAGATGTTTGCTTACGAGTTGAAGGGGCTTGAGGATTGGAAGAAATACCTAAGAGGTAAATTTTTTGAGGAGGAGGCGACCATTATCTATTGGTTCAAGATGGTGACCTTTTTGAATGGATCCTATGGAGTATATAATTTGAATCAAAATTCTCCGGCGGAGATAGTGAAGCAGATCCTTTATTGATGCAATACATACTTTATTAATAAAACAAGAGTTATCTTTAAGAAATGGATGTTTATGAGAGTATGTTAAGAGAATTTATTATATCGATGCGGTTGTATTGAATGATCGTGTA
>Ga0194117_10006416_pt1 | contig 10337 bp, 13 predicted proteins | sample TA2MahsurfametaG_FD_160579 | JGI IMG/M metagenome (GOLD analysis project Ga0194117, IMG submission 160579) | Freshwater microbial communities from Lake Tanganyika, Tanzania - TA2015009 Mahale N1 surface | ecosystem: Environmental > Aquatic > Freshwater > Lake | place: Tanzania: Lake Tanganyika...
GGGTAATCAAAGAAGAAGAGTTAATTATTTGATTGCACACCTCGGTAATCAAAGAAGAAGAGTTAATTATTTGATTGCACACCTCGGTAATCAAAGAAGAAGAGTTAATTATTTGATTGCACACTTCATTCGCACATTAGGGGGTCCGGGGGGCACCCCGGGACATGGGGGGGTAAGGGGGGAACGGTAGTTCCCCCCCCCAAAAAGTGAATTTAAAATCATCTCAATCTTATCTTATTAAACATGGAAGAGAAATACAAATATTATTTGAGCCATATTGGGACAAAAAATGTGGAATCCGACCAAAATTTCGATTTCAGTATCCCAATCTCTAAATTTGAAGAAACTCTAAAAGAGTTTATAGAAAAATTCCCTACAATTACAGCATCAAAAAATGGGCATAAATTATATGGAATCGACAACAAAAACTTTAAAATATTTCAAGATGGCAGCTGTTATGGCTATATTATTGCCAGTAATACTCTTGAAAAATATGAGGACTACTGGGAGTTTTCTCAAAAAACACAGCAGATATTGAATGATGATTTTGCCGGTTTTAAAACATATTGGGTCGAAGAATTGTATGAAGATATTATCTTTAAATGCTCAGAGGAAATACAAATTATTTTCTCTAAAATGACCGATATTCCCAGAAAATACTGTGAATATTCTATTTATTTTGAATCAAAGAAGAGACCACCAGTTTCAACAGAACATATAAAATTTATACAATCTAAACTAAAAGAGTTGGAGAATTAGATGCTTCTTTTTCAATTTCTACTTCAACTGGAACATCAACCGGCTCAGATGGCTGTGGTGTTGTAACAAGAAGAGCAACTACTTCTTGTTCAACTGGTACTGAAACAACTACTGGATTTATTACTTGATTGGCATCAGAGTTGTTCGTAACTGGTGCATTTGTTTCAGAAGAAGCGGGTGATGGCTCAGATTGAGTTGTGGCTTTTTTTTTAAAACATTTTGATATCCACTGAAAACAACATGAAAATATACTTATAACTTCCTCTGGACGAACATTGATCTTTCCACTTTCAATGCTTCTCCATCCAATTGTAATCAAAGAAACGGTAGAATCAATATTAGATTTTAGCATTGTTTTTTGTTCATCTGTGAATCCTACACTCGCAGTTTGAACAACGTGATTCAGGATTTTTTTAAGAAGAATCTTTTTTTCATTTTCCTTCATTTGCGTCTGTCCCTCAATAAGTTCCAAAACATACTTGGCAATATCAAATAAATTATTGATAATGTCATCAGCAAGTGGAAATTTCTCATTAATTTTCGACATTGTGCTGCTGTAAATTAGATTAAATGCGGCTTTTGTGTCTGTAACTGTTATGGATGAAATTATGACTTTATTTATTCCATTTTTGGTAACATCTGTGCCAAAATCAATAGCTTTGCTAATTAATTTCTCCAATTCTAACCAGTTATTTACTCTACTTTCCATAAAACTTTTCAGAATTGCCATCGCAGTTTTCTTCTTTTCAGCCCCACTTAACTCTGTTTTTTTTTCCATGGCTTCCATAGCAAATTGTACTAACTCAATAATTTCATCTGAGTCTATTACTCCATCATCTAAAAATCGTTCAACCATAGTTCCAAGGGCTTCAGTTTCATAATTTGTAGCACTCATTATATTATTATTATAAAATTATTTTCTAATTTTTTTTTATCTTATATTTTTAATGATTAGAATTATTCTTTCAATATGTCTTATTATTGTAATTATCGTATTAGTTTGGCGATATTTTCTATTCAGTGATAAATCAGATAAAAAAGTGAGATTTGAAGAGAAAGTCGATAAAATAATAATCCCAAATCGGGAAGAAATAAAAATAACAGAAGAATTCCAGAATTTGGATCAAAATCAGAATTCAGAGAAAGTCTATGAAAATATTAATCCCGCTAATTTTTACACTCAAGACTTTAATACACCTAATTTTACTTCTAATGTCATGGACCTCCGCAAATTTTATTCATATGATAACCCAGTAGGTGGAACTGTTGATAAAGTCCCAAAAGAGGATGATGAGTCATTTGTAAAAGATGTTAAATCAGATCCTGCATGGCTTATACCAAAGCAAAAAATAGGTAATCATTTAGAACCAACCTCCAATTACTGGAATTATAAAAATGAAATGCCCATGAATGGAGGAGATTTTGGTGGATTGTGTGGGTATGAAGGATTGGGAGGAACTTTCTCTACTTTTAATGCAAAAGAGCCACCACAGGATACTCCAGATATTCACCATTCAGATGATCTCCGCAATGGAAAGGGCTTTCCTCAAAAGCAGGAATTTCGTTTTAATATGTCCAATGTATAATTAGATGTAAAATTTAGGGATAAAATATTTGACCTTTTTTTTTATATATTGTAGCTGTTCTTTTTTTTGCTCTATTTTAGCCTCAAATGGAATATTTTTTACTATTGTTACTTCTGGAACTACAAATACACGGTTTGTTTGAATAATTATCATTTTATATGTATTTTATATAAATAAAATTGAAATAATTTACTTATATATATTATGAATATTCAAAAAATGAGCCATAAAATTACAATACAAAAAGGAACTAATATGGAGCGAAAATGCTTTTATTATGAAGAAAACACTGAAAAACCAATTTTAGCTGCTGGAGTATTATTTATTAAAGAAGAAAATGGTAAAAAATATATTCTTATGCAAAAAGTTATTGAAAAAGATAAGCCGGATAAATATGAAGATTTTGGTGGTAAAATTGATTTAAAAGATGATATAATTGTTGATACAATATCAAGAGAATTGGGTGAAGAATTAAATTGGGGATTATATGAAAAAGTAAAAAAGAAAAATATATATTTAGATACAACTGAAAAATTAAAAAATCTTATTTTAGAAAATATTGTAAAATTAATATATCAAGGAACAGCAAAATATTTTGTTGTTATTGCGAAATTACCAAAAAATATATTTTTTGATTTTGAAAAAATAGGTGATTTTGAAAAGTTAGATAAAGTAAATAGAACAATACATTGGATATCATATGATGAATTTATTAAATTATACAATGGTATCCCTAATCAAATTCATCCAAGATTGTGGGGCAATCAAATCTTGCGATTTTTTACTCCACATAAATTCGGATTTACAAAATCATCTTAGAAGGATATATTTTTATTTTTTAGATGGTTTCTTTTTTTTCGTAGCACTCGTTGATTTCTTTTTTTTGGGTTCTGTATCGGAACTTTTTGTGCCTTTTGTGCCTTTTGTGTCTTTTGTGCTCTTTGATTTCTTCTTGGTTTCTTTTTCTTTACCTAACAAGAAATCGAAAAAACCGCCGCCATACATTTCTGAATCAACCTCATTTGTTAATGTTTCAACTGGTCTTCTTCCACATGATCCACCGCCAGAGTGCCAGCCAGCTTTTACCGTATTTTTATAGCAAGGTGATAGTGGGTAATTAAATTGCTCAACATATCCAAAATTTGAACCACCTATTTTATAAGTTTTTGATTTTGTCGGCATTATACAAATAACATAGAAAAAAATTTAATATGCTCTATATTGTGGTTGAACGACTAAATGATTTCCATCAACATCTAAATAATATCCAGAATCGGCTTTTCCACCACTAAATACGGGTCGGCAACAATCATAATATGAACGTATAACTGGTTTTCCTGCAATTGGCGTGTCTTCAACCATTACAGAATATCCTTGACCACCTTTTTGTGTGCGTTTCTTTTTGGAAACTACTTCTGAAAAATAATTTATTTTAAAATCATCTATATAAAGTGTTTGTATAATTGTATAGGTTTTATATATAAAACTTAATATAATCATATCATTTATTCTATTAATAATTGGTTCATTATTATAATATTTTTGCCTAGAAAATAATGTTTCGGCAAACATAGATTTTTTACCAGAATAGTCGCCTAATTTACCGCTTATATTAAACGTAAAATGTCTTGTTAATAATGAACTTAATTTTATTGATAAATTTGTTTTACTAGTTGCATATTTTATACTATCCATAAATAGTTCAATTAACAAATCTATTTTTTTTGAATTCTTATACATATTATATTTAAAGAAATTATTATTTATTAGACTAATACAATGGATAACAAAAGTGATAATCGTGATAACCTTATATTTGGTGTTGAAAACACAAATGAACCACTTGAACAAAAAACTGCTCTAGCTGTTTTTGTAAATGCAGTTCAAGTAGCTCAAAGTAGGGGAGCTTGGAGAATTGAAGAATCCGCCTTATTATACAAAGCCATTCAAGCTTTTACAAAAAATTAAAAAAAATGATGCAAAATAATAATGATTTTTTGATAATTATTGCAAAACCTGTAAAAATGATTTATTTTCTCTTTTTGTCGCTGTACTACGGTCCGCGTTTTCTTGTCAAAGTCGGTCTAGCTGACTTTGCCGATTTTCTTGTCATTTTGCTCATTCAGGCGAAAGTCAATGCAGCAAATCGCTACAAACAATATCCCAAACGCCTCCCCAAAGGTTCTGTTCGCAGAATTCAACGTTTCATTCGTGTTTTCCCATTACTGTCTGAGCATCATCATGCTATTTTAGCACACTTTATCGATGACAGTGATGTTGAAGGATACCTTTGTACTCATTTTGGCAGTGATTACCAAAAAATAATTGACAAATATGAGCCTGTTTTTAGGTGGATGCTCCCACGTCTCTTTGATCTTCGTTTGAAGGTTTCCCCCAATTATCAGGGTCGTTATGCTTGCTCATGTGCAAAATGGGTGATTACTCAGATGATTTTTTGTATTATTTCTGGGTTTTTACCTAATGCATCACAGGTTCTAGCAGGAAAGACCCTTTCACCATGTTCGAAAAGAATTGGCTTCATTATCTCAATGTTCCAAGAAAGTTATGCCAATCCGTTCATGCAACTGTATTTGCAAACTATCCTAGAATATGAAAGGTCACTTGACCCAAAATGTTTTGAGTTTGCTGAACAGGAGTATGATAGGATGATCATTTCGAACCATCAAGACTATGAAGCTTGGGTGGGATTGAGCAAAAGATTTCAAGATAATTTAAGCTTTTCTTTTCCTCTTCATCCAAAACAATGGACTCCAATGTTGATCAGTTGTATTATGGGAGCGTTTGACTCTCAACAGTTATTGTATCAATTTATGTCTGAGATTACCGCTAATTAGCGGAATTCTGTATGATAAAATTATAAATTTTTTTTGATATTTAGATATCTAGTTCTCGTTCTCGCTCAGCAGATATTTTGTTGGGAATCCAGTTTTTGTTAGGTTCTGTAATTGACCTATTACGCTACCCCATCCGGAGCCATTCAATCCGGCAATATCCCATTCTAGCTCAACATCATTTTTAGCCTTCTCGTAGAGCTCTTTACTTAACTCTTTAGGATTTGCTGAAAGGGTTTCCCAACCATCCTCCATACTAGAGATTTCTGTAAAAATCCACTTCAAAAGGATATCCGGATGTTGTGGGTACTTGTGAAACAGTGTGAAATAGATTGGATTTATTTCATGCGGTTTTGGAATTGGGAAAACAATCTGTTCTTCTTTCTTGATCGGTGATCCAGGAAACAATGGTCCCAGAAAATGAGACAAAAAAATAGTTAAAAAGTTCATTTCAATAATAACCAAATATTTTATATTTTTTTACATTCATTTTTTTTATTTCGAATATTAGAATAAAAATTGATGGTAAAAAATACTAATAATTGGTGAATAAGCTAAAATGCCGAAACTAATTAATAGTTTGCTTTTGCAATTTTTCCCATTTTTTACAATGGTTTTACAGTTTCTGCCGCTTGAACACCGTTCGCGCAGACAACTTTTGAGTTTTCTTGCATTTGCCAACTTTTTGGCGATGAAGTTAGGGGAGAACCGACCACTCTATCGATCAAGAAGTTGTGTAGATTTTGTAGTTCTTCGAATCATGCGAAGGATTTTACATTGCTTTGCAAATGAAGAGCTCCAGATTGTTCTGAAGCGCCTGCAACAGTGTGAGCCGCATAACTTAGGAGGATTCACTTCTATATTGTGCAATACGCACTTGCAACCTTTGCGCCTGTGTCTAAGCTACGACTTTGTTACTTCTCTTCAGAGGTCTAATTTTCCAGATCGATGGTTTTATGTTTTGGACAAATTTCCAGAACGCACACCCTCACAGGATTACGAATTTGGCTTCAATGTATTGATCCAAGAGTATCGTACTTTGTACCGTGAAAATCCCTTATTTCTCTCTTTATGGAATTGTCCATCGAGAAAACTTCGTCAAAGAATCTTATACAGGGCTTTACGGAGACAGACACCATACTTCCGGGCTTTTACCAAGTCAATTAAGCGTATGAGGAAAGCCTTGATAGGCATTTTTGAATTTGATCCATCTTTGAACCTCTATCAACTCTCAGATTCAATTCTGAGGTACTTTCTTAACAAATTGCAATCGATGTCAGTATTTGAGATCAGTTCTCTATTCAATCATATTGCAAGCAATACTTTGGATTCTTTTGAAACAGTACAACTTAGGGGATTCTGTGACGGTGCTATGTTACCTGCAAGCCCAATACCGGTTTTTCCATATAGGCGTAGAGACTCAGAGATCATTTTGTTGCTTTGCAATTCAACGTTTTCTTTGCCAACCATTTCAGACAGTATTTTGGCTAAATCTTCCGATTTTGCGAAAAAACAATTTCACATTACAGAGGCATTGCTAAGTCAGATGAGTAAGGGCATCTGGTTTGTTTTGAATTTCATTTCGTTGCATCAAAGAAATGATCCTTTTTTGGGTTATGTCATACGCGCGTTTTTGAATCGTGATGACCCATTCTTTGCTTTTCAACTTAGCACCTTGTTACACACAGTATATCCGGATGGTTCTACTCCTGGATTTGTGATTTTTTGGACAAATTTTTGCTCAAAACACAAGCCAGCTTCTTTGAATCTAGAAATCTGGGTGTATGAAATGCTTGAATTCTTTTACGAGATTATGTTATGTGAAGGATTTAACCGTTCTCTTGATCGATTGATTCGTGCAGATTCATTAGATGATGTGTCTCACCGAAATTTGTGTCATGAAATAAGGGGGACATTCATAGAATTGTATTTTTCGAGGATGTTCTATCCAATAATTTACTTGTCACTCTGTCAAATGTGTAACGCTAAAATCGATGATCGCAGATCGGATTTTTGCGGAGTATGTAAGAGGTGTCGAGCAAGAAGACATGGGTGCTGGTCAGAATCAGAAGAAGACTTTTCTGATTGAAATAAGAAAAATTAAAAATTTATAAATTAAAAAATTTTTAGGATTATTATTGAAATGTCAATAAAAATTCCATAATTTGAAAAAATCAGCAATATTTGATTAGGTTTGTTGCAAAAAACAACTATTTCAATTTCATTTGAAAGAATTCCTTTCTGCTCTCTCTATATTAGAGGCAGCTCCCCAGCTTATAGATTAGAAAGAGAATGGTGGTTAAGTCGCGATTATAAAAAAATATGGAAGCATATACGCGAACATTCCACTGAACTAAGGAATGTCCGTTTATGATGTTTTGTAGTTACTTCGCAAATGTTGCACAAAATGGCTTTCCAGAGAAGTACCTCAAAAAGAACAATGCATACTGGTGTGGTTATTACTATCTTCCAGAATATACACCCTATTTATTGTTAGCTACTGGAGTAGCCTGTATTGCATTTTCAAAATCGTCTTATAAAATATCATCAAACTATATAAGTTGCATTGGAATCCATTTTTCATTCACGGGATTCTTTTTACATTTTGCGTAAATTTCATCTTTTTCTAAAAACCAATTTTTCACCATTACACTACATTCAATATTTGGAATTCCAGCATATCCGACTTTCGCCTTTTTTGAATTGGAACTATCAAACATATAAATTTCATAAACATCTGGAAATTCAGTTTTCTTCATTAAAAATTTAGCTTCATCTTTGCTTTTTGGCTGAACTGATATAACCTGTTGTGAAGATTGGGCTGTTTTTGCGTCATCGCAGACTGCATGAGGAGGAGAATTTACATCTTCCTGTTGTTTATTTCGGCACTCTGGAAATATATATAATATATCGTATGAAGCCGTTTCCAAGCATTTAAATACATATCCATTTACACGAAATGGAAGTGTGCCAATAAGCTTATTTTTCACTCCCATAATATCTTCATACTCATATTTATCTTTCCGAATCAACTCGAAGGGTTCCATATAGGAATCAGACACATATTCATTCGCCAAAATATTTCCCAAAATTTCATAACGTTTGCTGTAAGATTGAACCACTATATTTGCTTTTTTATACACCAAACAGTCGCCAACATAGAAATACCATTTTTCATTTATTTTAATCGTTTCTCCTTCGAACATTGTGTCTTGATATAAACTTACATCAAAACGCGTTTTCACAAGAAAAAATGTGGAATTTTTGCGGTTAATATAGAGAGCATATGGCTTAAAATTCACATACGTCAGAAATAGCAAATATTTTGCCCCATAAGTATTCAAAACAAAAGAGTGTTCCTTTTGTTTTAATTCATTTGCACGGTTTTTGTCTAAGAAATGGTATCTCTTGTATTCAATATCGATTCCATATTGACTAATACGATTCGTTAATTCTTGTATATGCAGTGCATTCGTAATTTGCAAAGCTTTCTCATTACCCAATTTTACAGGTTTCATTTTATTTATGTTTCTTATTATTATCTAATCTTTTTTAAATCACTTTTTTACGAAATTACGCAGCACCCACCACCTTTTATTCTCCGGCGCTGGATAACAGTTAAAGGCGGAGACCCATCTTGCTTGTTCTCTAAAGATTTTATTGCATATTTTGAAAATAGCTTGCAGTTTGTTGAACAAGAAGTACTAATAATTTCATCGTATAATTCGTAAATATCTTGATTCCAGAATTTCGTTCTAAATATTGAATTATAGAGTTCCAATTCTTCAAAACTAAGATGCGTATTTTTGCCTTGACGCATACATTTTACTACCAATCCATTCCAGACTTCATTCTTGATAGGATTCTCTATAATATTATTTTCCAATGACCAATCTCCCAAATAAATTAGATCCTCTAAAACATCATTAATCTTATCGTCATCAGCAATATGGTCAAAAAATCGGATTTCTACTCCATGATTGTAATGTTTATTAAAATTTATGTCATATCCCATTTTTTCTCCCTTGCTATATGCACAATCTCGATAATATTGATTATACCAGCCATAGTCTTTTGTAACTACATCAAATAAACTGGTATCATCTTGGAGTAATTTTCCCGTTTTCATGCTATCTGTGTCATAGGTACCTATTCCAATATAACGTGAGACAGCACACCTTTGTGAGCAAGCTGAAAATAATTTTGAATATTCACACGGTATTGTGGAAAATTTGTCAGGGCTTCCATATTTTGCTAGAAAAAACGGCTCCATGAATTGGATAAGTTTGATATAATTTTTATGAATTTTTATGAACTCCGTCCTATCAGATATTTTTCCATCTTCTCCCAATTTAGTGGGTAATGTAATATTAAAATGAAGTGTTCCATTATTAAATATCCCAATGTTATGAAAATTAGTGAGATAAATTGCAAATGGATGATTCGCCTTTATAAATCCAATTTTACCGTATTCAGGAAAAACATTATTTTCTGAAAAGACACTTTGCAAATTTTTGATAAAGTCTTTCTTTGATTGTTTGTACTCTTCCAATACGTTGGATAATTGCGTATTATAAAAATTCTGGGTTATAATTTCAATAGTATCCCCATCAAATGTAAAATTCTTCTGGAAATTATCTGCCAAATATGCGTTTTTCATCGCCAATTCCCACAATGTTTGCCCAGAGTATTTTGGGTTAGGCTCACATAGTTTTGTATAAAGCACCTTTGGTTGATTAAATTTGTCCGTCTTTGCAAGAGAATGACTGTTCATTAATACTGGAAGTTCAATCGAATCGATAAATGATTCATATAAAAAGCCACAATTTACGTATTCTTCCACATAGTTTTTATAATAATCAACACTATATCTTTCGCGTTTGTGATTATTCAAAAACTTCTTTTTATCTACAGGAACTTTTTTCTCAAATTCCAAATATAGCTCATTCTCTATACCAATCCCCCAATACATTTCATTTTTTCCATAGGATGCTTTATATTTGATATGTTTATCTGAACTATTTTTCATATTATATTATATGAAAATACAAAATATTATTATTCGTCGAGAATTTAAAACGAATGAATTTAGAACTCCCCTCATTCCAAATGATTGTAAAAAATGTATCGATATAGGACC